>ENA-ORNP01000873-ORNP01000873.1-human-gut-metagenome-genome-assembly--contig:-NODE-873-length-33806-cov-4.994548_pt1 | contig 33806 bp, 31 predicted proteins | sample MGYA00242119_ERZ509030 | MGnify/ENA primary metagenome ERZ509030 (study PRJEB26280, sample SAMEA2338708) | human gut metagenome | biome: human gut; feature: human-associated habitat; material: faeces... | reverse complement strand
GATCCGTCTGAGTGAAGGGGCCGGCAACAGCGGCAGTGGACAGGCTCACGGCAACAGCTGCGCCAAGGCACAGTTTAATCAGGCTTTTCATAGGACTATTTCTCTGGATGGTTTGCACGGATTTGCGCTTTCGACGTGCGGTAAACACTTCGTCTTCTGCGATTTGCGCCGCGCAATTGTAAAAACGCCGCCGATAACGGCGGCCCGTTCGATAAGACCGTTATATCAGTCTTTTAGTGTTATGAGAAGAGTCAACTGCGGCGGAGCAATTTCCGCCGCAGTTGCTTAAGACTTAAAGTCTTATGGGATCCTCAGCAATCAGATCGCGTAGGTCTGACCGGCGTAGAGGATGAAGAGTCGCAGGCACATCATGCCGACAACGCTGCAAAGACCGGTCAGGTAGAACGTACCCGAACCCTTGGCCTTGCAGAGCACCACCGGGATGACAAAGCCGATACCGACGACACCAACCCAGAACAGCGTGGCCCAGGTGCCCGTGCAGAAGGCCTGAGCGGCGTGCTGAGCAGCAGCATTGCCGGTAAACAGCGCTACAGCGATCATGAAGATGCACAGAGCTTCGGCAGCCATGATCGGCCACTCGGCGCCGTGCAGCACCTTCTGGTCGGCGCTGTGCTGATCTTCACCAAACATGCCGGCGGCAACCATCTTCGCAGCGGCGGTACCGGCGGAAAGACCGGAAGCCACAAAGAGGGCCGGAAGCACTGCCTGATTGATCAGCGGGAAGCGGATCAGCGCGCTGATCAGGAAGCCCGTGTATGCGCAGATTGTCAGCGCAAACACCAGCGTGATCCACTGAAGGCCACAACGATGGTTGTCAAACCAACCGATAAGGCCGTCGAGGAACCCGATCTTGAAGCTGTCGCGAACCGCAACCAGCGTGAGGATGCACACCAACGGGATGTAGACAATAAGCGCGATAACGCCCAAGCTCATCACGGAGGTTAGGTTGTAGTACACCAGGATCCGCCAGAACCACAGCGGATTGGTCAAGTCAGCAACCAGGCAGACCATACCGAGAATGATGGTCACGGCGCCGATCAGCGACGCGGCCTTCAGAATCGGAGTGTTCTGCGCGGTCTGCTTCTTATACAGGTTGAGCATGATGGCAACGGCCACCGCGCCGCCCGAAATACCTGCCAAGAACAGGTACACGGCAATCGGCCACGGCCAGCTGATGCCTTGCGTCAGACCAAGTGTAAAGTTCATGGTGATATCCATCTTTACACTCCTTTCTTCACAATGGGAATGTAGCGAAGCTGCGGCTCAGTGCCGAGTTCCGGACGAATACGAACGGAATCCTTCACGGCGAGCAACTTGCTCACATACGACTTCGGGTCGTTGATGTCGCCGAAGATCAGCGCATCGTACTTGCAGCTTTCCACGCATGCCGGCTGCTCGTTCTTTTCGAGGCGGGTATGCAGGCAGAAGTCGCAGTTGTCAGCGACCTTGGTCTCTTCATTGATGAAGCGCACGTTGTACGGACATGCCACGATGCAGTATTTGCATCCGACGCACTTGGAAGTGCCCATCGTAACGATACCCGTCTTGGGATCGCGATGGGCGGCGCCGGTCGGGCACACTCTCACGCAGGGAGCGTTCTTGCACTGCTGGCAAGAAACGCGGATGTAGCGGCGGTTGGGCTCGTAGCCGCGATCGGTTTCGAGCTTGCTGCCCTGCAGTTCCAGTAACAGACGCGAGCGGCCTTTCGGCAACTTGTTGGTCTCGTTGCAGGCAATTCTGCAGTCTCTGCAGCCGACGCACTTGTTCTGGTCAAAGACCATCACATATTGCGGCCGGTTGCCGCCGTCGGACTTGCCAGCAGCTGCCGCCCCACCAAGAGGCGACAGGAGCAGCGAGCCGGCTCCGGCACCTGCGAGGAATTTTCTCCTGTCAATCTTTTCGCTCACAATATTCTCCACAGACAGAACCGAATTTCTTATTGCTAAGAGAAAGGGTTCCGCCGATTAGTCTTGCAACCGAGCCCTGGACTCGGCATTGGCGATGGCATTTCTGAGCGCTCTTTGCTGAGCGGGTGCAACGCCCGCATCAAGCAGCATCTTCCAGTGGCTGACGGCTTCGTCATAACGTTGATGCATAAACGCATCCTCCCCGAGGAGCATTCGCGTCTGCACATCCAACGCATTGATCGACAAAGCGCGCTCGATCACACGGTGAGTTTCGGCAGTTATCACTCTGGCGTCGCGATAGTACATCGCACGCGCGAGTCTCCCGAGTGCCTCCGCACTTTCTCCACCCACCTTGATGAATTCGTTGAAAACTTCAACGGCCTCACCGTATTGGCCGGCTTCGTATAGCGCTTCGGCCAGCTCCGACTGCGCCCGCGCATTGTTAGGCATGTTTTTTACCATGCGACGCGCTTCGGCAATCTTTGCTGCGAGCATGTAGTTCGTCTCAACCCCCGTTTGTTCGTTCTGCCAGTCGGCATACCTACCGAAACCGGCATAAACGGCAACGCTTGATGCGAGTACAAGAACTGCAAACCCAACCGTTAGCGGCATTGAGCGATATTTGACGCGGTACGCATACACCCCGAGCAGAAAAGCAAAGAGTGCTGCAGTCAGTGCGATCAAACCGTCCAAGCCGTTCACGAAAATGCCTTCACTTTGTTAAAGAGCTTGTTTATTGCTCAGAAAGTCAAGTCGTCATCACCGGCACAATTATTTGTGCGGGTTGGGCATACCGTTAATCACGGTCTTACCCATGCCTTGGTGGGCTCCGACTTTTTCGACCTTGATCAGTTCCAGTTCAAAGATCAGCGGAGATTCCGGGGGGATCTGACCGGCACCGAATTCGCCGTAAGCAAGGTTCGCAGGAATCGTGAAACGGAACTGCGCACCTTCCTTCATCAGCTTCAGGCCTTCCTCCAGGCCCGGAATAATGCTCATGACCACGAAACGGGCAGGCTGTTTGGCCTCATACGTGCTTTCAAACACCGTGCCGTCCATGAGTTTTCCCGTATAACCGACAGTGACCACGTCCTCGATACGAGGCGTTGCGCCGGAACCCTTTCTGAGCACCTCATACTGCAGGCCGCTCTTTGTAACCGTCACGCCCTTTTTCTTGGCGTTTTCGGCGAGGAACTTGGTGGCCTTGGCCTTATTTTCCTTGGCCATTTTCTCTTTGGCAGCCACATCCAGCTTATTGAGCTTTTCAGCGCGGCTGTTGAGGAACTTCAGCATGTCTTCGTCAGAAAGTTTGCTTTTTCCGCGAATCGCATCCTGAAAGCCCTGTTCAATAAGAGCCATGTCAGCCGACAAGCCGAGCTTGCTCTGCTTGTAGATCTGGTCAGAGAGGTAGTTTCCGACTGATGCCCCCATGCTGTAGGACTCTTTGGCCTGCTGCGTGTCAAGTTCGCCAGCGAAAGCAACGGTACCGGCACACATCAGAGCAGAGGCCGTCAGCACGATTTTCTTGAGGGATTGCATTGTGGTTTCTTTCTTCAGTTAATACAGTTCACCCGCAGTACGCTTCCAAAACTGAAATCGCGCACTGCACAAAAGCTTGCTTGGCTTATTGCCGCTTCCTTAAGGAAGCTCGACTTGCCGCCCCGTAAGCTTCCAGCCATAGATTCCATCGGGCATCTGCCACACATTGGTGTAGCCGAGCTTCATGGTCTCATAGGCTGCAATCTGACTGGAGCTGCACAAGCGATTTGCGCAATAAAACACTATCAGCGTGTTCTTATCCTTGGGAAGGAGCTTCTTCCAGTTGCCGACGTTAAAAAACACCGCCCCCGGAATGTAGCCTTCAGCCCAGAGCTCGAGCGTGTTGACATCAAAGATGCGCACACCGGGCTCCATAAAGAGCTGTTCGGCCTCGGGAATCGAGACTTGTCTGACTTTGTAGACATATTCCTCGGCCGCCTCCAAAGGAGCATCCCCGCCGGCAAAGCCGAGCGTCGGGATTGCAAGAAGCGCACAGACCGCAAGATTTTGCAGTTGTTTTTTCATTTCGTGTTCCAATGAACCTTTTTCCTTCTGACCCTCGAAGCGAAGGGAGTGTTGAGTCGCTCCCTTCGCTCGAGAATAGGAGATCAAGGTTTACTAGTCGCTTAGATTACTTCTTGGCTTCAGTCTTGATGAGCGGGAAGTTGCCGTTATCAAGAATCTTCTGAGCCTGCGTCAAGTAGGCGTTAGCGGTATCAACGCGCTGCTTGAGGTAATCGGGAGCGTGAACACCCCAGGAACCGTCTTCTTCAACCTGCTTGGTGATGTCGGCAGCCTTGTCGACGAGCAGCATGATTTCGGTCTTGGCTTCAACCGTGAGCTTGGTGACTTCCAGAAGCTTGTTGATGCGTTCCAGAGCGGCCTTGGCGGTCTTGAAGCCGTCCTTAACCGGGTTCTGCCACTTCATGACTTCACCGTAGATGACCTTCTGGTCACCGTACTGCAGGCCCTTTTCGAGCTCGGACAGGAACAGGCTATGGCAGCCCTTGTTGTCCATCACGCCCTTTTCAGCGTTGGCCGTACGGGCGCAAGACCACATCAGGTCAACGTAGCCGTGGCCTTCTTCGTCACGTGCAACGTGCCAGCCCTTGGAGTTGGAAGCACGAGACTGACCGGCACCCGGATTCATCATCTTCTTTTCAGGATCAACTTCGATCTTGAAGAGGTGAGAACGACGAACGGCGTCGAAACCAGCCATGTCAGGACGCTGGATGGCCGTGAAGTTTTCGCAGCTCATCGTGAACGGCATATGGCAGTCCACGCAGTCCATCTTCTTGTGGGTGTTGGTGTTAGCAACAACGTCGGCCTGGGTCTTATGGCAGTCCTGGCAGGTCTGACGGATGGCGGGCTTGGTGTAGTAGTCCTTCCAATCGTTGCTGGTCACTTCGTGCGGATCGTGGCAGGTCACGCAGCGCATACCCTTTTCATAGTGCTTGGACATCATGAGCTGAGAGCCTTCGGTACCGCAGGACGGGCAGGAAGACTTCGTCTTGATGTTGAAGCCCTTTTCAAGCTTGCCCTGAGCGGACGGGAGCTTGTAGTCGCTTTCGACGAAGTTGGAGCGCTGGTGGCAGCGTTCGCAGTTCGTCTGGAAGCCGTTGGATTCAGCGCCAACCAAGTGGCCGCCGGCACCGTGGCATTCTTCGCAGGAAATACCGCGAGAAATCGTGTGCTTCTGCAGTTCCTTGGCGTTGCCGAGAGCCTTGAAGAATTCGTCCTTGGACTTAAAGTCAAACTTGAACGAGTGGCAGACTTCGCAGTAGGAAGTAGCGGACTGGAACAGCAGCGTCTGTTCGTAGGTCGAACCGTAGGAGGTCATACCCCACTGGTGCGAAGCCGACGGACCGAACTTGCTCAATTCAGTCGGGAAATCAGGAATAACCTTCTGGATTTCCTTGGCCTTTTCGGGGGTGAGCCACTGTGCCCAACCGCGGGAGAACTGGTTGCCGCCGGCAACGATCGTACCGGAGAGGTCACTCAGAAGACCGTCACGGACGTGGTAGGAACCACGAACCAGCCACTTATCGATGAAGCCGTACTTCGTACGCGGCGTACCGACGGTCACGTAAATGTCGTCAGGCATGATGCCGTCAGGCAGAATCGAAGCCTGAGAGCCATAAAGCTTCTTCTTCAGATCGTTGTTGACTTCGGGGTGTTCGCCCGGGAAGCGCAACGTCTGAGCATGACGCGATCTCTTCCACTTCTGGTACTGGATCGCATGGCATTCACCGCAGCGTTCCGGACCGACGAAACGATTCGGGAAGTCCAACACGGACTTCGCAGCCAAACGATACTGAGAAGCGCTCGGACGGCCGCCGGCAAGCTTCGAATAGGTCTGAGCATTACCTTCCGTCAAGAATTCCGAACCACGAGTCGAAATCTTGTACACACCCTTGATGGCGCCTTTTTCAGCGTACTTAAACACCGGGTGGTTCTGGAAAAGGTAGTCCCACATTTCCTTTTCTTGGACGATGTAGTCCTGGAGCGTCTTGACGCCCATTTCCTTTTCAGTCGTAGACGGATTGTCCCAAACCTTCTGCGTAATGGTATTCACAGTCTTGGTGCCGAGGCCGGGGCCCGTAGAGGCAGCTTGCACACCAGACGCAACCAAAGCAGCGGAGCAAAACAGCGTTGCAGCCGCCGTTTTGATCATTTTTGTTGTCATCTCAATCTCCTAAATCTTTTTTAAACCCCTGCCGTCGGGGGAGACAGCAGAAGCGCCGCAATACCTTGAGGCATCGCGAGCACTGTAAGCCTACCTTAAGACTTCCTTCAGGTAGGTTGGAGTTTTGTCGCAATCCAAAGGGAGATTGATTAAAGTCGAACCGGCCTCAGCACCTCTTGTTTGTTGATTTATGTCAACAGAAAATCGACTGTTAACAATTAAGACTACTCACTAATGAGTAGTGAAATTATAAATGCCTTCTTTTGGAACATCTCTTCGTCATCCTGCTGAGGGTTAACCCAGGAAATACGAAGACTGCATATAAAGTCTTGTTCTAACAGACTTTCCGCATTGTTTTTGACCTAGGTCAAAGGTCCTTGTGTCGAATTTCTTCCACAACAACAGCATCTTCGACAACTGTCACGCGCTTGATGCCGGTACGGGCCGTTCCGGCCTTGAGGTCAGGTTCGTCTTGCACCGTCTGCTGCTGGGGCTGCTCCTCTTGAGGTCGTGCGCGGCGACGCAACATTTCTTCGGCTTGCTTTTGCATCTGAGCAAAAGGATCGCCGTAGCGCCAGCGGCAGTAGGCGCCGTAAAGCGCAATGCCCGCCACGATCAAAAGAGCGATCACGAAAAGCCCGCCGATCACGGGCAACAGCAAAATCCCCAAGCCGATAATGCCTGCTATGACAACGGCGGAGGCTAGGAAGGTTACGATGGGATTGACGGGGCGGCCATTGATGTAGAGAGCCATGCTCGCAGTTCCTTGTTCTGTAGAGGTGCTTTAAGGTGTGCGCTCAGTGTACCGATGCACACCTGGCAAGTGCGTATGTTTCTATCGCAGTTGGCAACCGTTTGTTTCGGCTGTCTATTCTTTATATGGAGACGTGCCATAGCTTTTTCCAGTACTTGCTGATTGTCTTCGTTGATGAACAGTTGGTAAAGGCACGACTTTTGTCATATGTTCTTCACAAATCCTTTATTATTCGCTCTCCAACGAAATTTCCTGATCCGACAGACCTCTCGGTTTGTGTCGCCGTGCGTCTATCGCCGCCCACTCCGGCCCGCCTTCTTCGCTGTCTTACTTGAGGCCCTGGCTGGCGCTCCGAACACCGTGAAAGAACAATAAGAACGCACGACGGGATCGCACTTGACTGTTATTGATATGGATAAGACCAGCAATGCCCTGCCCGACGTTCAGAATTTGATGGACGGGCGCAATATTCCGATCGACCGCGTCGGCATCCGCGGCCTTACTGTCCCCCTGCAGGTGCAAAGCGTCAAGGGCGCCCAGCCCACCGTCGCCAATGTGTGCATGTGTGTGGGACTTCCTGCCGACAAGCGTGGTACGCATATGTCGCGCTTCGTTTCGCTCATTGCCGACAACCATGCTCCGCTTTCAAGCGACATGATGCGTGAAACGCTCGAAAAAATGCTCACGCTTCTGGAAGCTGAAGAGGGCTACATCGAAATTTCCTGCCCGTTCTTCGTCACCAAGACGAGCCCCATGTCCAAATTGAAGAGCCTCATGAACTACGACGTACGCTTCCTGGCCGAACGAGTCGGCGGAAAGACACGCGTCATTCAGGAGGTCACCGTTCCAGTCACGAGTCTGTGCCCCTGCAGCCGCGAAATCAGCGACTACGGCGCCCACAATCAGCGCTCTCACATCGTTGTAGCACTGGAACTGTCCGAACCCATTTCGCTCGAAGAGCAGATCCGCTTTGCCGAAACGTCCGCCTCGTGCGAACTTTGGAGCCGTCTGAAGCGCAACGATGAAAAGTTCGTCACGGAATTTGCGTACGACCATCCGAAGTTCGTCGAGGACATCATCCGCGACGTCTGCAAGCAGCTCAACGCTGATGAGCGCGTACTTTGGTACCGCGCAGAAGCCGAGAACTTTGAATCAATTCATAACCATTCTGCTTACGCAACGATTTCCCGCGACAAGCGCCTCGCGTAAAATTCAGGAACATCTCAGGCAGATAGGCGGTCGATTCGACCGCCTCTTTGTCATGTCTGCGGCCGACCTTTCCAAACAGGCTCTCACCCGCTTCATTTCAACGAAGACGAAAAAATGATCGAAGACCAGAAACAGGCTCTCACTGAACTTCTGACCCGTGCCTTGTCCGCTTGCGGTCTTTCACAGGAACCCATCCGCCTTGAACGCCCCAAGCAGGCCGGTCACGGTGATCTTGCCAGTACCATCGCACTGCAATGCGCCAAGAAAGCCGGTAAGAACCCCCGTGAACTCGCCGCGGCTCTGGTCGAAGCCATGAAGCAGGACGCCGCTTTCAGCGACATCCTCTCCGACGTTGAAATTGCCGGCCCCGGCTTTATCAATTTCCGTTTCTCACAGGAAGCCAAGGTGCGTTCCGTGCGCGATGTGCTGCGTCAGGGTTCCTTCTACGGCACTAGCAAAGCTTTTGAAGGCAAGAGCGTGCTTCTCGAGTACGTCTCGGCCAACCCCACCGGGCCGCTGCATCTGGGGCACGCTCGTCAGGGGGCTCTAGGCGACGTGCTCTCCCGCATCATGGCCACGCAGGGCTACCGCGTGATGCGCGAGTTCTACTACAACGACGCCGGCGTTCAGATTCATAATCTCACGATTTCCGTGCAGGCCCGCGCTAAGGAGCTTGCAGGCGAACAGACCGCCGAAGATTTCCCCGAAAACGGCTACCACGGCGACTACATCGTTGACATCGCCCGCGACTACTGCGCTAAGAAGCCCGTCGTCACCACCACCGGCGAAACGATCGAGAGCACGGGCGATACGGCTGATCTTGAATGCATCCGCCGCTACTCTGTGGCTTATCTGCGCAACGAACAGGACTCCGATCTCAAGCAGCTCGGCGTTGCCTTCGACAACTTCTATCTCGAAAGCTCGCTGTACACCGACGGACGTGTGCAGAAGGCCGTTGACGCCATGGTGCAAGCCGGCTTCACCTACGAAGCCGACGGTGCCCTGTGGCTGCGCACCACCGATGAAGCCTTCAAGGACTTCAAGGACGACAAGGACCGCGTGATGCGCAAGAAGGACGGTTACTACACCTACTTCGTGCCGGACGTTGCCTATCACCTTGCCAAATTCGAACGCGGTTTTGACCGCGCCATCAATATTCAGGGGTCGGACCACCACGGTACCGTAGCTCGCGTACGCATCGGCTTGCAGGCCGCCTCGAAGACGCTCGGCATCAGCATTCCCAAGACCTTCCCCGAGTACCTTCTGCACAAGATGTTGTTGGTGGTCAAAGACGGTCAGGAAGTCAAGATGAGCAAGCGCGCCGGCACCTACGTCACGCTGCGCGACCTCGTCGACTGGGTCGGTCGCGACGCCGCCCGCTTCTTCCTCGTTTCGCGCAAGTCCGATGCCGAATTCGTGTTCGACATCAATCTGGCCTGCTCAAAGTCCGACGAAAACCCTGTCTACTATCTGCAGTACGCGCACGCCCGCATCTGCTCGGTCCTGCGCCAGGCTCAGGAAAAGGGCTTTGCCATTCCGGCCGAAGCCGAAGCCGCAGAGTTTGATTTGTCTAGCCTGACCGGCACGGCCGCCACCGCTTTGGCAGCCAAGTTTGCCGGCTACGGCGAAACGCTCGCCGTTGCGGCCCGTGATCTGGCTCCGCACCTCATTTGCGTGTACCTGAAGGAACTTGCCGCCGACTTCCACACGTTCTACAACGCCGAACGCGTGCTCGTCGACAACGAAGCTGAACGCAACGCACGCCTGGCCTTGTGTATGGCGGCCCGCCGCGTCCTTGCCAACGGTCTGGAAGTTCTCGGCGTATCCGCTCCCGAACGTATGTAAAGAAAACGGAACAAAGATGACGATACGTAAATATTCCGGGGCAGCGCTTTTCTGGTCCTTTACGATGGGCGTCGTAACAGCACTCATCCTTGCGGCTGCCGTTTTCATCTTTATTTCGAATGCTCCGATTCCGTTCGTCAACAAGATTCAGCAGGTGAGTACCTCGGTCGACGAAAAGCTTCTTGACGGCAAGACTATTGATCCGAACAAGAAGCTCTATGCCTCCGGCCAAGGCAGCGAACAGACCGAAAGTCAGGTTGCTTCCGTTACGGCAGGCAACAATGATGCTACCGAAGTGGTTGCAACCGATCGCTACTGGGTTACCGCAGGCACCTTCTCCGAGTTGCCGGATGCCGAAAAAGTGCGCGGCCAGATTGCCTTTACAGGCAACGACGCTCAAATCGAGTACCGTCGCGAAGCCGGCAAGCGTGTCTATCGCGTTCGCCTCGGCCCCTTTGACAACGAAACGGCTGCTGAAGAAATTCGACAGACCCTGGCCGACAACGGTATTCAGGGTACCGTCATGCATCAACCCAACTAAATTTTCGTAAGAGACAAGGACTATCGACCATGATTTCTCGCCGACTCCTGATTTCTTCTGCCGCCGCCGTTGGTGCGGCCGGCTTTTCCGGTTCGCTTTTCGCTGCCGCTCCGGATCCCGTTCTCGGCAAAGACTACATCGAGGTGCGTCCTCCTCTGGAATTTCCCAAAAAACCGATCGTCGTTCACGACTTCTTCGCCTACACCTGCCCGCACTGTCTGACCTTTGCGCCGGTCATGGAAAAGTTCATCGAGTCCGTTAAGGGCAATCCGGAAGTGAAGGTTGTGCCGGTTCCCGTGGCTTGGAACGACGATCTCGCCATCTTCCCGCATACTTACTACGCCTTTGAAGCGCTCGGCCGCATGGGCGATCTGCATATGGAATTCTGGACTTGGGTGATCCGCGGCTCTCACAACTGGAGCTCGGCAGCCGACATCGAAAAGGATGTTCTGCAGTGGGTCGGCGAGCATGGCCTCGATCAGAACAAGTTCCGTCAGACGCTCGGCAGCTTCTCCGTTGTGAGCAAAGCTCGCCAAGCCACCCGCACCTGGAAGAACTACGGTGTGGACTCCACGCCTTGCGTAGGCGTTGCCGGCCGCTATATCACTGCTCCGCATCTCGTTGGTACACGTCAGGGTACGGTCGACACCGTGCAGTGGCTCATCAACAAAATCCGTCAGGAAAAATAATGCGCGTTTTCATCACTGGGGCTTCCAGCGGCATCGGCGCTGCGATGGCCAAGAAGTTCGATGCCATGGGCGCTCAGCTGGGTCTTGTCGGTCGCAGTCAGGAAAAGCTTGACGCCGTGCTTTCGAGCATGCAAAACGCTCAGGCACACACCACCTATGCGCTCGACGTCACCGACCGCGCAGCACTCTTTGCCGCGGCTCGGGACTTTGACGGCAAAGCCCCCGTGGACATCGTGCTTGCCAACGCCGGCATTTCGATCGGCGTCAAAACGGAATACGAAGAAGATCTGGACGTTCTTGAAAAAGTCTATCGCACGAACGTCTTTGCTATGGCCGCAACCTTTCACCCCTTCATCGAACCGATGAGTAAGCGCGGTGGCGGCCAGTTTGCCGGCATCGGCTCCGTGGGCGGCATCCGCGGTCTTCCCGGCAGCGAAGCCTATTGCTCCAGCAAGGCTGCCGTGATCAGCTATCTGGAAAGTTTGCGCAACGACGTGCGTAAGTACGGCATTTCCGTCACAACGATCTGCCCGGGCTTCGTCCGAACACCGCTCGTCGCCAAAAACCCCTACAAGATGCCCTTCATCCTGGAGCCGGAAGAGTTTGCCGAGCGCGCCGTCAAGGCGATTCTCGACAAAGATTCCTATCGCGTGATTCCCTGGCAGATGGCATGGGTGGCACGCCTTCTGAAGATTCTTCCCGATTCCGTCTTCGACTGGGCCTTAAGCGGTCGAGGAGAAAAACCGCGCGCCAAAGAGCTCGGCCTCTGACGAATGCACCTCTTCTCAGCCCGGTTGCCATTGCGCCGGGCTGAATTTTTTTCAGTTGTCGCCCCACATCAACGTAAACGGAACGGCAAAGCAACCATTGCCAAACGATCGCACCGCATTTCCGGCATAAAGCACAATGCCCGTGTAAGGCACCTCCGGTCGCAGAATTTTGTCTTTAAACCACTGCAGGTGCTTGAAATCGTCTGTGCTGACACTCTGACTGGCCTTGACCTCAATTCCTAAAATCGCTCCGTTTTCGTTTGTGACGACAAAATCGATTTCTCGATCGCCGCTGCGTAGGTGGCTCATCTGCCACATCGGCTGCAGATCAATTTCAGGCATCAGTTGGTTGTACACCCAGGTCTCGATCAGTTTGCCAACAAAATCCGTACCCTGATACGAAACGTCCTCCAAGACCGCATCAAGATCGTATTTTCCGAGGATATGGCTCATCAGACCCGTATCCGTCATAAAAAACTTCGGTGTCTTTCCCGGTCGGTCGTAATCCTTACGAGACCAAGCTGGCAGTTCCTCAACCACGAACATGGCCTTGAGCACATCTACATATCGACTCAGCGTCTGCCAGTTTGCGCCCAACTGCTTTGCCATTTCGCTCGCATTGCACAATTTGCTTGAATTTGCCGCAAGATAAGGAAACAGTTGCTCGAGAATATCTTCTCGACGAATCGACCACTGCTCCTTCATGTCGAGAATGACCTGTTGCTCCAGGTAGGAACGGAACCACCGTGCCCGAGTTTGTAGATCCGGTTGCTGAAAAATCCTGGGATAGCCGCCCGTAAGCGCTTCGGATACAGCAAATCTTTTGCCAGTCGTCTCGGCAGCATATGCGCCGCTGAAGTCACGCTCGAACATGCGTTTCAAGAACGTGGGCTTGGCTCCCATTCGCTCTGCCGAGGAGAATGTTCTGAGCCGGACAAAATCAACTCGGCCGGCCAGCGATTCATTCGCGTGCGGAAGGCGGCGATAGTCGGAGGAACCGGTCAGCACAAACTGACCGCATCGGTGATCATGATCCACCGCGTACTTAATTTCGCCAATCAGAATCGGTGCTTTCTGGATTTCGTCAAGGATAAGACAGCGGCTACGGTACTGACTGATCAGAAAGCCGGGATCTTGTAGCGCGGCCTGAAGATTCGACTCCAAATCCAGAGAGTAATAGACGGAATTCTCCAATCCGCAACTCTCCACGAGAGTCGTCTTGCCGCATTGACGAGGTCCAACCACAGAGGCAATCCTCTGAGATTTCAGGACGTCTTTGAGTTCTTGCGACGCCCATCGTAAAAGCACTGCCGACTCGACAGAGGTTGAAGCACGCATTCCTAATGCCTGTACTGATTTTTAATTCAAAAAAATTCTACAGTAGGTGCTCAAAAATTTCTACAATAAAAATCTAAAAATTTCTACAGTAGGAACTCCAAAATTTCTACAATAGGAAGAACTTTCCTTTTACATTCAATGAACTACAAGGACGCCAAAAACAACCGCAAAAACTCGTCTTCATTCCGAATCTTCGGCGTTAAGCATCTGATAAATCGCATCGCGCTTCATGCCGGTAACCTTTGCCGCCAAAGCCGCCGCTCTGCTCTTGGGCATTTCTTCCGCAATGGCTCGCAGCCATTTGAGGTCCTTGGCGTCAAGCCCTTCCTCACTCTTGTCCTGCATATCCACAACCACGGCATATTCGCCACGCGGATCGTGAGCCTGCGCCCAATCGGGCAAATCGGACGCCGTCATCGCATCGAAAGTTTCGAACTTTTTCGTGAGTTCACGAGCCACCACAACCCTGCGTCCGGCATGCAACACGCCGGCCAGATCCTTGAGAAGATCGCAAATGCGGTGCGGTGCCTCATAAAGCACAAACGCCTCTTCTTTCTGCGCTAACTTAGAAAGTGCCGTTCGGCGAGCCTTCCCCGAAGGAGGCACAAATCCAGCGAAGGTAAAACTGTATGAATCCAAGCCGCTTGCCGAGAGCGCCGTCACAACCGCACTCGCGCCCGGTACCGGCACCACACGGAAACCCGCTTCGCGAACGCTTTGAACCGCTTTTGCTCCGGGATCACTCACGGCGGGAGTGCCCGCATCCGTCACGAGAGCGATGCGCTCACCCTTGGCAAGATACTCAATGAGCTTCTGTGATGCCGAGCGTTCGTTATGCTCATGCACACTGATCGTCGGCGTGGAAATCCCGTAGCGATCCAGAAGTTTGCGAGTTTCCCGGGTATCCTCACAGGCCACACGGTCACAGATGTCCAACACCCAAAGCGCGCGCAGGGTAACGTCTGCCGCATTCCCGATCGGAAGCCCTACAATATAGAGCGCTGACTGCGGAAAGGTCTGCTGCGCCGTCTGTGCGCTCTGCATTAGGGGGTCTGCCGCAAACTGCGACGATCGTGTCCCTTGTCCTGTTTCATCAATATCTGAAGTGAACTGCATCGTGAAAAATCCTGCCGTTGCCGGTCTTTTTTGCGCTTTTTCGTTACTGACTTGTGCTGCTGCGGCTCAAGAAACAACCCCGGCCATGAGCGCTGTCGAAACCGCGCCAGCCGCTGCTGTCAACAGCGAGCTTGAAGCCGCTCTCGGAACCGTTTCAGCTGCCGAAGCCGCTGAAGCGGCTCAGCAGCAGGCTCAGCCCGCTGCGACCGCCCCTGCCGCCTCATCGGTTGACGCACTGTCTTCCAACGCTGTCCCGACTTCATCTTCCGAGGAATCCGGCCAGACGTCGGAAACTCCACTTGCGGTTAACAGTGCGGCCTCCGAAGAGCTCTCCGGCGAGCCTCAAGAGTACAGCATGCGCATGGCGTTTTTGCTACCGGCCGCTGATTCTCCTCTGGAAGGTCCTTCACAGACGGCTCTCTTAGGCCTTCTGGCAGCCAATTATGCATCAGAGCATCCCGCCGAAGTCCTGCTGGTGCGTCCAGGTTCCAATGGTTCGGCCGTTGATCAGCTCAAAGCCGCGGCACGTGCGGGCGCTCAGGTGGCCGTCGGTCCGCTCGATCGCGCCGCTATTTCCGAAATCGCCAAGCTCAACTACCTGCCGCTTCCCTTGGTGACGCTCAACGAAATCGAACTCAACGAGCTCACGCCGATGACACAGGACGAAATCTTCGCCGAACGCCGTTTGCGTGAAGCGCAGAAAAACGCCGCAGCTCTCGAAGCCGCCGAAGAGCGTCCGCTTGAAGCCGCCATGGCCGAAAAAGAAGCCGCCGACAATCAGCCGACCGGCGGTCGCATCTCAAACAAAACCAAAGTACCGGGACTGGTGTTGGCTGAAGAAATCGAACTGCCCTTTTACAACCGTACGCCGCTGAAATTCCCGCGCAACATGCTCATGCTCGGCATGTCCATGGAACATGACGCTGAATACGTCGCCCGTCTCGGCGTAGCCGCCCTGCCCGAAACCACGGAAGCAGGAGAAAAACCCAAAGTACTGCTGATCGACCACGACACGCCGCTTGAAAAGCGCGTCTCGCAAGCCTTCGAGCAAGAACTGATCCGCATGGGCTTTACGCCTGATCGCCTGACGGTCGACCTCAATGAATTCACGCGCCTGCGCAAGTTCTTCGAACTCGTTGTCGAAAAGCTCAATACCGACGAATTCGACGAGGTATTAATCGACCAAGAAGCCGACCCTGTCGGTTGGCGTCAGCAGCAAATTCGCATCCGTCGTCTTCAAGCTGCCAAGCGCGCCCGCGTGGCTCTTTCTGAACCACCCTACTATGCCGCGTTCCTCGCCATGGATGCGAAAAACGCCTCGCTTGTTCGTTCTCGCCTGCCGATTCGCACACGCGTGTGGGCCACCTCGCTGACAAATCCCGGCGAAACGGCCACTGATTCGGCCGCCCGCGCCATGACATACGATCTGCTACAAGTCGGCCTTGTAGACGCGCCGCTGATTCTGAACTTCAACCCCGAAGAATTCGAACAGACATATCAGGTTCCGGTGCCTGAAACAACATTTGACAAGCGACTCTTTGCGCTCGGCGCCGATGCCTATGCTCTGTCGCAGTCTGTAGCTCACGGCATTTCCTCGGCTCAGATCAAAGGACTTCTTGGTACGCTCACCTACAACCTCAATTTCACGCCGGTTGTGGATCGCCGTGCTCAGACCGCCATGATTCAGGGCGGTGTCGTCAAGCCGGTTAGCGAAGAAGACCTGGTGGATTTTGAAGTTCTGCGTCAAAGCAAGCGTCTGCGAGCCCAAAGCCGCTCGTTGGAGCGTCTGACGCGCGAAGCCGAACGTGCTGCACAGGAAGCAGGAACGCTAGCGCCCAACGACCCGGAACTAGAGTCCGAACTCCTGCAACAAATGCAAAACACACCGGCGAAATCTTCGGCAGAAACCCCTGAAGAACTCGACGATGCTCTTGAAGCCACAACCACAGAAACGGCAACCACGCCTGCTCCTTAAACCACCATGCCTTTTATTACGATTGCAGACGCGCAGCTTGCTTGGGGTGACCTGCCCCTTCTAGACCGAGCCCAAATGCAGCTTGATGCCGGTGAGCGCGTGGGCCTCATTGGCCGCAACGGTACCGGCAAAAGTTCTCTGATGCATGTTCTTGCCGGTCGCGACAAACTGGACGATGGCATTTTGACGCGTCAAGATGGTCTGGTTTCGGTTTATCTCGAACAAGAACCGAACCTTCCCGAAGCCGCTACTCTGCGAGAAAGTCTGCTCGCACGCGGCCGTTTTGAAGACATTGCCGACGAACGTGAAAAGTGGGCAGCCATCGCTCGTCTCGATGAATACCTGCATCGCCTGCGCACGGCAAGCGAACAAAATCCCCAAGCCGCTTCGGGCGGTGAAAAGAAAAAAGCGGCGCTTGCCCTAGCGCTCAGTCTCAAGCCCGATTTTCTGCTGCTTGATGAGCCAACAAATCATCTTGACGTTGAAACCATCGAAATTCTTGAAGGCATTCTCACGCAAGAGTATCGCAGCAACCGTTCGCTCATCGTTGTGACGCACGATCGTGCTTTCCTGGATACGGTTTGCACACGCATTCTCGAACTCGACCGAGGTATCCTGCGCAGCTATCCGGGCAATTTTGCGGCCTACGAAACCCGCAAAAACGAAGAACTTAATGCTGAAGCCATTGCCAACCGGCGTTTTGACAAGTTCTGGGCACAGGAGGAAGTTTGGATTCGCAAGGGTATCGAAGCACGCCGCACCCGCAATGAAGGCCGTGTGCGCCGTCTGGAAGCCCTGCGTCGCGAACGCGCCGCTCGCCGAGAGCGTATGGGACGCGTGTCCATGACAGTGGACGCAGGCGAGCGAAGCGGAAAACTGGTGGCCGAAGTCACGTCATTGAGCAAAGTCTTCGGCGACAAAACTGTCGTCAAGGATCTGAATTTTCGTCTGCTGCGCGGCGACAAGCTCGGCCTGGTCGGCCCCAACGGTGCAGGCAAGTCAACGCTCATCAAGTTGCTTTTGGGAAAACTCGAACCTGACGCAGGCAGTGTGCGACTCGGCACCAATCTGAAAATCGCCTATTTCGATCAGTTGCGCGAACAGCTCGACGACACCAAAACCGTGGCCGAAACCGTGAGTCCCGGCAGCGAATGGATTGAAATCGCCGGCGTGAAAAAGCATGTCATGAGCTATCTCGGTGACTTCCTGTTTGCTCCGCATCGCGCGGAAGTTCCGGTTGCCAACCTTTCGGGCGGTGAGCGCAATCGCCTCCTGCTCGCGCGTCTTTTTGCTCTGCCCGCCAACCTTCTGGTGCTCGACGAACCCACCAACGACCTGGACATTGACTCGCTCGAACTCCTTGAAGAGACGCTTGAAAACTACCCCGGCACCGTGATTCTGGTGAGCCACGACCGCCGCTTTCTCGACAGCGTCGTCACGCAGGTGCTCGCTCCGGTCAACTATCTTGCGCCCGACGGACGCTGGATGGAATTTGCCGGCGGCTACGAGGACTGGGTGCGTCAGCGACCCGCAATTGAAACTCCCGAAACCGGAGCAGCACCGGATAAGCCCGCCGCAAAGAAACCCATTCGTCAACGCGCCGAACGCATGAGCTGGAAGGAAAACAAGGAACTTGAAACGCTTCCCGAAACCATTGAAACATTGGAGTCCGAGCAGGAAGTACTCATGCAGAAGATGAGTTCGGCCGATTTTTTCAAGCTTCCCGTTTCCGAACAGCAAGCCGTAACGGGCCGATCGGAAGCGCTCACGCAGGAAATCGAAACCGCCTACGAACGTTGGGAATTTCTCACGCAAAAGGCACAGTCCTGCGCTAAGAACTAAACCGAAGGACGACGGCCGTGCTCGAAAGTTTGATCAATCAAGACTTCTGGGTAACCCTGGCAGGGGCAGCGGCCGTTTTATTGCAATTCGTCCTTACGGCCAGTGTCATTTTGCGCGTGATCCTGACGCGGCATCCGCCCGGCAGTTCGTTTGCCTGGATTCTGCTCGTCACGATCTTGCCCTACATCGGCTTCATCCTCTACGTCTGGCTCGGCGAGCGCCCCATCGGCCGTTGGCGAGCCTTGAGACTGCGCCATTTGCTCAAGCACTGGGAAGAGGTGACCGATGAGGGTTATGCCATCTCAGGCACGCTTCCTTCGATGCCGCACGGCCAGCGCCATAAGGGACTCACGCGTCTGGCCGAGCGTCTGGGCGATCTGCCGATGAGCTGCGGCTCACGCCTGGAATTGATTTCCGACTCCGTCGAAGCACTTTCCCGCATTGAGTACGACGTCAACAACGCTCGGAAATCCGTTTCCATGGAGTTCTATATCTGGGGCGTCGGCGGATGGTGCGACAGAGTTGCTCAGGCCATCATCCACGCCGCAGAGCGCGGCTGCGAATGCCGCATCCTCGTCGACGACATCGGAGCCCGCGCCTGGCTTCGCAGTTCTTGGCCCTCCAAGATGCTCGCTGCAGGCGTACACGTTTCCCGTGCATTGCCGGTGAGTCTTTTCCCGATCACCAAGGGCCGTGCCGACCTGCGCCTGCACAGAAAAACGGTCATCATCGATGATCGCCTCGGCTACACGGGAAGCCTCAATCTCATTGATCCCAACATCTTCAACGCAAACGAAGGTGTCGGCGAATGGGTCGATGCGATGGTGCGCGTCGAAGGCACTGCGGTGCGCGACCTCAATCAGGTCTTTCTCTTTGACTGGGCACTGCAGCCTGACATTGAAGGCGAGCGTATCTCACTGGAGAAGATTGCTCCCGTTCCCGCTGTGGGTTCAGCCTGCGTGACTGTCGTTCCTTCCGGTCCTACCACGGTTGACGACGCCAACCAACGCCTGATTTTGGAAGCCATCAGCTGTGCGCGCGAGCGCATCTATCTCACAACGCCCTATTTCATTCCGGGCGAAACGCTGATCCTGGCGCTTCAAAATGCTGCCATGCGCGGGGTTGATGTGCGTCTGTGCATCCCGAGCAAACCTGATTCGCAGTTTGTGCGCTGGGCGAGCCGCCGATACTTCAGTGACCTGATGAACGCGGGCGTGAAGATTTCCTTTTTCACAGACGGTCTTTTGCACACCAAAGCAATCACGGTTGACGACACGTTCAGCCTTTTTGGCACCGTCAATTTGGACAAGCGCAGCCTGCACCTGAATTTCGAAATGATGCTGCTGATTTTCGACCCGAAGTTTGTCGCCGACATGACTGCTCTGCATCGGCACTACGAAGCAAAATCCGTGCCGATCGATCCGGTACGGTGGCACCGCCGCCACATTGGGCAGCGTTTCCTCGAAGGCCTCTCCTATCTGCTCAGTCCGTTGCTCTGATGCATTTCGGGCGCCGTTCCTTCAGCGGGAAAGGCGCCCGAAACATTGTTTGTCCGCTAGTTTTTGCCGTCAGGCCTTGAACTCAATGAGACTCTTGCCGGTCATCGCGGCAGGCGGTTCAACGCCCATGAGCGAGAGCACGGTTGGCGCCACGTCGGCAAGCACACCGTTTTGAACCGATGCCACGCGATCGGACACAACAACGATGGGCACAGGATTGAGCGAGTGGGCCGTATTGGGCGAACCGTCCGCATTAACGGCATTGTCGGCGTTGCCATGATCAGCAATGATCACCACCTCGTAGTCGGCGTCCTTGGCGGCCTGCACTACGGTTTTTACGCAGTCGTCAACCGCATGCACAGCCTTAATAATGGCCTCGTACACGCCGGTGTGTCCCACCATGTCGCCGTTGGCAAAGTTCAGGCATACAAAGTTGTACTTGCGTTCAGACAAAGCTGCCGCCAGTTTGTCGGCCACTTCGTAGGCACTCATTTCAGGCTGCAGATCGTAGGTCGCCACCTTGGGACTCGGCACCAGAATGCGGTCTTCACCTTCAAACACCGCTTCGCGTCCGCCGTTGAGGAAGAACGTCACATGCGCGTATTTTTCCGTTTCGGCGATGCGCAACTGCTTGAGCCCCTGCTTGGAAACCCATTCGCCGATCGTGTCGGGCACGTTTTCTTTCGGGAAAAGTACATGCATGCCGGTGTAGGTAGGATCGTAGGGCGTCATCGTGGCAAAGAACAGATCCAACGGCTTCATGCCTTCGATTTCGGCCTGCGTAAGTACCGTCGTCAGTTCTTTGGCGCGATCGTTGCGGAAATTGATGAAAATGACCGCGTCACCCGACTGAATGCGACCGACAGGACGTCCCTGCACGTCCACACGTACGTGCGGTTTCATGAATTCGTCGGTCACGCCTTCGTCATAGGAAGTTGCCACGGCATCCGCCGCGTTGGTGTAAGCGGTTCCCTTCCCCTTGACCAACAGATCATAGGCTTCACGCACGCGCTCCCAGCGCTTGTCGCGATCCATAGCGTAATAGCGGCCGACAAGACTGGCCACCGACCCGGCCAGCGCACCCGAGTGCATCTTTTCTTCAACCTGGCGCACAAAGCCAAGACCGCTCTTGGGATCCGTGTCGCGGCCATCCATGAAAGCATGCACATAACACTTTTCCATCCCTTCGCGCTTAGCAAGCGCCAGAAGCGCTTCGAGATGTTCGAGAGAAGAATGCACGCCGCCGTCGGAGAAAAGCCCCATCACGTGCAGTGCGCACCCCGTGCTTTTCACATGATTGATGAGTGCGCGTATTTCCGTGTTCTGAGCCAGCGAATGGCTCTCTGAATCCTGCGCACGGCAGGCACGGTTGATCTTGACGAGGTCCTGATAGACCACGCGACCGGCACCGATGTTGAGATGCCCCACCTCGGAGTTCCCCATCTGGCCTTCGGGGAGACCCACATTTTCGCCATCGGTACGAAGAGTGGCGTGCGGAGTGCTTCGGGTAAGCTCCTCAATGAAAGCGGGATGACCAGCTCGAATGGCATCCGACTTGGAGCCGTCGCCGATCCCCCAGCCGTCAAGAATCATTAACAAAACATTGCGCGTCATAGTCATTCCTTTTTCTGTCGGAAGCACGGATCGCACAACAAAAAAGCCGAGAGAATTCAACCACTCGGCCACAAAGTCAAAAACAGCAAAAGCGATCCGCCGGAGTGTGCGAAAGATAATACCCGATTCGACTTTGGTCGACTCAGAAAATCCGCAACGCCACGAGTTGAAGCTTCAAGGCATTAGGCCGCCTTGGGCTGACGCACGCATTCGGTCTCGACGTAATCGCGCCACACCTCTTCGGCTGTCGGCAACTGCCAAGTGCCGTCAGGCAGACGCTTAGTAACATCTTTCAGACGCGATACGCTCGCTCCGCACGTCCACACCTTAAAGTTGCGCATATGCGTACACAGGCAGCACTTAGTGTGCTCGGGTACCGGTTGAATATCAATCTTGCCGTGGCGGGCGAACCATTCCTTGACGTAAGAACATTCGCCCTTTTGCAGCAAATAACCGTACGCCTCGCAGTTGGGACGAATATCGCTCGTAATAGCCGGAGAATCTTTGAGCATCCGCATCGGATATCCCGTCGTTGAAAAATGATTAACCTGCACGTCCTCGTCTGTAGCGTCAATGTAACGCTGCTTGACAGCCTGCGGTAGGCCGCTTTCTTGTGTCACGGCAAAACGTGTGGCCACCTGCACTCCCGCAGCACCCACATCGCGGACAAAATGCACGGCGTCTTCGCCTGTGAAAATTCCGCCTGCCGCAAACACCGGAATATCGAAATGATTATCTTCGAGCCACTTCACCACATCGCGCACGATGTCTTCAAGGTTGTATTCGGCCCAATCGTCTCCAAAACCCAAATGGCCTCCTGCAAGCGGCCCCTCAACCACGATGTAGTCAGGCAAGCGGTTCACAGCTTGAGCTCGTTTCATGAAGATTTGCAACGCACGCGTACTGGAGACGACAATACCGATCAGAGCTTCGCGGAAACGCGGATTGTCCTGCATGAGCTTCATACTCGACAGATGCAGACCGGCAGAAAGGGTAATACCATCAATACCGCCGTCCAGAGCCGCATTTAAACGCGTCTTGAGCGTTGCGGCGCTTGCGTTCATCGTGAGCTTTTCCATGCAGTTGATCAGAATGAGGCCTCGACCAGTTTTGCGACTCATCACGTCAGAAACATAATGACGCGTGGACTCTGCCAAGCGATCGAGATCAAACGCAATTTCCGACTTGTCATAGGTGTCGACAAGATTCTTGTAACGGTGAATCTTGTCCTTGCAAAACCCCGTTCCGAACTGTTTGTCAGCGATATCCATCAAAAGCGCATCGGACAAATGCGCAATGCCGCCAAGCTTCTCTACGGCAAGCGCAAGCGTGTCGTTGGAAATGTTGACTCCCATGCCACCGACCATCAGCGGTGCATATTGGCGGTTGTGAAACGTGACGGGAAAGTCCGCGAGTCTGTCGCTCATGTTTGGTTGATCCTTAGAAGTTTTGAAAGCTGCAAAACATTGGGATCAACATTGTTTCGCGTTTGCAAGCCTTTGAGATGACTTGAAAATTCAGAACAATTCCGTAATTTTCACAGGCTCACAACACCTTGATTTTGTGGTAGTGCGCACATTCGAAAAAAGATCGGGGACCGTATGCACACCGGCACCGATCCCCTGTGTTTCAACAAAATATTGCGATATTTACTCAGGCACCAAACACATCTTGGTAGGTCCTAACGGCCGCCAACGCATCAAGTCGATCCGGATGCGTTTCGCTTTGCTTGCGGCGCGCTTCGCGCTCGGGCGTCACTTCGCCGCCCATCATGGCGGTCATGCGGGCAAAAAGTTCCGGATCAATGCGGCCTCGGCATAAGAATTCCAACTTGAGCGTGTTGTCCTCTCCTGCCTCGACCAATGTCGTGCTCGTACGGTGCATCCAGTCCTTGGCTTTCGGATTTTCCGGATCACCGCCCATCGTGGCAAAGCAGGCAATGTCTTTGCCCTTAATCCGTTTAGCAACAGCCTTGGTGTCTTCGGGCGCCATGCCGCGATCGCACCAAAAACAAAGCACGATCGGGTTGTATGCGCTCAGATCGGCAGGCACCTGAGAGGCTTCGACATAGTCGCAGGGCCCAATGCCGTCTTGCAGAGCGCGTGCAATGACACGGGTATTTCCCGTTTTCGAACTGACAACAATCAGAGGTTTCATGATGCTTCCCATTTTTAAGCGCAGAAGGCTTCCTTGCCCGCAAAAAACAGTGTCTTGACGGACTCGATGATTTTGTGATTTTCTCGTCCGAGATAAACCGAGAAGGAAACCTTACCCTCCTTGTCAAAGAAAATCACGCAATGCGATTCGCGCTTCATGAAGGGAATGGAAGCAAACGCGATGGCCCCGACGGCGTCGAACTTCAAATGTCCACCCACCACAGCGTTCTTATGAAGGATGTTGTAGTAACCTTGGGCGCGCTTACCCGCAGAAAGCTTCGCTTCGATTTCAAAAACGTGGCCGCCGTGCTGAATGAAAAGCGTAGCGCGCTCCCATTGTGCGAGACTCTCCCACACCTCATCAAAGCGTTCCGCCACGTCACCCGTTACGAACGCACACATGTCGCGCCCGAGAAGCTGTGCGGCCGCAAGCGGCGTCAGATTAAGGCGAGCAGCAATCGTCTCAAGCGTAGCCGGAAAAGGCGCGGCAAGCAGTCCCTCGATCACAGCCTTCTGTTCTTCGGTTGCGGCGCGATATTCAATCGTCATTGTTTTATCCCCTCAAAAATGTGAGCTGAAATTTACTTTTGCTTCTTCAAAACTTTTATCTGGCGCATTTCTTCTGCAGATCCGTCATAACCAACGCCCGATCGCACGACTCCAACAGCTCCAGATCATGCGTGACCAGAAACACGGCGCGCCCCGCGTCAGCCTGCTCGCGCATCAAGCGGGCTATAGCGGCCATATTGGCACCGTCAAGTCCGCTTGTCGGTTCGTCCAAAATCAGAATAGCGGGACTTTTAGCGACGGCACAGGCAATCACCAGACGCTGTTTTTCACCTCCGGAAAGACTTTGCGGATGGCGCTCTGCCAACGCCAATAAATTGAGACTTGTCAAAATTTCATGAACGCGAGCCTTGTCTTCAGGACTCGGCCGCATGGCTGCCAAACGTCGCCAGCCCTTGGCTTTTGATGCACCGACACGACCTGCCACGATGGCTCCTTCAACTTCTTCGGCCACTGTTCGCATCTGCAGCTGATGATCGGCGTTTTGAAGGACCAGTCCGGCAAACGGCATCAACCCCTCGGCGCCGACTTCTTGGTCACCGATGTAAAAATTCCCTTGAGCCTTATTGAGTCCCGTGAGAATGCGGGCTAAGGTCGTTTTACCCGTGCCGTTGTCGCCCACAAGTGCAGTAACGCCCTGCCCGACGGCAAAACTCTTACCATCAAAAATGATGTGCTCGTCGCCGTAGGCAAAATGAATGCGGCTTGCTGAAAATACGCCGTGCGCTTTCGGTGTTGTTTCCTGGCTCGTTACCTCAACGCGCGGCAAGGTCCGGCGCGCGTCCGACACCTCGGCCTTTCTCAACCCCCAACGGGCGCGGAAAACCTCGTCATAGAGCCCTGAAAACGGCATCTCCTCCACGATTCGTCCCTGACTCATCACGATAACGGCGTCGGCAGCCTCTTTGAGCCAATAGAGGCGATGATCCACAACCAAAATCGCTGCGCCTTCTTTTTTAAGCTCCAAAATCGTGCGGGCAAGCGCTTGCGTCGCTTCCGGATCGAGATTGGCACTGGGCTCGTCGAAGATAAGCGTCTTTGGCCCAAGCGCCAAAATGGCCGCCAGACCGACCTTTTGCTTTTGCCCTTCGGACAGCGCATGGATGTCGCGCGTGAGCAGTTCCTCAATTCCAAGTTTGCGGGCAGCTTTTAGCGTACGCTCGCGCACATCCTTGGGGTCAAACGAACGGCTGCGCAAGGCAAAGGCAATTTCGTCACCCGCGTTGAGCGCAAAAAACTGCTCCTCCGGATCCTGAAACAGCGTGCCAATCACCTCGGACAAATCAGCGACCGGCGTTTCAGATACGTTCAACCCCGCCACCGTCACACAGCCGTCGAGTCGACCGCCGTAAATCTGCGGACAAAGCCCGTTGGCCAGACGCATCAATGTGGTCTTGCCGCAGCCTGACGCCCCCGTCACCAATTTGAGCTCCCCCGAAGCAACCGTGAAATTAATGTCGGAAACCGCCGGCGTCTGCGTATTGGCGTAGGTGTATGAAACGTTCTTGAATTCGATCATATCGGGAACCTCACAAACCCTAGTGCATCATCTTGACGCCCCCGTCGGGCATCCATACGTGCGAGAGCCACACCTCGCAGCAAATCACCGCGGCAATCGTCACAAGCATCAAGCCCAGCACTCCCCAATCGGCTGAACAGAAGCGGACACCGTCGCTTCGAAGCGTGCGCTTGCGGGCCCCCATACCCTTGAGTTCTGCCGCCACTCCCAAGGTCTCCGAGCTCTTCAACGCACGGAAAAGAATCGGTGCCAAAATCAAACGTGCCGACAAAATCGGATGCAACGTAAGCATTGCAGGCCCCAACGGCCAGCCCTTGATGCGAAGCGTTTCCCATACCTGTTTGATGTCGTTGGCAAAGGTCGGAATAAAACGCAGCATCACGGCTGTAGGCAAAAAAATGCAAAACGGAAGTTTCATCCGTTCCAGCGTCAAATAAGGTTGGCGAGAGCAGAATGCTTTCTATATTTGCGCAGAGAATTGCTTAATCTGCGCAAAGTTGCGATTCGCCGCCTTGCGAACGGACGGCCGGTCGGATTAAGGACTCAGACAGCCGACGGGAACTACGAACACGCCGTCGTCGCGACGGTAGGCATATAGGGTGTCACATGGTTTGGCGCAATTTCGTCACACGATTTGGCTGAGTTTTATCACGTGGTTTGGCCGATTTTTGTCACGTGGTTTGGCGCTGCAGTCTCAGTGCTCGGACGCCGAGCCGCCAACGTCACATTCTGAGCTTGTATCCGCGAACAAATAGCATCGTAGCCGCAGCCAAAAGAATCAGGCAGGTGCCGCCGACAATGCTGAGTGAAAGCCAAGCAGGGAAGTCGCTTACGCCGAAAAAGCCGTACCGAAAGCCGTCGATCATGTAAAAGAACGGGTTAAAGAGCGAAGCCTTCGCCCAGAAGGCCGGCAGCTGTGCAACCGAGTAAAACACGCCCGAGAGGAAGGTCAGCGGCAGGATGACGAACGTTTGAAACGCACCGAGCTGATCGTACTTTTCGGCCCAAAGTCCGCAGATGATACCGAGGCCGGCCATGATGCCCGCTCCGAACAGCGCAAACATAAGAGCCCACAGCGGATGCTCGACGGGAGGAATGCTCCAGAAGAAGGTGGCTAGCAGCACGCCCGTGCCGACGATCAGTCCGCGCGTGACGGAAGCCGCAATGTAGGCGGCCGCAAGCTGCCAGCCGGAAAAGGGCGGCAGCAGCACAAACACCATGCTGCCCGTGATCTTGGACTGCAGAATGGACGAGGCCGAGTTGGCAAAGCTATTTTGCAGCAGCGACATCATCACCAGGCCCGGGATGAGGAAGTCCACGTAGCTGACACCGCCCAAAACGGTCATCTTGCCTTCGAGCACTTTGCCGAAGACCAGAAGATAGAGTACCGAGGTGAGAATCGGCGCCAGGATCGTCTGCAGCGCAATTTTGCGAAACCGCAGGATTTCTTTTTCAAATAGCGTCCAAAAAGCGGCGCGTGCGTTGTAACGAAGAGGCTGAGGATGCATATCGGTTTAGTTTTGAGCGGTAAGGCGCAGGAAGACTTCTTCGAGATTGGCTTGGCCGACATGAACGATTTCAATGCGGCAGCCGTGGTTTTGCAGTGCAAAAAGAAGATCGGTGAGTTCTTTGGCGTCCTTGAAGGAAACGCAATGAAGGTTCTCTTCCATATGTTCGAACACACAGTCGGGAAGCTGCGGCAGAGTGCCTTCGAGAAGTCGGAACTGCAGGCGATTGCCCGAAAAACGCGAGAGCAGCGCCTGCGTATCGTCAATTGCCGCCACTTTGCCGTGATTTAAAAGCGCAATGCGGCGGCACAAAGCTTGCGCCTCCTCAAGGTAGTGGGTGGTGAGCACGATGGTGTGCCCGTTTTCGTGGAGCTCTCGCATGAAGTCCCAGATGCGGTGGCGCAGCTCGATGTCGACGCCGGCGGTGGGCTCGTCGAGCACAATGACGGGAGGCCGATGCACGAGCGCCTGCGCAATGAGGACGCGCCGCTTCATGCCGCCCGATAAGCGCGAGACGCGGGCATCGGTTTTATCGGTAAGCCCGAGCCGATCGATGAGCGTGTCGATCCATTTGCCGTTGTTGCGAAGTCCGTAGTAGCCGCTTTGCTGCAGCAGAATTTCCTTGACGGTGAAAAACGGGTCGACCGTGATTTCCTGCGGGACGATGCCGATGGCCATTTTGCAGTAGCGATAGTCGTCTCGAATGTTGCGTCCCAAAATTTCGACGGATCCGTCGTCGGGCTTGATGAGCGCGCCGAGCGCCGAAATGAGGGTGCTTTTGCCTGCGCCGTTGGGACCGAGCAAGCCGAAAAAGTCACCCTGTTCGACGGAAAGCGAAACGTCGGAGAGCGCATGCACACGGCTTTGGCCGCGTTGATAAGTTTTCGTTAAGTGCGCAACGCGAAGTGCGGCGGGAAGCTCTGTGGTTACGTCCATTGTCGATCGTAAAAAGTGGAAAGGCGCCTGCGGCGCATTGCGTCGGATGGGGTCTCAAGCAGCTCTGCCCGGCTTTGATTCGGGTCGACAGGCAAGTGCTGCTGAGTACGGATTTTAGTTTTCGAGTTCAAATACAACAGGCACGTCCACTTCAAGCGGACCGATGCCTTCCAGATGCATGCCGATCAATTTGTTTGCGGCTTTGAGCGCAGCGCGATTCAAAAGAACCGAAGCATGCTTTTTCTTGATGTCGACGGCAGCGATGCGTCCGTCGGACGCAATTGTCACGCGAAGCATGACCGTACCTTCGATGCCGTTTTGCCGAGCCCGGCGCGGGTAGCTCTTGTTGGCGTCGATCGTCTCGACGATAAGAGCCAAAGCGCTTTGCCGGGCAGCGTCCGAGCTCGAATGATTTTGTCCGCTGCCGCCCATGCCCCCGGCGGCGCCTTCGTCGGCTTGGCCTCGGATTTCGGGCGCCGATGCGGGCTCCCGGGGTTCCGTTACCGGCTGCGGTATTGGACGCGGTTTGGGTGCGGGCTTAGGCTTTGCCACAGGCTTGGGCTTGGTTTTTTTCACCGGGGGCGGCTCGGGCTTGACGACGGGCGCGGGTTCCGGCTTGGGTTCGATCACGGGTTCGGGCTTGGCGTCGATCTTGACGTCGCTTTCGTCGACCGTGTGCTCGATCACAGGGTCCTTTATGTTTTGCGGCTGCGGCTCGGGCGTTTCTTCAAGCGCCACGACAACCTTCTGCTGAAAGAGGCCCTTGGGAAGACTCGGCACCGCGATGGCGCGGTGAAAGGCATCAAAGCCGACGGCAAGCACCGTCGCGCAGAGCACTGCGGCAAAGGTAAGGCGCGCACCGCGTCGAGCTTGCTTTGCTTCCTCGGTAAGCGGTTTGCGATCGTCGGACTTACTCATCTGCAGCCTTTGCTTTATCGGCCTTCGTGCTGATCACAAAGCACCCGTTGCGCTTGATCTTTGCAAGATCGAGCACCGCCACGAACGAGCCGAAGTCGGCTTTCTTGTCCATGTAGATGTTCAGCAGCTTGTCGGGATGGCGATCGAGCTCGGCTTCAAACTCGGCGAGCGTTACCTTGCGGTCTTGATCGAGCCAGTAGGTGCCGTCGGGCTTGACGCTTAAAACGATTTCGTTGCGCTCGTGCGCGGTTTCGCCGTGAACGGCCTCGGGCAGCACGATTTCAAGCACGGGTCTTGAAAAGGTCATCGTGAGCACGAAAAAGATGATGAGCATGAAGAGGCAGTCGATCAAAGGCGTCAGATCGATCTGCGGCTCTTCTTCAAAATCGGTAAGGAATCGCCAGTCCATCGCTTTCGATCTCCTCAGAGCGCCAGGTCTTCGGCCTGAAGTTTGGCAGCGGGACGGCGCTCGACATGGCCGAGCTTGCGGCACACTTCAAGCGCGCGGTAGCTGTGCTCGATCGCTTCAATGTGAAAGCCCTTGAACTTGAGCATGAGGTAGTAGTAGGTCATGAGCACCGGAATGGCGATCGTAAGTCCCATGATGGTGGTGATCAGAGCCGACCAGATGCCGCTTGCCAAAAGCGCGGCATCGGCCCGCGTGATGTCGCTCATGCTCTGAAACACGTCGACCATGCCCCAGACGGTGCCGAGAAGGCCCAGCAGGGGAGAAATCACGGAAATGAGCTTTAACCAGCAAAGCCCGTTGGTGACGGCCTTGAAGTTGCGGTAAAAGAGGTAGCCCACCTCCGCTCGGATATCGTCCGAGTGCGAGCTGTGCGTCACCACGATGTCGTGGATGATGCGAATGAGCGGATTGGCGCGCTTGGGATCGATATCCTTGAGGCAGCGGTCGCTGCCGCGCTCCAAATCGAGAAAATCGCGCTTGAAGTGGCGCCAGACGGCAGTCATGTAAAGAAGCTGCCAGACGGCGATGTAAACCGCAAAGAGAGCCACAAAGACCAGCGCAACGCCGGCCGGTCCGATCATGGCGTAAATGGCGCCGAAGCGCTCGGCGGAAAAATCCATGGTTTTGTCCTCAATAAACCGATTGCCTTGATTAGGCCATCAAGCTTTCGAAGGTCTTGACGGCGGCGATCACGTCGAGACGATCGGGGTGCGTTTCGCTTGCCGCGCGCGTGGCTTCGCGCTGATGCGTCACGACGCCGCCCTGCATGCGGGTCATCAGATCGAAAATGGCCGGATCGATGCGTCCGCGGCACAGAAACGTGGCTTCGAGCGTATTGCCGCCTTTGGCTGCGAGCTCGGCGCTCGTTTTGCTCATCCACTGCTGAGCCCACTCGGATTGCGGATCGCCTCCGACGGTGGCAAAGCACCCCATGCGCTTGCCGCTGATTTTGGCTGCCGCCGCCTGCATGTCTTCAGGTGCCATGCCGCGATCGCACCAAAAGCCGAGCAGCACGGCGTCATACCGGGACAAATCCTCGGGAAGGTTTGCGGGCGAAACGAGCTCTGCATTTTCGTAAGCGTCGCAGATGCCGTGCGCCAGAAGCTTTGTGTTGCCGGTTTTGGAACTCACAACAACAAGTGTGGTCATGGGGTGTCTCCTTTGTTTTCGGGTGTGTTCTTTAGAGGGCAAAGTGCTCGCGGGCCTTAAGGAAGGCGTCGCGCACCGATTCGATCAACTGATGGTTTTCGCGGCCGACGTAGACGGCAAAGCTCACGGCGCCCGCTTTGTTGAAGAACTGCACGGCAAGCGACTCGCGGCCCATGAAGGGGAAGGCGGTAAAGGCGCAGGCCGAGATTTCTTCGTAGCGAAGGTGCCCGCCGATCGCGGCATCCTTGTGAAGGATGTTGTAGTAGCCTTGGGCGCGCTTGCCCGTCGAGAGCTTGCCCTGGATTTCAAAGACGTGGCCGTCGTGCACGATGAACATCGTCACTTTTTCCCAGGAGGCGAGTTCGGCCCAGATTTCGTCGAAGCGCTCGCTTGCGTTGCCCGAAACGAAAGTCACCACGTTTTCGGGAAGCTTTCGGGTGGCTTCGAGCTCCGTCGTTTCGAGCGCCTTGGCGATCGTCGCAAGCGTCACGGGGAACTTGGCGTTCATCAGTTCGTCAATCTTGAGCTGTTCGGCCGCAGTGGCTTCGATGTGCTGCATGTGTTTTTCCTTTTTAGAGTCGTTGAAAAATGGGTTAAATCGTTTGCAGCGCTTTCATGTGAAGCGCCCGGTCGCACGCCTGCAAAAGCTCGAGGTCGTGCGTAATCAAAAAGACGGCGGTTCCTTTTTCCGCTTCGGTTCTAAGAAGTCCCGCAATGGCGGCCATGTTGGCGCCGTCCAGACCGCTCGTCGGTTCGTCGAGAATCAAGATGGCGGGCTTTTTGGCAATGGCGCAGGCAATCACCACGCGCTGCTTTTCGCCGCCCGAGAGGCTTTGCGGATGGCGCCAGGCCAAATGCGAGAGGTTGAGGCTGTCGAGAATCGCGGCAACATCCTCTTCGTACACTTTGAGCCCCTTGGGGCCGAGAGACGTGCGCCAAAGGCCTTTGCCGCCTTTTTTGACGAGGTCGCCCGCAGCGCATGCGCAGGCTACTTCTTCGAAAACGGTTCGCATCTGCAGCTGGTGATCCGCGTTTTGCAGCACAAGACCCGCGTGCGGCATCAGGCCCTCTTTGCCGACCTTCTGTCCGTTGATGAAGAACGACCCCTGAGCAGGATTGAGTCCGGTCAAAATGCGCGCAAGCGTCGTTTTGCCGGTGCCGTTGTCGCCGATCAAAGCCGTGATGCCGGCGGGAATTGCAAAACCGGCGTTTTCAAAGATGCGGTGCGCGTCGTCGTAAGCAAAGCTCATGTTCTGCACGGAAAACACGGCGTTTTGCATCTCGAGCGAGCTGTCGTGCCGCACGGCAACGGCGGGCAGCGTCAGTCGCGTGTCGTCGACGACGGCCTTGCGCAGACCGCGGACTTTTCGTAGCTCGTCGTCTTCGAGCATCGAGAAGGGGCCGGCATCCGTGATTTTGCCGCGAGCCATGATGCAGACGGCATCGGCCGCATTCTTGAGCCAGTACAGACGATGATCGACCACAAGAATGGCTGCGCCGTCCTTTTTGAGTTCGGATAGCGTCAGAGCCAGCGCTTCGGTCGATTCCGGATCGAGATTGGCGCTCGGCTCGTCGAAAATGAGCGCTTTGGGGCCCAAGGCGAGGATGGCTGCAAGGCCCACCTTTTGCTTTTGACCTTCCGATAGGGCATGAATGTCCTGCCCGAGCATGTGCGAAATGCCGAGCCTTTGTGCGGCGCTTTCGGTGCGGCTGCGCACTTCGTCGGAGGACATGCCGCGGCTTCGCAGGGCAAAGGCGATCTCGTCGGCAACGTTTAGGGCAAAGAACTGCTCTTCTGGATCCTGAAAAAGCGTGCCGATGAGTTCGGACAAGTCCGCTACGGGCGTGCTCGAAACGTCAAGCCCCGAGACGGAAACGCTGCCTGTGAGCGTGCCGCCGTAGATTTGCGGGCACAGGCCGTTGGCAAGCCGCATGAGCGTCGTTTTGCCGCAGCCCGACGGGCCTGTGACCACCTTGAGTTCGCCCGGGGCGACCGTCAGATTGATGTCGCTTACAGCGCATTTGTCGGTGTTGGCGTAGGTGTAGGTTACGTTTTTAAATTCAATCATGTCGTCGTACCTGCACTCGGTTTTAGGGCATGGCCGCGACGCCGCCCGTGGGCATCCAGACGTGCGAGAGCCAGATTTCGCAGCAGATCACGGCTGCGATGGTGAAGATCACGGTTGTGAGCACGGTGATGTCGAGCGTTCCGAGGCTCTTGAGGTCGCTTCGGATGGTGCGCTCGCGAGAGCCCATGCCTTTGAGTTCGGCCGCAACGCCTAGCGTTTCGGAGCTCTTCAAAGCCCGAAAGAGGATCGGCGCCAGGATGAGGCGGGCCGACAGAATCGGGTGCAGCGTGATCATCGCAGGTCCCAGAGGCCAGCCTTTGATGCGAAGTGTTTCCCACACCTGCTTGATGTCGTTGGCAAAGGTCGGAATAAAGCGCAGCATCACGGCCGTGGGCAGGAAGATGCAAAACGGCAGCCGCATGCGCTCAAGCGTCAAAAGAAGGTCTTCGACGCGGGTGGTGAGCGCCAACGCGATCACCACATTCATCATCGATAAGCCGCGCAGGAAGGGAATGAAAAGCGATTTGGCGCTTAGGCCCCCGAGCCCTGGAAACCAGACCTGAAAGCCCACCGCGCACAGTGCGGCGATTGCCATCATCACGGCCATGAGACCGTACAACACGGCAATGAGTCCGGGACGTTTGAGCAGCAGCGCGTACATCAGCGTCACGGCAAAGATCACAAGCTGCGCAACCATGCCCGAAGACGCAACCGTCAAAATGGCGGCAGCGGCCGTGACGGTGAGTTTCGTGCGGGCGTCGAGCTGCCGCAGCGGGCTCGAGTGCGCCGCTCCTTTAGCGAACAAAGCCCGCATGACGCAGCTCCTTTACTGTTTTGTTGCCGAACCAAAGACCTCCGAGCGAGCCCAGATAGCCCACGAGCACAATCGGCACCACCATGGTCATCAGCGCGGGGCTTTCTCGCATGAAGAGAAACGACACGCCCAGGGACAGGCCTTTGCTTGCAAGGTCGTACATTCCGACGCCCACCCAGGGAGCCCAGGGCTTGGCTGCGCCTCCGGTGAGCCACACCACGAGTTCGCCCAGAAGGGCGCCCGCCAGAGCTGCCGGCAGCAGCGTGAGGCTTCCGCCCATCAGGCAGACGCTGACGATCATGCTGATCACGGTAAAGAGAAGCAATGTTCCGGGCTTGGGAACCTTGGTGAGCAGC
>ENA-ORNP01000859-ORNP01000859.1-human-gut-metagenome-genome-assembly--contig:-NODE-859-length-34230-cov-12.727491_pt1 | contig 34230 bp, 29 predicted proteins | sample MGYA00242119_ERZ509030 | MGnify/ENA primary metagenome ERZ509030 (study PRJEB26280, sample SAMEA2338708) | human gut metagenome | biome: human gut; feature: human-associated habitat; material: faeces... | reverse complement strand
GACTTCATTCAGCCGGAGCCTGCAAATAAATTTGCGCATAAATCTTGACGGGACCAAGAGAATTTGTCGTTCTTAGTATGATAATCGCAGAAGATACAATAAGAACACGCAGCAATAAGCTGCGTGTTCTTTAAGTGATGTTCTATATTACTGTAAGAATGGCAATAAGAATGGTTTTGAAATCTTGTGAAGTACTACGGAGATAAATAAGAGTTATCTTCATAACCCGTATAAAACAAAATTTTGATGATTGGGATACTCTTATCGTATTGTAAAACCGAACAGTTAAGATCGAGCCTATAATTCAACAACTGTTTTCCAAAAGCGCATGCGACTCTACCTTTCACTCAAGACATTAACGGAGAAACTGACAGCCCGAGAGTTAAAGCACGCAGCCTACAAGTGCGCATGGTGGAATTATAGATGTGAACTACCTCAGAATATTGTTCTTCATCTATTTTGATGGGTTGGATTACTAGGAGATCATCGTCATAGGTGAACAGGAAAATCGAGTGCTGGATATCATCTAACGTGAGGAATATGCTCTACGAAAATATCTATTCTAGGAAAGAACCAGATATGAACATACTGGACGAGTGCTCTGACGTTACTCTGTTGCCTTGATAAGCAGTATGTCCTGATAGCCTTTCAATAAATGGGCAGCTACTTTCAGTTGGTTATTTCAATAGTGTTCTAAATAAGTCATCAATATCGTCTGAATGTTCTTTTTGCTTACTAACATATTCCTTGTCTATCCCAAAGACGCTAATGCCGTTTTCGAATACCAAAGATACTTTGTTGATTTCCTTTCCATTAGGACCAATCGGTGCCTTAGCATAAACAAATCGCACAGTACAATCAATTATTGTGCCAATGCCAACATTGTTACTTAAAAGCCAGTCAGCACCAGCACCCGATGCAAACATATCAGTGTCATTTTCGTCGTCAATAAGTTCAGACATGAATAGTGGTGTAACCTCGGTTGAAATCGTATCACCGACTTCGAGTCCCAGAGAATTAACCAACTCATCCTTAATCTTCCAGCCGCCCCATTTTTTATTTATCCGCAGCCGTAAGGGAACTGTTTTGTTTACATATTGTTTAGGCCTTAACCAAAAGCCTTCAAAAAGCTTGGTCCCTTCTTTTAACTCTTGTTCTGTGATTTTTTTGAAATCTGACATGACAATTCTCCTTAAATTGTATTTAACAATGATTGTTTTTCTTCAACATGATTGTAAATATTTGAGTTTGTTCTATAACTATCATTGTGCAAAGAAAGCACCACTTTTATATCTTCAGGATCTAATTGTGAGGGATTATTTAGCTTGCTCATGTTAAAATGTGTTGGTTCCATAATAAAAGAAAATGATTCATATTCTGTAACGCCACGAATATTCCACATGAAACTCCTAGTACGTCTATTCAATATTTGATTCCAAAAAGTATCAACTTTTACATCATCACATTCGGCTAACGTGTGGACGTATTTAAGGACGGAAGATATTCTTATGTTTTTACTTCCTAAAATTTCCAGCAAATAAACAAGTATTTTTGTCCGACTATTACCCCAATATCCATCTAAAGCACGTCCTGACGGCGTAATCAGAGCCTGATAAAGAACATCACCTGCATTTGTGAGCATAAAATAGCGCTCATTATTAGAATGCCGACCGTATAAAAAGCCATCTGACTCCAGCTCTTGAAGTTGATCTTGCAAGTCAGTAGGTGGAATAGGTAGTGTAGCCAGTAAACTTCTATACGTGATTCCAGGGTGCTGTTGAATCAAGTAAACAATACTTTTATTTTTTCTTTGCTTATTTACCGCTTTGAGAGCTTTCTGCTGAATGTGTTGCTCGGCGTAAAATGCATTCACTGTGTCAATCATTTGATACAGCCGAATGTATGAATATTTTCTATCTGAATCCGTCTCCCTATCAAGTTCGTAGTGCCAATAGTCAGCAATACGAGTAGAAAGTTCACAGAAAGAGTTGGGGAGCTGTGTAATGTTATTTGTTATAGTAAAAATGACAAATCTGTTAAAATCTAACAAAGTTCGCTCTTGAATAATTTTTTTCTGAGCAGTAATAGCTATTAATCTGGTACACATGTTTGAAAAAGCGCTTGTCATCTCGGAAGTCAATTGATTGACACGCAGACTAAAATTGTTGGGCATTTGAGAAGACAAACTAATATCATCTTTCCCCCATTCACCCATATGATGTCACCTCCTCTAAATCTTTGTCACTTTATTTGCAAAACTATGATTTATTGCTCATTTGAGTTTAAATTTATTTAAGCTAACTTGAGGATTACTTTCTACAAAACTAATTTCAATTTGTTCAATGCAGCCGCCATGATTTAAGCAAGACAGGGTACAATTTCGCTTGCGAATGATTTTTTGGCAGAATGCCGCCATTGCTGTTCCTTGCTTCCGAGGCACAACAATTGTTCCAGTTGCTTTTTTACTAGTGCCTTCCACAGCATTACAACAATTGCACAATAATGAAATAGTATGTATAGTATCCGCGAGTATTGAAAACCTTGGATCGAAACTGCTAACGGATCTACTCCAAGCTGGAACTATCAGAAAGCTCGGCATAAATAAATTAGAAAGAGATTCTGTATGACCGCTAATAACATCGCGGCAAATAGCGGGTAAGATTCTACCGATTATATCTACATCGATTAGAGTGCATTCCTTTCCTGGCTCAGAAAGAATTTCACAGACTTCAAAGTAGCTTCGCTTTGTGCGGGGCTCGCTTTTTGACTGAAGAAGAGCACCGTGAATTTTTTCTTCAGATTGTTCAAGAAAGGGAGAATGCTTATAATAAGAACCGATTTCTATGCCATTTGCGTTAAGTATGTGCAAGATATTATTCCCTTTTTCGTTGGCCCAGTGATAGCACGTTCCGGCTAATACTAAAAACAGACTGGGCTTTTGGGCAGAATCTAATCTTTTTAGATGATCTTCTATACCCTTTAACATCTTAGGACTCATAATATATTCGGGGAAAACGATAATATTAGCATTCCTATTAATAGCAAATTGCAACAGAGAAATTATTCGTTGCACATCATCCTCTGCCTGTTCACCATAATCTATATGAAACAGACCTTTAGGGTGCTGACCAAAGGTACACAAATCGGTTGTACAGGCATCATGGAATGAAAATGAGAATGTATCAAATCCTATATATGGAATACTTACAATTTTTAATTTTTTACTTTCACTCAATGATTCTTTGCAATAATCGTTTAAAAAAACAGGAGCGATACGGGGAACAATAGGAATCTGTTCGCGGGGAATAAGAAGAACCGCATGAAACAAATTCCCAATTCGAGTTTCTCTCAAAGGCCTTCGAAATTCACCATGCCCATCCTTTTCTGCATAAGATACACTAAGGAAAGATTCCTGCTCGTGAAAATAGACTAAACAATTTGTTTTGCTTCGGCCTTGATTTAGCGGGCCAAAAGTCCTGTATTTATCTCGAACTAAACCGATATTCTTACTTATATAACCGTCTAATGCGTCGAGCACATAAAACAAACAAACGGGAAACCACCGGCTTATATCTATTTGTTCGGGACACTGAAAAGAACTCAATTCATCAATTAGCCTGTTTTTAAATATATCGAAGCCTGTCCCATCTAAGTTGAAATGTACATTGATTTCTTGCGAGTATGAGATAAGGATTTGGCGCAGGTTTTCAAATTCCTGTGCAAAAGGTTCAAATTCTCTGTCTTTTTCTAAGTGTTCTATTTTTGCAACAAACAATACATCGCTATCTTGAGTATATTCTAGTAATTTATTATAGCAAAGCGCCATTACCTCATATTCATCTTCAGCGTGTAACAGATCATCAACAAAGGAGCTTTGTAAATCCACTTTGTACGCCTCCTATGATATTTTATGATTGCACCATATTATACCACAAAGTCAGGAGAAAGACCAGTATTTTAGTATTTTTCGATTGCTCCATTGCCATATAATGGGCAACACAGATTCGTCCATTTGTATAGGGGGGGTAAAGGTGTGCGCCATTTGACACCGTCTCGATACCATTTACAGAACAAAACAGCAGTCGGCTATGGGTTTGTCAAGGGATAAAATTACAGTTTGCGTGTATAAGGGGTATATTGGAAAAGGGCGCAAAGAACCAGACCCTTTGCGGGCCGAATGAAAATGACGCAGCTCGGTCAATCGGCAGTTTGTAAAACAGGTTGGTACGGTTGTCCATCCCGGAGGACAGCGAAGATCACAGCGGTCATCTTTCTGCTGACATGGTCAATCGCATTCATGTAATGCAGGCCTTCGGATATTTTCTTTTCGTAATAGGTTAGAACATCGAATCACGATGCACTGCTACCGTGGGCGCCAATCAAATGGCACGGCGTAAATAAGGGGATCCCCGCTTGGACATACGATTCTGGTTGCTCTTAAATTCGCCGGACTGCTTCACGGATGGATCAAGTCCTGCATACCGAGGAGATGTTTGCAACAAAGAGGATTAGACAAGGTATCGGCGTATCCGAGCCGGTTTCATAAGGATCTCCGCCCCTGTGATGAAAGCCGCTGACGCTTGAAAACATTGACTTTTATAGAAGACCGGGCAGAATGAAACCCACCGGTTTTCACTGCGGGTCCATACGCCAATGGCGTAAAAATGGAGTAGAAAAAACAACGGATTTACAGGGCAAAAAGGCCACCACTACACAAGTAAAAATGAACGACAACAGGCATGACCAACGGCGGTCATGCCTGTTGTTTTTTTGTTATGAGGGTTGATCATCTTGCCGTGTTTTTAATACTTCTGTGATGTCAATAATTGTTGCGGCGCTCGGCGCTACCTCCAAATTTTGGGAAGCTTCGGCCAGAGTGGCAGTGCATTCATCAACAGTAGAAACACGCAAGTTTCTCAGTTTTTCGATATTGTCCAGTTTCTTGCCCAGAGCATCTTGCTCTGCATTATCAACATCCGCTGCCAGCTTTTTCAGTTCGAGTTCCTTTTTCTCTTTGTTGTATTTGTGGTTGATTACATCCTTGATAATACCCACCAGAGAATTAAACTCATAATCGCCGGCTTTCCCGCCAAATACGGCCAAATAGCACATAAGCAATGGGAGTGCAATGTCTTGTGTAAAATTCCATATTTGAAGAATGATATCGCCAGGAGAATGAAGCGTTGTTTTGACTCGGACACTCTCAGGTTTGCCGTCCGACAACAACTGCGCTGCCGGCAAAACAAAGTTTGCCAAATCAAGGACATTGATCTCTTCCTTCCGCCTCACGCGGAAGGTAACCGTCAGTTTATCCCTGAAAACGAAGGTATCAAAACACCCGCTGAGTACCAACTCCGCATATTCGTTCAGATCACTCAGGCTATGCCAGTTTCTGGCGATTGCACTTTGAAGGTATGGACTTATCGTATCATTGGCGTTAAGCACTTTTGATAGCGTGATATTAGCCTTGGTTTATGGCTTTAACAGCCTGTAACAGGGCTTCCTCGCCTTGAGCGGAAGGCATACGCAACCGTACGGTATTGATGCCCATTCCCTCGAAGTCGTTACCTGCCACCGTTTTTACGCCAAACTGGGTAAATGCGGCAGAGAGATCATAGTTGGGATCATCATGGTAAAGGAAGCAAATGGAACAGGTATCCAACGTTTCAGCCATATGCAACTTATTACCTGTACACGCCATGACACGAAGTTTGATATCTTTTGTTTTCTGACGACTGTTCTCGATAAAAGACTTGTCCGACATTGCGGCAACAGCCATCTTTCTCGACAGTCCCGAGATACAATAGGGTGTGCCGATTTTGGTGATGGATGCTACGATCTCCGGTGTTGCCACCAGATAGCCAGCTCGCATTCCGGCAAGTCCCATTCCCTTGGAAAGAGTCTTAATAAAAATGAGATTATCAAACTCGTTAATCAAGTTCATTGCCGATTCTTCCATCGGCAGGTAGTCGCCATATGCCTCATCTGCCACTACGCAGATATTCCGTACCTTAGCTGCTTCCAAGATCCGGCGAAGATCCTGTAGAGGGATATTTTGACCGGTAGGATTGTTGGGATTATCCAGATAAATCAAGGATACATCATTATCCAACACCTCTATGATCCGCTCGGGAATAATCTTGTAGTTTTCCTCTTGGCGCAGCATCACAGGAACATAAGTCAGACCATTACCGCGTGCGTTACTGATATAATCAGTAAACTGCGGCCATACACCGACAAATTTTGCTCCTTCTCTTGCGAATATTGTGTTGGTAAGAGCGATGGCTTCAATACTGCCGTTAGCAAGGTAGATCATCGAGCGATCAAGCTTTGCCTGTCCTTCCCAGTAACGGATAATGGCATCCTTCAGCTCAAAACCATGAGGATATTCAAACACATCCTGGGAACGCAATTTCTCAATTTCATTGAGAACTACATCGGAACAGCCATAGGGATTGCAGCCATCAGCGCAATCTACAGGAAGGAAGATCGCCTCTTCTTTGGCATAGCATACCTTTTGCAAATTCGCTACATGAGGGTTAAGCTTTGGTGTCATTGCTATTCACTCCGAATCTTACATCAGGCCAAACACAACACCGGCAAGGATGATAATAATATTGGCAACCGTCTGTACAGGAACTGCCAGCTTAGCATACTCATTTACGTCCAGATCAAGCAGACCGGTGGCAATATAGGTAGTTGCGGTCATGGGAGAAGAACCGGTAGCCAACGCGAGGTTGTTGACGAAGGGAGCGATGACCACAGCGGTATTCATGCCGATAGAGCCACCAACGGAGGCAAACAGGGGAAGCATGGAGTTGTAGAACTGGTAAGGAATGAAGCGGCAGACGATGACAGCAAACGCCAGCAGGATCAGGTGGAAGTAACGCACCAGGAATGCGGGGCATGCTGCAGTCAGAGTAGTACCCAGCTCAGCAACCATGCCGGAGCCGTTGAAGATACCGACGAACATAGACACGCCAACCAGCATGATCAGAATGCCCATCACGGTGCCGCTCAGTCTGGCGACGATAGGACCGGCAACCTTGGGATCGGAATAGTTAATGAGCAAGGTCAGCAGGGTGCTGAACATAAACACGATGTAAGTGGGGATGCCCAGAACCAGGGTAGCCATGCTTGCCAAGAAGACAATAGCGTTGGGGACGAACATCTTGGGACGGCGAGTAGGTGCGTCGCTACCTGCGTTGCACAGAGCATCCAGTTCCTCAGCGTTCAGTTCCATCTTCATAATACCGCCCTGCTTCTTGTGACGGATACCGAAATAGATGACCTCAAGAACAATAACGGGAATAAAGACGACAGTAATGGGGATAACCTTGCTGCACAATTCCATAACATCAACGTTAGCAAAGGATGCGTTGATGGCCATACCGATGCCCCAAGGCAGGAAGCACATGGCAGCAGCAGTACAAGTAATGAAGATAGATCAGCTTTTTCAGTTTGTAGCTGTTGTTAAAAAAGGTTCAATCAATAGGGCTGCTACAGATTTATATATTTCCCAATCCTCGCTGAGCCGTTCCATCAAGCTATTGGAGCAGGATTTGGGGGCTCCCCTCTTCATGAGAACGAGTCAAGGTGTAGTTCTTACCCCGTTTGGTTCCGAAGTGTACGATGTTGCTGAACGAGTTTGCACCGATTACGAGCGGCTTGCTTCTCTGCATCTTCCTAAATCCGAGTCTGTTGTAAAAATGCGGATCTCCTCTCACTCTCTGACATTTGTAGAACACGCTTTCGTAGAAACCTATAAAAAATACGAAGTGAATAACCCGCAATTTTCTTTAGTACAGACGACAATAGCCCAGTCGACATACGATGTAAAAAGCGGCCTTTCAGATGTCGGCATCTCTATGTGTACATCTTCTTCTATTCATTTAACTGAACGTTTGATGAAGGCATCGAATCTCGAGTACTCCCCCATTTGTCGCTTGCCGATGGTTGCGATGGTAGGGGTCAATCATCCGCTACTTAAAAATGGTCGAAAATGTGTATCTCTTAGTGAGCTGTCAAAGTATCCCTTTGCTTCCGGCGAAGGAAATTTTGAGGTTTCGGAGCTTTTGGCCATTCTACAGAGTCAAAAACCAAAGAAGAACACGATTCATATCAGTGACAAAAGTGCTGTCGATACGCTTTTGTATGAGACTGATGCGTATTCTTTAATTCCCTCCGGCGAAAGCTGTAAGGTTCCTATTCGACGCTATAATACGGATTTGGTAACTACCATACCGCTGCCGGATACATCGAGATTCTTTGAAATCGGTTGGTTTAAGCGACGCGAACAAGTTTTGTCTGCCTGCTGCAAAGATTTCATTTCAGTTCTTGAAAGCATGTTTTAACCCACGCTTTTCAGATACTAGCAAAAGTCCCTGTCAACATAAGAAGAGGGTGGCATTTTGCCACCCTCTTCTTATTGTCACTCCATACACTGGACTTTCTGCTGATTAAATGAGTCATATCCTTTATCTGCAGTCTTAAACATTGCAACCGCAACAAAGCCCACAGAAAACACGGAAACGCACACAGCTAATCCTATAAAGAAAAGATTATCAATTACTCCCAAGGTAGAAATGCTTGCAACCACAATTACTGTAATCAAAACATTGCCAACTTGCCATCTGCCTTGTGTGCCATTTCGCCGCAAAGGTAAAACTTGAATTAAACCGGGGATTTCTTCTGCGCGATCCTGCCCCATGGGGACGGAAGTTCCAATTTCCTTTATAGTCCGTGTGTCTGGATCAACATAAATCGGATAATACAGATTCGGGCTGTCTGTCCGCATGGAATCTGTACCTCGCCTCATCATAGATGTCCACCCCGGCTCAACACTCTTTTCTGCCTCATCATCGCCTGTTTTTTCCTGTGCAGACACAATCGCAGATGATGACCATTCATTGGAAAGAGGCAATCTGGCGGGAGTACATTCACCAAACATTACAAAGAAAATATATTCGTCGGAACGGCTAAAACCGTCACGCGCACTGCCCTTGGGGTTAATTACGCTACTCACCATTTGAATATGTGCTTCGGGGAACATATCTTCTAAAAGGCAGCCTAAGTGTAGATATTCCTTTTCATCAATCGTTACGATTAGTACAGAGTTCTGCGGATTCAGAATCCGTTTGGCAATTTTGAGTCTGCGCTGCATCATTGACAACCACTTGCTATGCCGGTAACTGTCTGTGGGATCAACATAGTCGTTATTATATTTCCAATCTTTTGCCCTACTGTTATACGGCGGGTCTATGTAAATGCAATCAACCTGTTTCGGGTAGAGGTATTCAAGAAGCTGCAACGCATGGAAATTGTCAGCTTCGATCAGCGTATGCCACAAGCTACTGCCGGGTGCATTGGTTACGCTGTCCATCGGGATAAGGGACGGAAAAATAGGCTCGCCAAACTGCGCCACGGCAACGAGCGTGTCAAGCGGACGCTCGCTCTTTTCGCCTGTGGCTTTATTGACGATTGCCGCCGTTCCATCAGAGATTGCGGACACAAAATATACATCACGGATGTCCTCACCCTTGACCGCGACAAGCGATCCTTTGCGGACAGCTACGCCATACAGCGGCGTACATTCAGGAATATGATCCTCAAACACAAGCCCGAACTTTTTCTGTTTACTCAAATGCGCCACTTCCTGCTGCAAGCGGTCGCGCAAATTTTTATCCTCAATCTGCCGAATGAGATCGTTTATCGCTGCCATACTGATTTCCTCCATGCGTCAGACAATAGAAAACTATCGTCGCAAATGACCTTTCCCGTATCGGAAGGACTAATTTTTCTGCTGTTCCTGTCGTACTCTGTCATTGTCTGTCGAATAGACCATTTAGGAAGCGTTGTAAACCAAGGGGTTAGTGCGCCCATTCGCACCCCTGAGGTGGAATACGCCCCATGATTTCGAGTCCGGGTCGCCGGGGAACTTACGCCACCAGCGTTTTCAATATCTCGATGATCTGCTCATATTTGATATCCGCGGCATACGCAAACTGCTTGCGGTATTTATCCCACGTGGCGCGGAGTTCCGGGCTTTCTTCGATGTTGTGCAGGATTCCGGGGACATCTGCGATCTGCTCCGCAGTGCCGCGATGCTTGGCTGTTGCACGCAGCGCCTCAGCAAACACGGCTTTATCAAATTTCTGCGTTGTGGTCAGTATGTAGGCATCATAAAAATCTCTGGGGCGGGTATTGAACACACCGCGCCGCAGGATGGTTTCCACCTTTTCCGCCATGACAGTTTCAATGTTGTACGCCCACAGTTCGTAGGACTTCTCATCATCAAAAATCTCGGAAAAGTTGTACTGCACCGCGTGGGGCGTAATGGCATCGCCGGTGGACACGTCAATACTCATCAGGGTCAGCAGCGTATCGAACCTGGCGTTCAGCATGACGCGGTAGCCGCCGTAAATATCATCCTCCCGGATGGGAGAAATGGTTCCAATCTCAAAGACCACGCCATCATCAAAGGGAATGGCACAGATCTGCTCCAGCGCACTGCGGATCGCATCCGGTGTGAGGGGCAGGTTTTTCAATGTGGTATCCAAGTCCATCGTTGCCCGGTTGTCCAGACCGACGATGGCCGCCACCAGCATACCGCCCTTCAAAACAAACTTTTCTTTGTATTCAGAAGCGGACAGGCGCACCAGCAAGCGCTCAAACATATAGTTCTGCAGAATGACCTGTGCCGGAATATTCTTCTGTTTTGCGATGTTGCGGATCTTTGCTTTCAGGCTCATTGCTTTGCTCACAGAAGCACCTCCAAGTATTGACGCAGGACGTTCGCCACGCGCATTTTCTTCGCATAAGAGTGAAGTTTATTCAAATCCTTTTTGGGGCTGGCGGCGTAGAGCTTCAAAGCGGCAAGAAATGTTTCCGTACCTACTTTGTTGCGGCTGCGGATCATGTCGCAGATTGTGCGCTCAAGGTCATACACCGGCACTTCGTTCCCAGCGGGTGTGTTCAGCGTAGTCCGGCCAAGATCAAATAACTCTGGCTTGATGTAATAGATTTTGCACTCGTTTTTGATTGCTGCCGATACCGTGTAATCGGACGGCACTGTGATCGTATGCTCAAAGGGTGTCCGATCCGAAATGCCATGAAGGAACAGGGCAGTTTCGTGGGAAAAAATGATCTGATTGGAACGTTTGTTGATGGACAACAGTTCATCCTGCATATCGTCGGGCAGGATGTACTGTCCCTGAACGACTCTATGAATTTTATCTTCTCTGCACAGTTTATAAAGCACGGCTTTGGAGATGCCGTGCGCTATGGCAGTTTTCGTTTCAATAATGCCGCCATGTTCCTGAGCAATGGCGGCAAGCTCGGCCATGTAATCCATTTTGATCACCTCACGATACCAACTCGAAGATATTATAGACAATTTCTTTATCAAAGTCAACGGGGAAAGAGAACTTTTGTAATGAAACAAATTATAATTTCGTTATCAAAGTTAAGACAATAAGGGCTTGGGATATTCCCAAAATCTCCGAGTGTACGGACACCGGATGTGCTTGCTATTCTCTAAAAAACTGAATCATCTTCGTTATCACGCGCTCTCGATTTCAAAACCGAGGGTGCTTTTTATTTTCAAAATTACTCACAAAGGGGGAATTGAATGATGAAAAATCGTACCAGACCAGTCCGCATTGAGTTTCGTGTCACCGAGCAGGAACGTCAACTAATCCAGAAAAAGATGGAGCAGCTTGGCACTAAAAACATGGGAGCCTATCTTCGCAAGATGGCTATTGACGGCTACATCATCAAGGTGGATTACACCGAGCAGAAAAAGTTAGCCGCTGCCGTCAGCAGAGCAGCCGCTAACATCAACCATATCTGCCGCAGGATCAACCAGACCGGCCATTATTATGCGGATGATGTTGACGAGCTGAAAGCCAGACAATCCGAGATATGGCAGCTGCTGAAACAGAGTCAGAAAGATGAGATTCCACCATAACGGGATTTCCCATGTATGGATTTTCCGTCACCGGTTTTTCAGACGATGGATAAGCTGACGCTCCGGAGCGTTCCGTGATTGGATTTCTGGACAGCGGTTTTCCGAACAGTCACCGAGGATGAAATTCAGCCCCTAATAAATAAGAAATAAATAAACTCTCAAGAGAATCATCTATCAATCCAATCAATACCGGTTTGGATAGGATGGATGGGATGGAGGCTTTATGAGAAATTTTTGCAAGTTTACCGTGAAAAGTCCGGCAGCTTCCTACATACCGCTGCCACGGTTTTTATTGCAGGACGAGCAGCTGCGGGACATCAGCAACGATGCCAAGGTATTGTATGCGCTCCTGCTGGACAGGGCGAGTGTTTCCCGACAGAACGGATACATTGAGCCGGACGGTACGATCCGTTTGTACTTCACGCTGGAACAGGCGCAGAAGAAATTGCACCGAAGCCGCCAGTGCGCCACGCGGATCTTCCGTGAGCTGGAGTACAGCGGCTTGATCGTCCGCAGGAAACAGGGGCTTGGCAAACCGGCGATCATTACACTGAATTACCCGGCAGACGCCAAGCTCATCACAAAGGAGGAAGCTGATGAAAAGTGAAGTTACAAATACGAAATACCCGGCGAATATACTGCCGCGACTCACACCCGGACAAGCCCGAAGTGTCCGAAAACTCACCCGCCAGTGCTGCAACAACGACAACGGCAATTGCCTTTTGCTGGACGATGGCGATCCCTGTGTCTGCCCGCAAGCCATTTCCTATACCTTGATCTGCAAGCACTTCCGGCGTGGTGTTCTTCCTCTGGAGCCGGAACTGGAGGACGAGATCCTCCGTCCCAAAGGAACACGCCGCTGCAAGGTCTGCGGAGCCTTCTTTCTGGCCGGTTCCGGACGCGCCAAATACTGTGCGAAATGTGCCGCAGAGGTACACCGAAAGCAGAAGGCCGCACACGCCCGAAAAAAGAGGTCGGGCGTAGACAATTAACCCCTCGAAAACCCTTTGTATACAAGGCTTTCCAAAAGCCACTTTTCAAGAGTGTGTATGTTTTTACTTAACCCCCGAAAAAAACAATTCAAACCGTCTACATTTTTTGATTGATGAAAGGAGTCAAGACCATGGAAAACAATAAAATCGAAAGAGTTCCCATTCACCTCAAGCTGGCCCTCACCTCCAAGGAGGCCGCCGAGTACAGCAACATCGGTATCAACAAGATCGACAGTATGCTCCGTGCGCCCAAGTGTCCCTTCGTCCTGTTCGTTGGTACGAAGAAGCTGGTCAAGCGCAAGGAGTTTGAGCAGTACATCAGCTCCAAGCTGGTGATCTGAGTGAAAAGCGGCGATATGCCGCAAGAAGTTTTCAAATTCACCTTGAGAGAAAGGGCACATTGTGATATACTTAGAATGTAGTGGTGTGCTCTTTTCTCTCTGGGGAAAGGAGTTCATACATGGGAAAAAATCTCAAAGGCAGAGAATGCGGTAAGGGTATCTACCAGAGGAAGGACGGATTGTACAGCGCCCGGTTCGTAGACAGAGCCGGTAAGCGGCACGAGAAATACTTCCAGACGGTTCCCGAAGCAAGAAACTGGATCGCGGATGCAAAGTATGCGGATGCACACGCGGAGGTTTTTGTCGGCACCGATATTACGGTGGATGAGTGGTTTGATTTCTGGATCGAAAATATTGTCGGAGATTTGGCTCCCAATACACTCCGCAACTATCGTGACAGATACAAGCACAACATTCAGCCGGTGATCGGCAGGATAAAACTTACGGATGTGAAACCCATGCACTGCAAAAAGGTATTCATCGAAATGGATGCCGATTATTCCGGCTCCACCATCCGTCAGGCGTACATCACCATGGGGACGATGCTGAAAGCGGCGAAGATGAACGATCTCATCTCCAAGCATCCTATGGACGGTGTTCGATTTACCAAGCCGGTTCGTGCGGCAAACGACTTCAAGTTCCTCACCCGCGAAGAACAGCGTATCTTTCTGGAAACGGCCAGACGCTCTCACAACTATAACCAATATGCGCTGATCCTCGAAACAGGACTGCGCACCGGTGAGCTGATCGGCCTGACTTGGGATGCCGTTGACTTCGAGAAACGGACGCTGACGGTAAACAAGACGCTGGAGTTCCGGCACGGTGCAAAATCGTGGCGGGCAGGGCCTCCCAAAACACCCAACAGCTACCGCACCATTCCGCTGACAGACACGGCCTATGGTATTCTCCGTGAAGTGTGGGACAGCCGGGAAGAACGAAAATCTTCTCCTGTGCTGGAGCAGACTTTGGAGTACATGGATCGTCGAAGCGGCAGCATGGCAAAGCTGGTGATGCGTGATCTGGTCTTTATCAACTGGCGCACCGGGGAACCGGCAAAGAACAGCTCCTATGATACCCACCTCTACAAGCTCTGCGACGAAGCAGGAATCCAGCGCTTTTGTATGCACGCGCTGCGCCACACCTACGCCACGCGGGCGATTGAAAGCGGGATGCAGCCCAAAGTGCTGCAAAAGCTGCTGGGACACGGCAGCATCAAAACCACCATGGATCGGTACGTCCATGTGACCACCGAATCTCTGGACCAAGCGGTACGGCAATTTGAAATGAATGGGGTTATCTGAATGAGAGCCGCGGTTCTGCACCAAGATGGCGTAAAAATGGAGCAGACACCGAAGACCCCAAACCCGGAAACCCTTGAAAATACAGAGAAAACAAAGGAGAATGAAGATATATGAAATTAGGTATCGGTGTTTCATTACATTGGCAATGGAACTTTGCAGTCCGGTGGGGTCTTCACCTGGCTTTTGACTAAGTGTAAGAAGGAAACTAAACGGCCTACATAATATGCCTCATGCAAGAAGAACCGCGGAAACAATTTGTTCCCGCGGTCCTTTGCAACTATTGATAGTCACGATCCAAGTATTCGCATATCCTGCAGGCTTCTTGAAATTTCTCCAATTCACGAAAGTCGGTCCAAATGCCTGTATCGATTTCTGCCCAATCATCTGATAGCGGGGAAGAGTGCAGAGTATTTCGACCAACAGCTGCATTGCTGGGATACGTTACTTCCCATTGCTCCCAATCTTTTGAATCCAAAAGAGCGGCGTTAAAAGTGTCAGGGGCTGCTTTCGCACGGCGTATTTTGGCATTGTAAAGTGTGGCATTCGTGAGAGAAGCTCCTCGTAGATCAACGTCGGTCAAATCCGCGCCTGAAAGATTTACATTTTCAACAATGGCATTTCTTAAATCTGCGCCCCTTAGATTTGCGTTTGCCAAATCAGTTCCACTTAAATCACAGCTAATTAGGCGTGCTTTTCCCATATTACACAGTCCTGAATAAGAATCGACCATTTGGGAATTCTCGAAATTAGCGAATGAAAAGTCAACACACCGAAAATCTGAAGAGGACAAATTGCAGAATTGAAGAGCAGCGTTTTTCATGGATGTTCCCGGTGTAAAATGAACTTTTTGCAGAGATGCGTTGGTAAGAACGGCGGATTTGAAAGAGGAAGATACAATGGATAGATTATCCAATTTTACCCACCGCATTCTGGCATGATCAAATATGGCATTTTCAATCGTTGCATCGACAAATGTTGCGTTATCCAATATTGCGTCAGTGAAATCCGTGTGGGACAGATCTGCACCATCAAAACAGACTCCGGTTAAATTTGCACCGCGAAAACTTGTATAACGCAATAGTGCATTATCAAATTGGGCTCCCGCGGAATTGGCATTTGATAAGTCTGCATAGGATAGATCCGCATTTGAAAAGGAGGTCTGTTCCAATTGGGCGAAGCGGAGGTTTGCGGCGTAAAGATCTGCATCGGAAAAGTCTGAATATGACAAGATGGCTTTCTCCAAATATGCTCTGAGGAGGATATCCCCTTGAAAATTATATCCGGGCAAACTGACGTTGTTTAGGGACAAGTCCTGTAAATCCCGCTGTGAGTAGTATGGGATTTTGAGATATATAGTATCAACAAGGTGATCGCACAGTGTAAAAGGAGCCTCATGACCAAAGATTCGGAGTTGCTCTCTTGTCAGCCAAAGCAAGTTATAAAAACGGGTAAGTTCTTCATTTAGTCCATTCACGCCAGCTTTTGATCTGCTGGCAGCGGCATTAGCAAGCCCGTTGTTCAAAAAGCATGAGAGAAATGATTTCCACCACTCTGCATCACCCAATGCATTTTTACGAAGCATTTGCAGCAGATAATCCTGAATGTCAGGGAAGCGACTGAGTGCTTGCATTCCGAGTAGATTTGTGAATTCAGTAAGCACACAGGACTGCCCGTCAAAGGATACTGTCTGATACAGTTCTTGAGGGGATTGGCTGGATTCGATTAGACGCTTTATTTTATCGTAAAAGGACAGAGCAATAAAATATTCGTGCATTGAGCGATGAACAAATAGAAGCTGGTAACCACTTTTCCCCTCCATAAAATATTGACCGATTAAAAGATTTCGTAATCCAGTATCTTTGTCAGCCCCTATAAGCTGATTTGCAAGCGGATCGTATTTTTCCTTATCGACAGTACCTTCTGCCGGATTGAATTCCCATATCAATTCGGCAATCCCCATAGAAAAGTCATGGATTTTAGATGCCTGGTGGCTTGTTATAGGGTGGGCCTTATCATATCTGCGGTAATAGATACTATTTTTATCGTCATCGACAGAAAATATCTTGCTATAAATATCACAAAGCCCAGCATTTTCTGTAAGGTTGATTTTGAGGGCCAAAGTCATATACAAGATGAGGGGGATTCCCATTACATTTGAGAGCGTCGTATTATCATTATTGATTCGCTTGAGAATCGATATTTCACTATTGCTGAATTCATCGGGAGACTTTCCCCAGTAATGACAGGCAAAACGTGTAATTTGATCTTTGTCAAAAGGACATAGCAGTATATGGCGCATCCGCAAATCTTCAAGTGAACTGATGCGGTTGCGGCGGCAGGTTATGATCAGGCTGAAGTGGAGAATGCTTTTGCTTCGGACCCACTGCTGGCAGAAACAGTTCAGAAGTTCTGCATAGGCATCGTTGTCATGCATTGCAACCTCGTCAAGACCATCTAAAATCAAGACGGAGTTATGTAGGGCGTCTTTGGTGATCCCCATTTCAATTAGCATGTTCTGCGGGATGTTTTCTGGATTACCGCTCCAGTTGATATTTTCAAACGTTGAAAAGCGATATACAAGTACTCTGCGAGTGGAGAGAAATTCGAAGTTATTCAGAAGATATGTAATCAGCGTACTCTTACCGCTGCCAGGATGTCCGAGGACAACGAGCATTCTTTTTTCACTGTCATTGGTCTGTATGATAGTATCCTGCAGCTGGGCTTCTATATCACTGTAATATGGGATATCCTCATCGCCTTCAACATCGCTGTCATACATATAATCAAGACATTGGTAATGAGGTAATTCATAGACTTCCTTAAGCTTTTTGTTGTGGTCAAGGAAAAGTGGATTATCCCATTTACTTTGGTAGATATCCCGATATTCAGCCACTCGAGAAGAAGATATGCCTAATGGAACGCTTTCAACTTTTGTCAAGCGCTCCTCGTGCTCTGCCAGTCGTTTGTCCTGTATCTCTTGATGTGCCTCAATTTTTGCAATTCGGCTATTTACAATGTTTTTCCATGTGCTTTGAAAAGACGCATCACATACTGAACGTAGATTGAGTTCAGAAATCATGGCTTCAAGAACGCAGGGAAGGTATTTCCTAATTTGAGCAGACTCTGCACTGTCGAACTGCGCTGGATGCTGCTGTAAATACTCTGTTGTCAACCGTTGCGAATACTCTTTTAGATCATAAACGGTAAGTAAATCTACATTACGAAGACAAATGTACGCTGCTGCACTGATGATTCCGCAGTAATCAGTGACATACTCCGGCATTTTTGCGCAGCACATTTTCTCAATCGCAGCAAAAGATATTTCTTCGCTTTGCTGCTGCATATGGAGTGCTTTCCCTGTCTGGACTACAGATTTTGCCAGATTGACGGCAGGGAAACGCAGAGCGGCCAGTTCTATAACGCAGTCCACAACCCCGCGGCCTATAATTTTTCCTTTTTCTTCGTTTAAGAGCTTAATCGGCATGATATAATACCTGCTTTTCTGTTTTGAAAATATGTTTGAGCAACAAAAAATAATAGGAATGGCTTTTGGGAACTTTACATCATTATAGTACAATATCAGATATTTTCATAGTGGAGAATACGCTTAAAATAAGATTCATAATCCCAACGAAACGCTTGTAGTGTTTTCCTGCCAAAATAGCGGTTACCATCTCCATCCCGGATGGCACAGTAATTGCGATAGACGGCCAAACGGACTTCATAAACAAGGGCAAGGCATAAGTTGATGCTCACCACATAATCAATAACGCGCTCACTGAATCACATAGCCCAGCGGGGCCGCGACGCCTCGGGACAGCGACGCGCATAAGCGCATCGCTGTTCCGAAGGCTCTCTGCGTTCTTCGGGAGCACACTCGGCCAAGACCCAAAAGCGGCAAAGTACGCCGTTCTGCTCCCTGGCCACGCAGGGTTTCCAAAACGTGTGAAACAGTCCGAGGGTAGTGATACCACCCCCGTCCGAAACACCCCTGTTTCGGCGTGTGAGCCCTTGTGTGCGATCCTTCTCCGAAAGCCGAGTGTGTACCCACGTTCGCTCGTGAAAGCGAACGTGGGCCGTTTGTGCCGGAGGTGTTGAAGGCTGTGTGACCAACGTGTTGGAAACGTTGGTATGACTGCATTTCCTACGCCTTTCACGGCTTTTTCGAGGGCGAAAAAGAAAGCAGGATAAACGGCTGGCGTCGGAACCGACGCTCTGCCCGATCACTTCTGCCCGCAGTGCGGGCAGTTGACGGGGGTTTCAACGCAGGCGATTGTGGCGCCTTTTGCGGGACATTTTGGAGCGGTTGGCGTCTTAGTCCCCGCAAACGCAGGTGTCCCAAGGGTTTTAGTGGTGCCTTATGGCTGTTTTTAGAGGAAAATGAGGTAATCACATCTCTCAAGACCGACAGTGCAAGGCAGGCATATTTTGCGCCGCTGTAGTCAATAAAAGGGTTTCTCAGCCGTTCCAAAATCGCACCGCTGTAACCAAAGAGAACGCCCCCGGCAGCGCAAGAATTGCGCCGCCATAGACAAAGAGCTACCGCAACATTTTTTCTATACTTTTTAGCCGTTTTTAGCGATTTTCTCTCGATTTTAATTCCTTTCCTAACATCTTGTGACCTGAGTTTCCCATGTGTTCCGCACCTGTCTGTGGCATTTTATGTGGTCAAAGGCAATGCCTCGCCGGAGTAATTCCGGCGGGGCTTTGTCGTATTCTCAGAATCCCGCTTTTCCACTCGATGAACAACATGAAAACCGCGCCGAGGCCACCCCATGAGGTGGGATGCCATAATCAAAGAAAACAGCCAGCACGGCGTGAGATCTTCCGGGAAGAGCGAAGCTGGAGAAAAGGCGGGTGTGGCGTGTAAAGAATGCCCCCATATCATACAATAACCCTAAAGCTATGATACGGAGGATGATTTCATGAACGAGCTGCAAGCCTTTGAAAAGCACCTGCGCGAAAACGAGAAAAGCACTGCCACGATAGAAAAATACCTGCGCGACGCCCGCGCCTTCCTGTGCTGGCTGGACGGGCGCAAGCCCACCAAGGAGCTGACCGTCTGCTACAAGGAAGGACTGACCGAGCGATACGAGGCCGCCAGCGTCAACTCCATGCTGGCGGGGATCAACAGCTACCTGTCCTTTTCCGGCCGCGCCGACTGCCGGGTGAAGCCCCTGCGCGTCCAGCGGACGCTGTTCGGGAGCGAGGAACGGGAGCTCTCCCGCGAGGAATACGCCCGCCTTGTCCGCGCCGCGGGCGGGGCGCAGATCGGCGTTGTCATGCAGACCATCTGCGGCACGGGCATCCGCGTCTCCGAGCTGCGGCACATCACCGCCGAGGCGGTGCGGGAGGGCCGCGCCGCCGTCCGCAACAAGGGGAAAACCCGCGTGATCCTCATTCCCGCCGCGCTGCGAAAGCTCCTGCTGGGCTATATGAAAAAGGCCGGCGTCACCACCGGCAGCGTGTTCCTCTCGAAAAACAAAACGCCGCTGGACCGCAGCACGGTCTGGCGGCGCATGAAAGCCCTGTGTGAGCGGGCGGGGGTGGACCCGCGCAAGGTCTTTCCCCATTCTCTGCGGCATCTGTTCGCCCGCGTTTTTTACAGCGTGGAAAAGGACCTGCTGCGTCTTGCGGACATCCTCGGTCACGCCAGCGTGAACACCACCCGCATCTACACCATGGAAACCGGACGGCGGCACATGAAGCTGCTGGAGCGCGTCAGCCGAACACTGCTCACATAATGGCGATTCTGTTGCGGAATAGTTATAGCAACCCCATATTACATCTACATCATAACAGAGACCCAGTATCATTAGCAAGCAAAACTTGAAAAATCCAGCGAAAAAAGTCAAAAAACGATAACGGCAACAAGACCGGATGAAAAAACTTCTCTCCCGGTCTGGTTTTGTGCGCTATTTTTACCCCCTGTTCCGCCGTTTAGAGTCTACGCTGTTGGCGGCGGACACGGTGATGCAACAGAATCGCCATTCTGTTGCTGCGGAAGTGTACCGCAGGAAAAAGGGGGTGGGCATAGGAGACGAGTTAAGGAACAGAAGAATTGCAGCGACCATATTAACCGATTACAAAGAAAACGGAGGAACAAGACCATGAGAAAAAGACTTCTCAGCATCCTGCTGCTCTGCTGCATGGTGCTGACGCTGCTGCCCACCGCCGCCTTTGCCGCCGGCGGTGTGGAGATTGACGAAACAAACTTCCCGGATGAAAAATTCCGGGAGTATGTCAAGACTAAATTTGATAAAGACAACGATGACATCCTTTCTGCGGATGAGATTGCCGAGGCGAAGGAAATCTCCGTGGAAGGGAACCCCATAACATCTTTTAAAGGCATTGAGTATTTTACTGCATTGACAAGTCTCGAATGCAGCAGAACTAAATTGACCTCCTTGGATACCTCTCATAATAAGAAGCTGGGATACCTCAGGTGTAATTATATCCCAGACTTAACCACTCTGAATGTCAGCCAAAACACAGAACTGAAAGTTCTCTACTGTAACGATAACGCTTTGGCTGATTTGAATCTTACCAATAACTCTGCGCTGGAAACGCTCGAATGTGGAGACAATGAATTAACAACCTTAGATCTCAGCAAGAACACAGAGCTAAAATATTTCGGCTGCTTCAATAGTAAGTTGAGTTCTTTGGATCTTACCAATAATACGAATTTGGAAGAGCTCCATTTCGCTGGAAACAACGTGTCCACCTTAGATGTCAGCAAAAATACAAACCTGAAGCAGCTTAGGGTCTTCAGTAACAAATTGATCTCTTTGGATACCAGCAAGAATAATACTCTACAGGTGTTGGAGGTACAGGATAACCCTCTCACCTCCATGTACTTAGGGGATAGCGGCCCCGCCATACCAGAAGTAACATTTTCTAACCGCCCTTATCCCATCGAAGTTTCCACCGCAACAAAAACCTTTGATCTCTCCCAGCTGCCGGGCTTTGTTGTGAGCAAAGCCAGCGATTGGACGAATGGCAGAGTTGACGACAATATTCTGACAGTCGGCGAGAATGCCGCTACTGTGACCTATACCTATGACTGCGGTGAAAGACAGGCGACGTATGGTACTTCGGCAGAGGCGAGAAAATTGGTGATGCCTTGCACCCTCAAAATCAACTGGAAGAATGCACCCGACGCGCTTACCGGCACGGTGAAAATCAACGGTGCGCCGAAGTTCGATGAGACCCTCACCGCCAATGTGACCGACACCAACAACACCGGCACCCTGACCTACCAGTGGTACCGCGCAGGCAAGACAGACCCCATCGGCACGGGCGAGACCTATACACCGGTGCTGGCGGACATTGACAAGGAAATCACCTGCAGGGTGAGCAGCAGCACGGAGACCGGCACGATTGAGGCAACCGTGGGACCCATCGAGAAGGCGGACGGCCCCGCCGCGCCTGTCCTCGAGCTGGATTTCAGATCGATCAATATAATCAAGGTGAAGCCCCTTGGCAACGCCTATGAGTATCGCATAGACAATGGAGAGTGGCAGGATCTCCACTATTTCGAAAACCTGCAGCCCGGCAGGGAATACACCATCACGGCTCGGGCGAAGGAAACTGCCACCCACAAGCCCGGTGCGGTCAGCGAGCCTCTTACCGTTGCCACGCTGTTTGATATGATCCCGGATGACCTAAAGGATAAGTTGACTGCCGTTGTAAGTGCCCACAAGGCTGAATTTGACGGCATGGAGCACGAGGCGGTCATTGTGGATACCGATAAGCTGCCCACCGGCTGGACCATCGCGGGTCACACCGCGGGCACCGGAAATGACTTCGTGCCCCAAATACCGAAGATTCGGAATGTGTCCGGTTCTAACCTAACGGTAAAGACCAAATTTACCCACCCGGACTATGGACAGAGTCTTATTGTCTATTCCTATCCCGAGATCACGCCCAAGCCCCTGACCGCCGGCATGATTGCCGACATCCCTCCGCAGCTCTATACGGGGCAGCCTATCCATCCCACGCCCGTGATCAAGGACGGCAACACGCCCTTGGTGAAGGATAAGGACTTCACCTACAGCTACGATACCAACACCTCGCCGGAGCAAGGCGGCAAGGTGACCATAAACGGCATGGGCAATTACAAGAGCACAGCCTTCAAGACCTTCACCATCGTCTCCGCAATTACAGAAGATGATCTTGCGGGGATCGACATTCCCGCAAACCTTGTCACCGTCAAGTGCCAAACAACCGGCGACAGCAAGGCATACGGGAGGATCCCCGGCGGCTTTGACTTGAGCAACGCGACGCCCTACAGGGATAACGGGGTTTTGAAGGTCATCGTCCAACTCAATTTGCCCGCTTACATAGCCAAGTACGATGCGGACACCAAAAAAACACATAACTATGCAGGGCTGGAGGGCAACCCCCATCTGGCCTTCACCCTGAAGTATGTCAAAGACAAGTGGGAGCTGGATGGCAATTTCCCGAATTTGACCATTTTGGTGAAATGTGACGGCCAGCATCCGCAGACTCCGCCGCATCCCACGGAGGAGAATGTCAGCGGCTTGGAGCAGGTGCAGGTCCGGGTGCAGTGCAGCACGGACAGAACCCAGTTCAAGAACTACGGTATCCTCCCCGGCAGTGTCTCCATTATGCCGGATGCCAACAACCCCAGTCAGGCGACCCTTACCCTTATCCCCTCGGTGTACAGCAAGCAGTACACCATTGACACGGGCATCACCCACAGCGTGGCACCCAACCAAAACATGGACAATCTGAAAATTCAGATGCGCTATAACTCTGCCGTGGGGAAGTGGATGCCCGCAGGGGAGCTTACCCCTCTGGAGGTTCTTGTGCAGTGCAATAACCACCAGGGGCAGCGGTACACCATCACTTTCAATGGCAATGGCGGCACCCCCTCCGTTACCAGCATGACTACCATTGACCAAAAGCTCTCCGAGCTGCCCACCGCCACCCACAGCGGCAGATATAGCTTTGACGGCTGGTACACTGCGGCAAGCGGCGGCACGAAGATCACGACCGCTACTGTATTCTATGAAAACACCACTGTGTACGCCCACTGGACCTACATCGGCGGCGGTGGCAGCAGTGGCGGAGGTGGCGGCGGTGGTGGCCACACCTACCACACCATCAGGGCGATCTCCGGTTTGAACGGCTCTATCTCTCCCTCCGGCTGGACCTCCGTCCGTCACGGATGGGATCAGACCTTCACCATCACCCCGGACAAGGGCTACGCCGTGGCCAAGGTGCTGGTGGACGGTAAGAGCGTGGGCTCTGTGAAATCCTACACCTTCAAGAATGTCACAAAGGATCACACCATCGAGGTAGTCTTTATGAAGGCAAACGGCAACCCCCAGACCGGCGTGTTCGTGGATGTGCCGGAGGGCAGCTACTATGAGGAAGCGGTCGACTGGGCGGTTAAAAATGGAATCACCACCGGCACGGGTAGTAATTACTTCATGCCGGATGGCATTTGTACCCGTGCACAGGCTGTGACCTTCCTGTGGAGAGTTGCCGGAAGCCCCACACCCAAAACAGAAGCAATGCCCTTTGAGGATGTGCTGGATGGCAGCTACTATTACGAGGCCGTCCTGTGGGCTGTGGAGAACGGTATTACCGTTGGCACGAGCGCAACGACCTTCAGCCCCGATCTGACCTGCTCCCGCGCACATATTGTGACCTTCTTGTGGAGAGCAGCCAATTCTCCCTCTGCAAAAACGGCCAATCCCTTTACCGATGTAGCCGCGGACGCCTACTATATCGACGCTGTGCTGTGGGCGGTCAAGCATAAGATCACGGTCGGGACAACGCTATCCACCTTCAGCCCTGATGAGGGCTGCACCCGCGCACAAATCGTGACTTTTCTGTACCGTGCTCACAGCAAGTAATTAGGGATGACGTATGCACCCGCTGAAATGCTATCACCTCGCGGCAAGCGAGATGGATCTGCATAAGCTATTTCATGGAAAACCTTCAGAGCGGGCTAAGAAAGGAGATCGGGTCCTGCTTATCAGAACGATCCAATTGACAGCAGACCTAACGGTGACTTGCCCCGTAACCTTTCTAATGCTGCCAGACATTCAGTTTATCACAAAGCCCTTTGCGCTGCGCACGGCTTGGGAAGATGACAGAAGTTCTGCGGTGCTGTGCTTTCGACTATGCTCGAAAGCAGAAAGCATTCTCTCCCTTCTGTATTCTCACGAATGATTCTATTGGCAGCAGATATCTCTTTACCCGCAACGAGCAGATGCCGGATATACTCCTACGCTGTCATCTGCTCCCCAAAAAGCAAAGGACAGCGCGGCGGACGGTCAACAACACCGGCCTCCGCGCTGTTCCTTTTTCGCCACAGGAAACTCTGTACGCCATTCACAACCCATGAGCCATGCCGCCATCCCACGCGGCAGGAGAAAACACTATGAAAAAGATCACTCGATTTCTGTTTTGCACCTTCGTCGCCATTATGCTGATGGGGACGGCGATCAGTGCCACCGCTTGCCATCAGAAAGAGGAATATCCCAGCGTACCCGAAGTGACCGAGCCACAGCCCACCGGCGAGATCATCCCCACCGTGGACCGGCAAAAGGAGCTGAAGGCCGCCAACAAGAAGAATAACTCCGATACCGTGGCGTGGCTGTATATGCCCGGTGCCGAGGTGGACGACCCCGTGGTGCAGGCAAAGGACAACGCTTACTACCTGCAAAAGGACGAAAACAAAAATTACAGCGAATGGGGCTGCTACTACGCCCACTGTGACAACCGTTTGAGCAGCCGGAGCAAGCTGGACAGGAATACCGTCATCTTCGGTCACTCTGCCAGCAACTGTGACCCAGACGGCCCAAAGCTCACAAAGCTCCATCGGTATATGGATGCGGACTATGTGAAGGAGAACCCATATGTCTACCTCTCGGTGAAGGGAGAGGACATGGTATTCCAGATCACGGCCTGCTTCATCACGGATATTGACTTTGATTACATCGCTCCCAATCCCACAGGGGAGGAGCTGACAATCTTCTTTGAGCAGGTGGCAAAGAAGAACTGGCTGGAATTTGACGGTGTAACCTTCGGCGAGGAGGACACCGTGCTGACCCTTTCCACATGCTGCCGGAAGTACGATGAATACAATACCGGCAATCAGCGGCTCGTCCTCATGGCGAAGCTGCTGCCGGAGGGTGCTATAGCGCAGGACTTCACCGTGCGCCTTGCTCCAGAACCGGAGATGCCTTAAAAAGGCCAAAACGGAATACGATAACCCCCTTGAAAAAGATGATATTCTTCTCACGACTCCTTCAGCCAGCGGGAAAACTCCTCCGGCGAGATCACGCCGCCATCGCAGTCCTCTTTTCTCTTTCTGGCCTCCTCGCTCCAGGCGTAGAACGCGCTTTTGGTCAGCCTGCCGGCATTGATGCGGGCGAAACGCTTTTTGTACTCCCTGCGGTATTCCTTGAACACCTCGTCGCCCTGCTTGCGCTGCGTCCATGTGTTGATGGCCCCCATCTCCCGGCAGGTGCGGCCCTTGCTGTCGCAGATCCGGCCGCAGTACTCCGTGCTGGCCTTGCCCGTCACGGCGAAGTAGCGCAGGCAGTTCTTGCACACCCGCATCCTCACCTCCCGCTTCACGCACTCCCGCACATGGAAATCGATGAGGTCGTAGATGTCCCTGGGATAGAGTACCTCGGCAAAGATCTTGCAGTCGATGACCTCAAAGCTCATGGACTGGGGCTGGAACTGAAAGGTGTTCAGCGTGTCGCCGCCCTCGGCGTTGTAGTAGGCCACCATCTTCTCGGATACGGATCTCTTCTCACCATCCATGTCCAGCGCCTGCGCGATCAGCCCCTTGATCTGCTTCTGCATGGTATCGATGATGCTGCAGAGATGGGAAATCTTCTTGTGGGGCAGCAAGTCCTGAAAATCTCTGGGCGCGGTACTGTCTACCATATCCAGACGCTCCAGCCAGTCCAGCCGCAGCAGCTCAAAGCAGATATGCCGGGGTGCCAGTTCATTCAAACCGGCCTCTACGATCTGCAGTTCGTTGTAGTCTCTGGACTGATAGAAAGACATCAGCGCCTTGTCCATCCTTTTGGTGATGGGCTCCAGCTCCCAGATATCCATATACAGCAGACTCATCAGACTTTCCGGAAACGGAAAGTCTTTTTTTATGGTCTGTTCTCTATCCGTCACATCGGTGTACTCGTAGTACTCCCTGCCGCCGTCGATGTAGGTTTTGAAAATATAGTTTTGCATAATGGACGCTCCTTAAAACGAGATTAGACTGATGAAACACATAGTGTTTAATAAGACTTGACAACGGGGTGTTGACATGTTATAGTATGCCCAGAAGTAGACGCATGAAACGGATTTTATGAAATAAGTCTAATCCATTAGGACAGATATGTCAACCGTTATTTTCGGAACCTTGAAAAGTGAATCCCTGCCGCCGCAGCTTGGATGCTCCGGGCGAAGTGTCGCCACGAGCCCGCGAAGGGGGAGCGCACCAACGGAGCAAGAGCGCGGCGTACAGCAGAGAAAAATCATGGGAGGTGAGATCAGACCTACACCATCACTAAAAAATGAATACGCTCTACCAACAAAGCTACAAGGAGGACACGATTTGAAGAAAAGCATTTATACCAGCTATGACGAACTGCCCCTGCTGCTGAATGTGAAGCAGCTGGTGGATCTCATGGGAGTCTCGGAGTCCAGCATCTATGAACTCATTCAAGAAGATGATTTTCCCTCTCTGCGGATCGGCAAACGTATCGTCGTTCCAAAGGAGGAACTGCGGAAATGGATCACCGCGCACACGAAAGGGGCGTCGGAATGCTGAACACGCCCTATGTGAAGAAGGACACCATCAAAAATTTCTTTCCCGTTCCCAACGCGGTCTTTGATTTGGGACTGCACCACATAGAACTCAGTATCTACGCCTACCTGCTCCGCATCGAAGACCGCCGCACCTACCAGTGCATCGTCAGCTACCCCACCATCGCAAGGAAGCTGGGCATCTCGGTCAACACCGTGGCAAAATACGTTGCTGCACTGGAAGAGCATGGGCTCATCCGAACAGAGCGCACGGAGATCCTTACCAGGGACGGTCTCAAGCGCAACGGCTGTCTCAGGTACACCATCCTGCCGATCAAGAATGCCCTCGCCCTCTGTTATGAGCGTCAGCTGGAGAAGGCGGGGCAAGCCATGGAACGGCAGCGGGCACAGGCAAGGGCCGAAAAGCTGGGCGCTGCATTCACTCCGGCAGCGGGGGAGCGGAGCGCGTAAATCGGCAAAATACGCCCTCCTGACCCGTGGCCGCGCAGGGTTTCGGGAGCACGCGGTGTGCGCCGAGGGTAGTGATACCACCCCCGTCTCGCTGATGCGGAATTTGCTGCTTTTTTGACACAAGCGCAAAGGGAGAACAGGGCGCATGGGTTCACCGCTTTCCCCCCGGCTATGGCGAGTTTCGCTGAAACCTACCTGTTCGATAAAAGCACAAGATAAAGAGAGGTGGTCGCAAAGCGCCCCCTCTCGCCCACAAAGCCCCGCAGTGCGGGGCTTTCCGAGGATGCCGCTCCGAGGTCGGTTTGGGACTTCTTACGGGGCTTAGGTGGTCGAAAAGACGAAAAATCCAGACACCGTGCGGGTTTGCGCGGTGTCACATCAGAGAAAAAGGAGAAAACAATATGGAACACGAAAATAAGACGAGGATCCCTACTTGGCTCAGACCCTCGACGATCCGCCGCATGGACGGTTGGCTGGAGACTGCCAACTGTAAAAGCCGCAGCGAGTTCATTGAGAAGTCGCTGCACTTCTACATGGGCTATCTCGGCGCGGAGGATGCAAGCGAGTACCTCTCCAACGCGCTGACAGCGACGCTGCGCGGGATCGTGGCGGACAGTGCCAATCGCACCAACAGCCTCCTGTTCAAGTGCGCGGTGGAGCAGGGCATCATGGCCCACACCATCGCCGCGCACTTCGGCGACGCTATGGAGGACCGCCGCGCCCTGCGCGGCTATGTGACGGACGAGGTCAAGCGCACCAACGGGCAGATCAGGTTTGAGGAGGCTCAGGACATTCAACGGATGCTGCCGGTGGAGGAATGAGGGCATAAAAAAGCAGACCGTCAACGGGGACGGTCTGCTGGGAAAATCAACATAGAGATCAAAAAGTCATTTCAGGATCAAATGCTTCGCAACGATAATTTTCTGACTGCACCAATCTGATCCGATGCTCCAGCTCATCGATTGCATCGCCCTGTCCCAATTGACTGGCGGTCTCCTGCTGACGCAATAGAGTGATGTTCCGCTCGGCCGTCTGCAATTCCTCCTCCGTCCACGGACGGTTCCAAAATCGTACCAAGACGGCAGATGGCTCGCAACGATCCTCAACGCTGTCAAACAGGCAGCGAAGTTCTCTGTCCCAAATCGTAAGACGGGAGATGGAGGGCTCCTCACAAAGCACGTCAAGGTTCTCTGGTAATACTCGCACCACGGCGTCATGTGCTCCGATGGCGGTGGCTCTTGGGATCGTTCCACCCTCATTCATCTGATAAAAGCGCAGCAGCGTACTGGTCAGAGAGATCTCGGGGCGAACCGCCAGCACCGCCAACTCCACATCATAGTCCTTAGAGGCCAGAAGCCTTGCCGTTGCTCTTGGGACTTCTACTGTCCGCCCGGTTCCCTCAATGATGAGATTGATATACCGATCCGACATTTCTGCAATCAATTTCTCGGTAACTGTGGCAGAAAACGCAGCTGTCTTCTCTACGGCATCCACGCCGTACTTTTGAAAAAGGGCACGATAGTTGGGATGGTATCGGCGATACTCGTCAGCATTGATGAATACGGCGTTTCCGTCCAGGAGGGAGATCATCAGGTCGGATAAACCAGTCTTCCCCGCACCGGGTTGTCCGGCAAGGAGAATGCCGCGAGGATGTGGGTCCTGCCGATAGCGGCGCAGATTCTGGCGAAGCTCCTTCGCAAGCAGATTTGCGACATCGCTTTCTGAAAAGAGTTCCAGCGGATCGCGCACATCAACCATTTGTATTCGCTCCGATCCCGTCCAGAAAATGCGTTGCCATGTCAAACTGCCCGCGAATCCGCTCAAGGTCAGCTTCGCTCCTTGCAAGCAGGATGTCCTGCTTCGCGTTCCAAACAAGGGAGTACATCACAGAGATCGGATGCATCTCGTCTTGAATTTGATTCTGCTGCTCATAGTGAAAAATATCTCCAAGAATGCCGGCGCCCTTCTCCAACAGAACTTCCTGACGCAGTGAAAACTCATAATGACTCATTGCTCCACCTCCCGAACTGCTGTTGTTTCAGTATAAGCATTTTAACACATATCTACCACGGGAGCAAGATAAATTCCGATAGAGGCTTGCTGCGGTCGGATTGTTGCTTTCGTAGAACTTGCGCCGGTGCCGGGGATTCCACTCGCTTTCTCTCCGCGTCTTCGGTATTGTGTGTTTACCAATCAGAAAAAGGAGGAGCGGTCATGACTCATCAATTCCCGGTGACGCGTTGCCCCCACTGCGGCAGCGAGGACATCGGAAGGGGCTGGCAGCACGGCGAGGCGCTGGTGACCTTCCGAAAACATGGACTGTTGGGCAACCGCCTGCAGTACCTGCTTTGTCGTCGCAGTGGCGCGGTGCTGTATCAGTGCGTGGCAGAGCCGCACAAATATCCCATGGCAAAATAACCCTCAGGCCACGCAGGAGCTGCTACGCCTAATCAAAGAAAAAGCCTCGGAGGTGAAACCACATGGCAAAACGAAGGCCGTCCGGCGACGGCATGGTACGCAAGCGGGAGGATGGCCGCTGGGAGGGCCGCATCGTAGTGGGGCACAAGGACAACGGCGACTCCATCTTCCGCTATGTCTACGCCGACACCCAAAAGGAACTGACCGCAAGGCTGCGGAAGTGCATCACCGCCTATCAGGGCGTCGACCTGACGGAGCAGAGCAGGCTCGCCCTGTCCGAGTGGCTGGACCAATGGCTGGTGAGCAAGGAGGGGATGGTGCGGCCCGGCACCCTGAACGGTTACCGCGGCTACATCGAGAACCATATCCGTCCCTGCCTTGGAGAGAAACGGATCAGTCAAATCAAAGCAGCGGACATCCAGCGGTTTTATGATATGCTGTCCCGGAAGCTGGCCAGCGGCACGGTTCGCCGCATCCATACCACGCTCCATGGGATCCTGAAAGCAGCGGCACAGGCGCGGCTCGTCCCGAGGAATCCAGTGGAGGAGGTGACGCCGCCAAAGTTCAGCTATCAGGAAAAGAAGGTGCTGACGGCGGAGCAGGTCGACCGTCTCATGGAGGTCATTCGGAAGGACACCCTATGGCATGACCTCTTCTACACAGAGCTCACCACCGGCCTGCGGCGGGGTGAGCTGTGCGGTCTGCGGTGGGAGGACTTCGATGCGGCAAGCGGAAGCTTAAAGGTCTGCCGCACGGTGCGCCGGGAGAAGGGCAAGGGCCTTACCACAGGCGATACCAAGACCTACGCGGGGACACGGACGATCACCCTGCCGCCCAGCCTTGCGGCGCTGCTGAAGGAGAGAAAGCGGGCGGCGAAGACAGCTTGGATATTCCCGGACCTGCTCCGCCCGGAGCGGCCGACCGCACCGGATGCCGCCTATCGGCGCATGAAGCTGCTGCTGGAGCAGGCGGGATTGACTGACATCCGCTTTCATGACCTGCGCCACACCTTCGCCACCCATGCCCTGACCTCCGGCGTGGATGTGAAAACGCTCTCAGGCATCCTGGGTCATACCCGGGCGGCCTTCACGCTGGACACCTACACCCACACCACCGGCGATATGCAGAGGCGGGCGGCGGAGATCGTGGGGGAATTCCTCACAGACATTTTCGGAGAGGAGCTGAGACCGTGGGAAGAAAACGGAAAAATGGAGAAGGAACTGTCCGCCTGAGAAAGGACGGTCGATGGGAGGGCCGTGTGGTCATCGGCTACGATGACAAGGGTCTGCCGAAAACGAAAAATGTGCTGGCTAAAACAAAATCTGAGTGTGTGGAGAAGCTGAAAACGCTGAAGGACGCCCTCGCGCCGCCCGCGCCGCCGAGGATCAAGGCGGATATGCCCTTCGGGGACTGGATGGAGCACTGGTATGAGACGCACAGCAGACCCGCCGCCCGTCCCGGCACACGGCGGATCTACGAAGGCTATCTCCAGCTGTACATCAACCCGGGACTGGGTCATATCCCGCTGAACAGGCTGACCGCGAAGGATATGCAGCAGTTCTTCGTCTGGCTGAAAACGGAGGGGCGTGCGGACCAATCGGACGGTAAAACGGGGCTGGCGGACTCCCAGCTCCGCAACATCCACAGCCTGTGCCGGCGGGCACTGGAACGGGCGGTATCGGAGGATCTGATCCCGCAAAACCCCGCGTCTGGCTGCAAGCTGCCGCCCGCCCGAAAAGGGGAAATGAATATCCTCTCGCGGGAATCCATGCAAAAGCTGCTGATCCAGGCGAAGGAAGAAAAGTACTACGAGTTGTTCCTGCTGGAATTTGCCACAGGACTGCGGTTGGGAGAGCTGACGGCCCTGCAATGGGAGGAGCTGAATTTGACCACGGGCGAACTGCGAATCAGCAAGCAGGCGGTGGTCATAGGCTCGGAATTGGTCATCACTGAGCCGAAAACAAAGGCGGCGGTACGCACCCTGCTCCTGCCGCCCAAAGTGCTGGAGGTGTTCAGAGAGTACAGAAATAGAAACCCCTCCAGATGGCTGTTCCCGTCCCCCAAGAAGGAGGACTCTCCTCTGCTGCCCTCGGTGGTGCGCCAGCGGCTGCACAGGCTGTTGGACCACGCTGGCTGTGAGAGGGTGCGCTTTCACGACCTCAGACACACCTTCGCCACCAATGCCCTCGCCCACGGGATGGACATCAAGACGCTGTCCACCATCCTGGGCCATGTCTCCGCGGCTACCACGCTGAACACCTACTCCCACATCACGGAGGAGATGCGGCGGCAGGCGGCGGCGAGGATCGACGCGGGCATCGCCAAAGCGCAGCCGCTGCCGGCAGAAGAAAACACACTACAAGAGCGCACGATGACCGACTTCCAGGCAAGAAAGCGATGGAGCAGACGGACGGCATAACAGGAAGCAGTCCACCCCGCCTGAGGGAAATCCCCGGCGGGGCGGCTTTTCGCTGTCTGTGGGCAAATATGTGGTCAAAGGGGTGCGGCGCAAAAAGGAATGCTTAGATTTGTGCTGTAAATACACCTGTTTGCGGCATATTTGGCAATATGCAGGAGGAATAATCCACAGAGATCTCGGGTGCGCTCAGTTGCGCTGGCAGAGACAAAGATAAAATGGCGCGGCGCCGGGGGCAAATGATAACTTTCTGATAACAGTTCCGTTTTAGGATAGCTTTCCTCTGCTGTTTACGGTATTGTGTGCCGTTACAAAGGAGGCTGATACCATGCCAAAACGACGAGCAAACGGCGAAGGCAATATCCGAAAGCGAAAGGATGGACGCTGGGAGGGCCGCTACACAGTCGGTCACGATTCGGAAACCGGAAAAGCCATCATCAAAAATGTTCTCGGAAAGACGCAGGCTGCGGTCAAGGAGAAGTTGAAGAAAGCCATCGAGGAAAATGTGGGCATCGACTACGGACGGGCCAAGACCTACACGGTGGGTAGCTGGCTGGAGGTCTGGATGGAAAACTATGCGAAAATCAAGCTGCGCCCATCGACCTTCAAAACCTCGCAAGGCTTTCTGAAAAACCACATCAAGCCGCAGATCGGCAGCATTCCGCTGGCAGACCTAACCTCTCTGGACTTGCAGCGGTTCTACAAGCACCTGCTGGACGGCGGCAGAGTTGACCGCATTGAGGCCAAGAAAAAGCCGAAAGGTCTGGCTCCCAAAACGGTGCGCAACATCCACCAGATGATCGGCTCGGCATACAACCTCGCCATCGAACAGTGTCTTGTCACGAAAAATCCAACGCAGGGCTGCGCCTTGCCGAAGGTGGAGCACAAGGAGATGAAAACGCTGACCGCCGACCAACTCAGCGCCTTCTTCCAAGAGGCCAGGGACAGCGGCGTGTACGAGCTCTACTACCTCGCCCTCACCACGGGATTGCGGCGGGGCGAACTGCTGGGGCTAAGGTGGACGGATGTGGACTTCCAGCATGGCATACTGAAAATCCAACGGGCCATCTCGCGGCAGAATGGCAAAGTGGTCGAGGCACCGCTGAAAACGAAAAACGCCTACCGCACACTGCCGTTGTCGGCAGACGCGATAGACGTTCTAAAGGCACAGAAAAACAAGGTGGGAAGCAGCGAATGGGTATTTCCATCGCCCACCGGAGGCCCCATGTCCCCGGACAGCGTTCTGCATATGCTCCAGCGGGTGCTGAAACGGGCGGGATTGCCACGGATACGCTTCCATGACCTGCGTCACACCTTCGCAACGATGGCGCTCCAGAACGGCGTGGATGTAAAAACCGTGTCCTCGATGCTCGGTCACTACTCCGCAGGCTTCACGCTGGACACCTACGCCCACGTCACCACCGACGCACAGCTCAAGGCGGCACAAACGATGGAAAGCATCCTCTCCCGTGCTGTCTGATGGTTTCCGCTATCCGCTCCCGTTGGGGTCAGCGTTTGGGTC
>ENA-ORNP01000858-ORNP01000858.1-human-gut-metagenome-genome-assembly--contig:-NODE-858-length-34239-cov-12.196027_pt1 | contig 34239 bp, 29 predicted proteins | sample MGYA00242119_ERZ509030 | MGnify/ENA primary metagenome ERZ509030 (study PRJEB26280, sample SAMEA2338708) | human gut metagenome | biome: human gut; feature: human-associated habitat; material: faeces... | reverse complement strand
GGCCACAGCCGAACGCCCCAACGTCATCCTGCTCGTGGCCGACGACCTCGGCTATGGCGACCTCTCCTGCTACGGCGCCGAACGCGTCTCCACGCCGCGCGTCGACAGCATCGCAAAGGCCGGGGTGCGCTTCACCGACGCACATGCTGTCGCTTCGACATCCACCCCCTCGCGCTACTCGCTCCTGACCGGCGAATACAGTTTCCGCCGGCCCGACACCAACGTGGCCAACGGCGACGCCGCCATGATTATCAAGCCCGAGCAGTACACACTTGCTGACATGTTCAAAAGCCAAGGCTACGCCACTGCCGCCATCGGCAAATGGCACCTCGGCCTCGGCTCCGTCAGTGGACAGCAGGACTGGAACAGACAACTTGACACCGACCTGCACGACATCGGGTTCGACCACTATTACGTCATGGCCGCCACCGCCGACCGCGTGCCCTGCGTCTTCATCGAAAACGGACGGGTCAGGAACTACGACCCGTCGGCCCCCATCGCCGTGAGCTATCGCCAGAACTTCCCGGGTGAACCCACCGGCGCGGCTAACCCTGAACTGCTCACAAAACTCCGTCCCAGCCCCAACCACGGGCACAACCAGAGCATCGTCAACGGAATCAGCCGGATCGGCTTCATGAAAGGAGGAGGAAAGGCTCTCTGGCGCGACGAGGACATCGCCGACTCCATCGCCGCCGGCGCTATCCGCTTCATGAAGGAAAACACCGACAGACCTTTCTTCATGTACCTCTGTACGAACGATGTCCACGTGCCGCGTTACCCGCACGAACGTTTCCGCGGCAAAAGTCCCATGGGACTGCGCGGAGAAGCCATTCTGCAATTCGACTACACCGTCGGCCTCATCGCTGACGCCCTCGACAGCCTGGGCATCGCCGACAACACCCTGCTCATCATCACCAGCGACAACGGCCCCGTGCTCGACGACGGTTATCAGGACCAGGCCGTGGAGCTCGCAGGTGGCCACAAGCCCGGAGGACCGTGGCGCGGCGGAAAATACAGCGCCTTCGAGGCCGGCACGGCCGTACCGTTCATCGTCAACTGGCCGGGCCACGTGCCGGCCGGGAAAGTGAGCGATGCCCTCGTCTCGCACATCGACGACATGGCTTCACTCGCCCGGCTCATCGGGGCTGAATTGCCTTTGGGAGCCGCGCCCGACAGCCGCGACCAGCTCGACACGTGGCTCGGACAGAGCGACGTCTCGTGCCCCTTTGCCGTCGAGATGGCCGCCAACCGCGCCTTGTCGGTCCGTGTGGACAACTGGAAATACATTGAGCCCAGCCGGGGCGGAGCTTTCATGAAACTGACCGGCACCGAGACAGGCTATGCCCCGACACCCCAGCTCTACAACCTGAAAAAAGAAAAGGGCGAACAGACCAACCTCTACGACACGCAGCCCGACATTGCCAAGAAACTGACCGGACTGCTCGATTCCCTGCGCAAACAGAAATAGGCACAGCGCACTAAAACCTGCAACGCCGACAGCTACACACAAAGCGGGCGGCAGAAGCGGAAGAGCAATGAATGCCCCGCTTCTGCCGCCCGTACGTTTTCATTCCGCAGCGCTGCGCCGCCCGAGCAGAACAGGGCGGCACGGCGCCGTCACAGCCGCAGCAGATGCCGCAATGCGGCCACGGGATGATGCCACAACATGCGCGGCCCGGCATAGCGCATGACGCGGCGCATCCGCTCGCGCATCTCGGGACGGTAACAATGAATGGGACAGTGCTGGCAGTAGGGCTTCCGCTCACCATGCGGGCAGCGCGAAAGACGCTGCACGGCATAGTCAAGCAATTCGTGACACGAAGGGCACAATTCCTCGTTCCCCTCGGCATGGCGGCAATAGAGGCGGACCATCTGCGCCACCGTGCGCTGCTCGCGGCTGATGCGCGACGAATCGCGGCGCCAGCCTCCCGACACTGCATTTTTCGCTTCTCCCCGCACGCAAACAGCGTCACGACTTCTTCCTTTCTTCTTCATACATTGGGGTTCACCGTATCCCAGCCGGAAAAACATCCACACCGGCCCGGAAACCACGGAACTTGGGACACAAAGATACGCATTTCGTCCCGTCGGACGGCCAGCCCTCCCGTAAATCCTGTCACTACGACTGTTCTGAGAGGACGGCTGACCGTTTTTCCTCCCTCGCCGACAGCTTCACCGGGGCAGCAGTGGCCACATTTTCCTCACCTGCACGTAGCAACGCGTAGGCGTCTCCATCCTTATGGGGCCACGGCAACCTTTTCCTTCCCCGGAGCCTGAAAAAAGCCGATGACTTCGCCGTTTTTCATGTATGTGCGCCTCGTCGGACAGACACGCCGGAAAGCGATTTTACCGGTATTTCCACTCGATTACCGAGAAAAACATTGGCTCACGGCACAGTTTTTCGTAACTTTGCCGCGGTTTTCAGGAAAGCTAACTCCTTATTAATGACACATAAATACCTCATCGGGTGTGCAGCCGTGCTGGCTGCCGCTTCCCTCAGCTCTTGTATCCGCGAAGAAGCCGCCAACGCCGAATGCGACATCACGGGCGTCGACTCGGCGTGGGTTAACCAACTTTATGACAGCCACGTCATCCGAAGTACCAACTACTTCATAAGCAACAACGCGTTGATGTTTTTCAAAGAAAAGGATGCCGACTGTTCAGCCCTTGCTCCGGTGTTCTCCCTGACACCGGGCGCCACCATCAGTCCCGCCAACGGCACGGAGCGCGACTTCACCTCGCCGCAGACCTACACCGTCACGGCCGAGGATGGCGTTTGGAAGAAAGACTACACCGTCAGCTTCATTCTCCCCCTGCTCAACTTTAAGCAGGACTTCGCCCGCACAGAACTCGGAGGCAGCACGACGCAATACGAAAACTTCCTTTTCTCTCAGGACGTCACTCCGGAACCCGGCGGAGTCGCCGGTACGGGCTCACACGGGCCAGACATCGCCTACCTCTCGCACATATGGGCCAGCGGCAACGGCGGATATGCCTTCACGGGAATGGCCAAATCACACGAGGACTACCCCACCTGCCAGTCGGCCGAAGGCGACGGCAACACGTATGCCCGCCTTGAAACCAAGGCCACGGGCAGCTTTGGCGAAGCGGTCAACATGCGTATCGCCGCAGGCAACCTCTTCATCGGCGAGTTCCGCGAACAGTCGGCGATGCTCTATCCCCGTCGTGCTACACGCTTCGGTCTGCAAATCTTGCAAGGCGAACCCCGCACGCTTCAAGGCAAGTATAAATACACAGCCGGACCTGATTTCACCGATGAAACCGGAGAAATCCGCCCCGAGATGCACGACACGTGCGACATCTACGCCGTGGTCTACGAAGTCGACCCCCGCGATTTCGTCCCCCTCAACGGCGACGACGTGCTCAGCTCCGACCGCATCGTGCTCATGGCCCGCATCGACGACCCGGGCGAACCGCAAGAATGGACACACTTTGCCGAACCTTTCAAAGCCAAGAATGGCAAAACGTTCGACCCTCAGCGTTTAGAGGAGAACGGCTACGCCATCGCCATCGTCATCACCTCGAGCCGCCAAGGCGCCTATTTCCGTGGCAGCGTCGGCAGCGTGCTCATGGTCGACGACATCGAAGTGACTTATTAAACCGTCCAGTCCCCAATAGACCGTGATAAAAATGAAGAAAAGCATACTCTGCCTCACGCTCGGCTTATTCAGCCTCACCATGCCCCTCCACGCCCAAAAAAGCGAGGGGGAATCCATCCTGCGCGCTGCGCTGAAAGGATGGCACGTCAAACTGCGCGCCGGCTTCCTGCTCGGCGGTACAACGCCCCTGCCTCTGCCCCAGGAAATCCGTTCGATCGACAAATACAACCCGACGATGAACATCGCCATCGAAGGCAACGCACAAAAAATGTTCGAACCCACCAAGTGGGGCATAGCCATCGGAGCCCGCCTCGAAACGAAAGGCATGAAGACCGACGCCACCGTGAAAAACTATCACATGGAGATGACCGCCGACGACGGCGGCTATATGGTCGGTGCTTGGACCGGACACGTCAAGACCAACGTCCGCTCCACCTACCTGACTTTTCCCATCCTCGCCATCTATAAAGTGGCACCACGTTGGGAACTCCGTGGCGGCCCCTACCTCTCGTGGATGTACGACGGCAACTTCTCGGGCGAGGCTTACGACGGCTACCTGCGCCATGGCGACCCCACAGGCGAGAAAGCCGAGGTCAGCCGTGCCTCTTACGACTTCTCGGACGACCTGCGCCGCTTCCAGTGGGGCGTGCAGGTCGGTGCGGAATGGCAGGCCTACAAGCACCTGAGCGTCTACGCCGACCTGACGTGGGGAATCAACTCCATCTTCCCCAAGGACTTCGAGAGCATCAGCTTCGCGATGTATCCCGTTTATCTGAACGCCGGCTTCTCTTACCTGTTCTGACCCACACATTTATACTCTAACCACATAAGGCAATCAACAAACTTCAAACAAACATAAAAAAACAACGTATGAAAAAAGCATTACTCACCTTTTTCCTTGGCGCCTGTGCCCTCGTGGCCGGCGCACAGAGCGTAGCCTCGAACGTAGCCGGAGAATACACGGGCGACATCTGGATTGGCCTTGGCGCACCCGTCGACACTACGGACAATGACACCCGTCTGCGCGACCAGCACGTCACCATCACCGTCGGCGAGGCCGAAGGCACCATCAACTTCTCCCTCCCTAACTTCCAGTTCGGCGGTTCGCCCGTCGGCGATATCGAATTGAACGCTGTCCCCGTCTTCCTTGCCGAGACCGGCTACGTCAATTTCGGCGACAATCCCGCTGTCCCCCTCTCGCTGGCCGGAGGCATCATCCAAGCCACAGCGCAAATCAACACCGCCGAGAGTTTCATCAACGGCAATATGATCAATGCCAAAATCGACGTTGTATGGACCAACGGGGGCAACCTCCCCATCAACGTATTGTTCAAGGGCGTGAAATCGGTGCCCGACGGCATTGAAAACATCACCGCCAACGACGCAGTCACCGGCACCTATACTCTCAGTGGCGTCTGCCTCAACACCGCAGGCTCGACCGACGACCTGCCCGCAGGCATCTACATCATCAACGGTAAGAAAACAATCATCAAGTAATACGACAAATATGAAGAAAATCGCACTACTGAGCCTGCTCGCCCTTTCGGCTGGCACACTCACTGCGCAACAAATCAACGGCACGTTCGACGGCGCGTGGGAAACCTGCACGCCTTATCAGGGCGCAGGCTCCTACTACACCGAAGGCGTGGGCCAACAACCCGTCGGCTGGAAAGCTGCCAATATCTATCAACTGGGCGTTTCGAAAGCATTGGTAACGAATCAAGACGGTGCGGCATATCTTTATAATGGTTATGTAGGTCTATTCGGAATAGGCCAGAACGCACCTGGTTATCTTTCGTTGGGAACTCCTTGGAATGCAGCGAAAGCTCTTCCGGGTATAACTGAAAAAGACGGCGGCACGTTCGGCGGTATTGATTTTTCCTATCGTCCTGACGCCATCCGCTTCTCTTACAAGCGTAGCCACGGCAAGGCCGGCTCACCCGAAGCCGAAGTGAAAGAAGGCGCCGAGAACCTGAACGAGACGGCTTCCGTGGTGGCCTTGCTATGGAAGGGCAAATACTCCTCGTCGGTAGGAGTTGGCGTAAAAGTAATGGCTTCTCCCGCAAAGGAAACGATGGTTAACCGCGAGAAAGATGTGATGGGCATGATCACCGACGGCGTAACGAAGAGCGACGACGCCGAGTGCATCGCCACTATCAACTACGCCATCGAAGGCGACCAAGCCGAATGGAAAACGCTGACCATCCCGTTCAACTACACCTCTGACGCCACGCCCGAGAAGATCAACGTCATCTTCTCGTCGGCCGACTACTTCGGCGACCGCGACGCCATCGGTGCAGGCAACTCCCTGACCATCGACAACGTCGAGCTCATCTACAACTCGCAGCTCACATCGCTCACTTACGACGGTGAGCCCGTCGAAGGCTTTGCCATGGATAACTACGACGTGATCGATATGGGCGGCACCGACTACGACCCCACGAAACTGGCTTACACGTCGAACGGGGCAGGCGCCACCGTCACAAGGAAGTTCGACGCCACGGGCTTGCTCACCCTAACTGTTTCGGGCAACGACGTCAGCACCAATCCGGACAACGTGCACACCTACCAAATTCAGTTTGCCCAACCCCTCGTCACGTCAATCAGCGTGGCCGGTGAGCCGATTGCCGACTTCGACCCCTCCGTCTCCGACATCACCATGCCGTTCCCCTACGACCGCAGCCTCGTCTTCGATTTCTCGACCAGTGTCGGCATGTACAATGGAGACTTTACAACTGACGACGCCACCGAAACAGCGACTTTGGCCATTGAGAGTGGCGACCGCCAAGGCAACTATACCCTACACTTCACTGACGCCGTAGCCGATGCACCGCTCAGCGGCACCTATGGTGGCTCACTTTCTGTCCTCCTTCAAGGCACAAACACCCCGCTGGCCAACGCGCCCATCGACATCACCATAAACACCGACGGAACGGCTAACTTGACGTTGCAAGACTTCTCGTTTATGGGTGCTATCCAAGTAGGCGACATATTTGTACCGCATATCCCCGTGACCGACGGCACCACGCTGAGCGCCACCCGCACCATCAGTTTCCCCTACGGCCAAGCCGCAGACATGCTGGGCGAACTCCCCGTCACCGTGTCAGCCACCATCATTGGCGAAGGGCAGCTTGAAGCCGCCATCGATATCAATACGCAAGGTTCACCGGTAGCCATGTTCGGCACGATCCACGTCGACTTCACGCCGCTCGTAATGGGCGAAACCACCGACGACGCCCTTACAGCCTCCGGTCGCCTGACGAAGGAGGGCGCCACCCTCTTGGCTTTGAGCGCCCCGCAGGACAAACGCTATGTCGACCTGAGTGGGGCGACCGTAGACAGCGACGTTGAGCTGACCGACCTCTTTGGCGAAAACAACGCGCCGAACACGCTCGTCTATCTGCCTGCCGACGCCACGCTGGCTGGCGACAATGTCATCGTCGGCACCGAGTGCCAGAAACTCGTGCTCTCTGAGGACGCCGCCTTCTTCGCTCCCAAGGCCTTCACGGCTGCCGAAGTGTCGTTCGACCGCGACTTCGCCGCCGGTCGAGTGAACACGTTCGTCCTCCCGTTCACGTTCACCGTACCCGACGGCATAAGCGTCACGAAACTCAACAAGGTGGAAGGAACCACCCTGACTTTCAGCCCCGTGACCACGGCCGAAGCCAACACGCCCTATCTCATCGAGACCAACGAAACCCGTCCGTTCGACGCCCTGACCAACGTTGAAGTGGCCGCCACGGCTACCGTCGACGTCACCGTAAGTGGCGTGACGCACCACGGTGCTTTCGACAGCGAGACCGTAACGTCGGGCGAAACCACTTACTACGGATGGAACGAGAACGGTGAGTTCGTCAAGGCCACGACCGGCACACTCCTGCCGTTCCGTACTTACCTCACCACCAGCGCAGCCCAAGCCGCACCGGCCTTCAAGGTCATCATGGACAAACCGACGGGCATCGACACCATCACGACGACCGAAACAGACGGCGCCATCTACGACCTCACGGGCCGCCGTGTTGAAAAAGCAGTCAAAGGCATCTACATCCGCGACGGTAAGAAAGTATATATCAAATAACCCATAGCACTGACAGACATGCAGAAAAAAGCATATATCGCCCCCACAAGCGAGATCATCAGCCTCAGCACCGAAGCTCCCATCCTGGCTGGTAGCGTCACAGTAGACATAGATACGGCGCCCGAACAGGACGATGTGACGTTCCAGAGTTTCAAGGAACAGAACACGACCTACTGGGACTAAACCCAAAACCATAGGCCCACCCGCATGCCCCCGAGGCACGCGGTCCGATACAAGCGGCAAACCCCGGACAACGGAGTTTGCCGCTTGCGCTGTATCCAAGTGCCCGCCCGTAGGGGCGCCACTTGTGACGCCCGGTGCCGGAACGGCACAACGTCGGGACGCATTGTCCACGCCGGCGGAGCATGGGCGTGGCGGTAGTCCGGATGTTCATAAACGGCCGGGCGGATGTCTGCGGCGGTCATCCGGGCGTCATAAATGGCGCCCCTACGGTGGCGGACGGTTAACTCGTCTGCACGGACAGCCCTCCCGTTCATTCCGTCAGCCATCCAGGATTTTCTGCCAGCCGTCCTGTCAGACGCAAAAAGGCTATGAGGATCGCGCAAAACCCTCCCGGACATCTCAACCGGCTCTCCACGGTTACAAGTGCTTCTATCAGCACAAACCAACAGAACTCCGGATGTTTTAGCAAACGTCCACGGCACGAAGGATGTTAAAAGAAGAGAAAACAGCAGGCGACCTGTATGCAGTATCAGGGAAATGCGTATCTTTGCACCCGTCACAAACGACAGTGGACAGATTTGGCTGCTTGCAACCACTCGAAAAAATGCTAAAACGACGGCGGTACGGCTGCGCCTCAGCGCGTACCGGTTGTTTTCACAGGCTTGTGGTTCCTTTCCCTTTCTGTTCCATCGTCTTTGACAGCCTCTCCGGGTTACGCGGGTTTGTGTCCGTAGTGACAGCCGGGGCGGACATGATTACAGACTGACATATACATAAAACGCTAACTATACAGAAATGGGATACTTATTTACTTCTGAATCCGTGTCGGAGGGACACCCCGACAAGGTAGCCGACCAGATTTCCGACGCAGTCCTCGACAACCTGCTTTTCCAGGACCCGCAAGCCCGGGTGGCCTGCGAAACACTCGTCACCACGGGACAAGTCATCGTGGCCGGCGAAATACGCTCGACGGGATATATCGACCTGCAAACCGTCGTGCGCGACACCATCCGCCGCATCGGCTACACGAAAGCAGAATACCAGTTCGACGCGGACAGCTGCGGCATTCTGAACGCCATCCACGAGCAAAGTGCCGACATCTCGCGCGGCGTGATCCGCCAGAATCCCGAGGACCAAGGCGCGGGCGACCAAGGCATGATGTTCGGCTACGCCACGAACGAAACGGATACCTACCTGCCTCTCCCACTCTCACTGGCACACGACATCCTCATTGTCCTGGCTGAAATCCGCAGGGAAGGAAAGGAAATGACCTACCTGCGCCCCGACTCGAAAAGCCAGGTGACCATTGAATATGCCGACGACGGACGCCCCATGCGCATCGCCACCATCGTCGTCTCGACCCAACACGACGAGTTCATCACTGCCGGAGAAGCCGGCAGCCAAGAGGCCGCCGACGCCCAGATGCTGGCCCGTATCCGGCGCGACGTCGAACAGATCCTCATGCCCCGCGTACTCGCCGAACGCGTGAACACGCCCGAAGTGCGCGCCCTCTTCAACGACAAGATCAACTACCTGGTCAACCCGACAGGCAAGTTCGTCATCGGAGGCCCCCACGGCGACACAGGCCTCACGGGCCGGAAAATCATCGTCGACACTTACGGCGGGCGTGGTGCCCACGGCGGCGGTGCCTTCTCAGGGAAAGATCCGTCGAAAGTGGATCGCTCGGCGGCCTACGCAGCACGCCACATCGCCAAAAACATGGTTGCCGCAGGCGTGGCCGACGAGATGCTCGTCCAGCTCAGCTATGCCATCGGCGAGGCTAACCCCGTGAGCATCTACGTCAACACTTACGGCCGCTCGCACGTCGACATGACAGACGGCCAGATAGCCGAAGTCATCAAGCGCACTTTTGACCTCCGGCCCTACGCCATCGAGCGCCGCCTCAAACTACGGCAACCCATGTACGAAGAGACAGCCGCCTACGGTCATGTCGGCCGCGAGCCACAAACGGTGACCAAAACGTTCCGCGTCGGTCCCTCCGAGACGCGCGACGTCGAGGTGGAACTCTTCACTTGGGAAAAGCTCGACTGTGTCGACATAATCAAGAAAACCTTTGGTCTGTAAAAAAATACATCGCTGCGACAGGACAACTCGTCGCAGCGATGTATAAATCCTGTCACAACGATGAACATCTGCATCTATTGCGCTTCGAGTGGGCAAGTGCCCGAAACCTACGTGGCCGATGCCCGCCTGCTGGGCACGCTGGCAGCCCGCATGGGTCACACGCTCGTCAACGGAGCCGGACGCACCGGACTGATGGGCGCTGCCTCCGACGCCGCCCTTGCCGAGGGCGGCGAAGTGGTCGGCGTCATCCCCCAGTTCATGGTGGAGCAAGGCTGGCACCACCTGGGACTGACACGGCTTGAAGTGGTGCCCGACATGCACCGCCGCAAGGAGCGCATGGCCCGCCTGGCCGACGCCTGCATTGCCCTGCCAGGCGGTGTGGGAACCCTCGAAGAACTCCTCGAAATCATCACTTGGAAGCAATTGGGACTCTATCTGAACCCTATCGTCGTACTCAACACGGACGGATATTTCGACGCCCTGCTTGCCCAGCTGCGCAAGGCTGTGGACGAAAGGTTCATGCGCGACGTACACGCCTCAATATGGCAAGTGGCCGCCACACCGGCCGATGCGCTCCGACTGGCGCTCACCACGCCCGCTTGGGACAGGAGTATCCGAAAATTTGCCGCCCTCTAAATCTGGTCAGGCACGCCGGAAAGTGCTAACTTTGCAGCACCATGACGCCACAGCACCACGCAGACTCCCTCTTCGTGGGCGACAGCCTTGCCGCCACCCCAGACAGCATTACCGCACGGCCACGACAGAAGACCGTGCGTGACGTATTGCGCGCCCTGCCGCCCGACGCAACTCCCACCGAACAGGACGACGCCGTACAGGCGGCCTTCCCGCGCGACACGCTGACCTGGCCCGAAGGCGTCGAACTCAGCCTGCCGGGCATCGAAGCCAAGGCATACGACGCCGAACTGCGCCCCATCAACGAATATGAGACCGCTTTCGAACGCCACTCGCCATGGAAACTCGAACGCCTGCCCTACCATCAGGAAGGCATAGCGGGCGACCCGCTCCCCTACCGTTTCCGCACGGACGACTACGTTACCTCGGCACTCCTGCTTTGCTTCTTTCTCGGTGCTTGGGTGGTCGCACGCTCCTTTCGCTTCATCCGCCAGCAAATCAAGGACTTTTTCTTCACTCGCCAGCACGACAATCTTTTCACCCCTGACGCCGAGTTGCGCGGACAGTTCTTTCTGGTATTCCAGACATGCTTTGTGCTCAGCGTGCTATTCTTCGACTACACACAAGAATACATGACGAGCGTATTCAATCAGGTCTCTCCCTACAAGTTGCTGGCAGCCGACGTCGCCATCAGCCTATGCTATTACGCCGTCAAACTGACCGGCTATGCATTCGTCAACTGGATTTTCTTCACCAAAGAACAAAACGAACGCTGGTCCGAGAGCTACATGCTCTGTCTGCTGGCACTCGGGACAGCCCTTTATCCCGTGGCCCTGCTCGTCGTCTATTTCGACCTCAGTTTCCGCGCCACGCTCATCGTCTGCACCATCATCCTCGGCATTGTCAAAGTGTTGCTTTTTTATAAGTGTCATGCCATCTTTTTCCAGTACAGGCTGGGCTTTCTGCATTTATTTTTGTACTTTTGCACGCTGGAAATCCTCCCCATGCTCGTCTTATGGCGAGCGTTGGTCTACGCGAATAACTATCTGGTAATAAACTTCTGAGAAACAGATGATCAAGAAGATACTTGTGTCGCAACCTGCGCCATCCTCGGAGAAGTCTCCTTATTACGAAATCGCACGGAAGCACGGAGTAGAGTTTGTCTTTCATCCTTTCATCAAAGTCGAAGGACTTTCGGCCCGCGAGTTCCGTCAACAGAAAATACAGATTCTCGATCATTCCGCAGTAGTATTCAATTCGCGCAACGCCATCGACCATTTCTTCAAGCTCTGTAACGAAATGCGTATCACTGTCCCGGAAGACATGAAGTACTTCGGGCTTTCTGAAACCATCCTTCTTTATATCCAGAAATACGTACAGTATCGCAAGCGCAAGGTCTTTTTCGGCACAACGGGCAAGTGGCCGGACTTGCTCTCCGTCATGGCGCGCCACAAGAACGAGAACTACCTCGTGCCGCTGAGCGACGTCCACTCAGACGAAGTGGCAACGATGCTTGATGCCAAGAAGCTCAAACACGAGGAGTGCATCATGTATCGCACGGTGAGCAACGAATATCCCGCCGACCAACCGTTCGACTACGACATGCTCGTATTCTTCACGCCCGCCGGCATCCAGTCGCTTTTGAAGAACTTCCCCAACTTCCAACAGGGCGATACGAAACTTGCCTGCTTCGGTAAAGCCACAGCCAAGGCCATTGAGGCCGCCGGGCTGCGCCTTGACCTTGAAGCACCATCGACCGAAGCCCCCTCAATGCCTGCCGCCATCGACCTCTTCTTAGAAAAAGAGAACGGAAAGGCCTGACCCCAACGCCAACCGCACCGATGGACCGGCGTTTCACCTTTCCCAAACCCGAGCACCTCTGTCTGAGGAGCGACATTTCCGCCCTTTTTGCGAGCGGAAGCCGCTCGGCGACGGTCTACCCCATCCGCATGGTCTACCGTCAGGTTGACGTCTCCGAGCACCGCCCTGCGGTACAGGTGCTGCTCAGCGTTTCAAAACGCCACTTCCGCCACGCTGTCGACCGCAACCGCGTCAAACGGCTGCTCCGCGAAGCCTATCGTCACCACAAGCACATGCTGACCGCACAATTGCCCGAAGGCCGAGGCCTGCACATCGGCTTCCTTTGGCTGTCGGACAAATTACCCGATGCCGCAGAGGTGGAGCTATGCATCGTCAGGCTCTTGCAACAACTGTCGGAGCGTCTTGCTCCGAAGCCAGCCACAGGCGAATCATGAGACAACTGCTCGTCCGGCTGCTCTGCGCCCCCATCCTTTTCTATCAACGCTACATATCTCCGCTGACGCCGCCTTCGTGCCGCTTCACGCCGACCTGTTCAGCCTATGCGCTCGAAGCAATCCGAAAACACGGCCCCCTGAAAGGCCTGTGGCTGGCTGTACGGCGTATATTGCGCTGCCATCCGTTCGGAGGGCACGGCTACGACCCTGTACCATAGCACCCCGCCCGCGACACGACCTGCCCAAGCCCTCGCCATGACATCCGTAGACTTCCACACCCACGACCAGCAAGCTCCGCCGCCTGCCATCATCCAGATCCCGACGGACTACCTGCTGCATCCCGACGAGTGGCAGCCGCGACCGGGTGCCACATACTCGGCAGGCATCCACCCATGGGACGTGAATCCCGACGCGCCTCTCCAACACCTGTTTGAAGGTTTTGAGAAACTCGCTGTGCGACCCGAAACCATCGCCATCGGCGAGTGCGGGCTCGACCGGCTGCGCGGCGACTACGCATGCCAAAGTGAGGTGTTCATCCGCCAGCTCGAATATGCCGAAGCGCTCTCTAAACCCGTCATCATCCATTGCGTAAAAGCTATCGACGAAATTTTGCGCCTGCACAAAGCGATGCGCCCTCGTATGAAATGGACCATCCATGGCTTCCGCGGCAACGCCGCCACCGCCTGTCAACTGCTCACGGCTGGCCTCGACCTGAGCTTCGGTCCGAGGTTCAACCCAAGAGCCGTGGCAGTCTGTCCTCCCGGGCGGCTACATATGGAGACCGACGACAGCGGCGTTCCACTCAGTGAGGTAGCGGCGGCCTTGACACCTCACCTGTCAACCGGTGACCTGTCATGAGGACGCCGGCGTATTTTCGTCCGTTTTGAAAGGCTGTCTGCCACGAAATGCGTAATTTCGCATCCCAATAAAGCTATCACCATAACCATGACAACTACCATCCTCATTTTTACCTTAGTCCTGCTCGTCGGTGCCTACCTTGCCGGACTCCTGGGTTCGCTGACAGGATTAGGCGGCGGCGTGGTCGTCATTCCCCTGCTGACGCTGGGTTTCAACGTCGATTTCCACTACGCCATCGGTGCCGCCCTGGTGGCTTCAATCGCCACGTCGTCCGGTGCGGCCAGCGCTTACGTGCGCGAAGGTATCACCAACGTCCGTCTGGGCATGTTTCTCGAAATTGCCACGACAGTGGGCGCCGTGGGCGGCGCTTTGATTGCGCTATGGATGCCTATTAATGCCATTGCGATCATATATGGCCTCGTGCTTATCCTGACGGCCGCCATGCAGTATAGGCGGAAAGTGGATCATAGCGGTGTGGTAGGTTCTGTGGCAGCCCAGCGGCTCGGGCTGTTCGGCACGTATCCCGTCAAGGGTGTCGGGCTGGTGGCTTACCAACTGACGAACGTTGTTTGGGGATTCCTCATTATGATTGTGGCCGGCGTGCTTTCCGGCTTGCTCGGCATCGGCAGCGGCGTGCTCAAAGTGCTGGCAATGGACTGTACGATGAAAGTGCCGTTCAAGGTAAGCACAACGACAAGCAACTTCATGATTGGTGTGACGGCTGCCGCCTCTGCCGTGGTCTACATCCAGCGCGGATACATCGAACCCAGCATCGCCTGTCCTGTGATGATCGGCGTGCTGTTCGGCGCACTGACCGGCGCCCGCCTCTTGAAGCGGATGAAAGTCACCCTGCTGCGCCAAATCTTCGCCATCGCCATCCTGCTTGTCGCCGCAAACATGATTTATAACGGATTCACCGGCAAATTCTGACCACTATGCACCCTGAAATTCCCCAACATGACATGAGAACGGCTATCGGCCGTGCACTGCGCATCGGCGTCACGGTGGCGTGTGTCGTCGCCTTCATCGGCGGAGCCTATTACCTATGGCGCCACGGCGGTGAGCCTATACCGGATTATACGCAATTCATCCCCGTGAGCCAACGCAGCGAACCGGCTGACTATACGTCACTCAACGGAATCATTCATGGCGTCCTCAATCTGCAAGCCACTGAATGGATACAGATGGGCGTCGTCCTGCTTATCCTGACTCCTATCGTCCGTGTGTTGCTCTCGCTTGTCGAATTCTCGTTGAACCGCGACTGGATCTACGTGGGCATCACCGCAATTGTGTTCCTCGTCATCCTGATGAATTCACTTGAAGGGGCGGCATGACGCACAAAGCCGCAATTGCTTTACGGAGGAGACCTGACGATTCGGGCAGCCAAGGATGCATAAAAGTCCCGGCTGGGAATACATGATGACCGCACTGCATTTTTCTGTGAGCTGGCTGGGGAAAAACTCAATTTGACTAAAAAGTAAAAAATGTGGCCTTTCGCTTCTTATCAGAAAGGGCCACATTTTTTCTATCAACCGGGACTGTCTCCACCTTCGCACGACTGGCGGAACCAGACGCATTCCTGACCACGCCGTTCAGTCCGGCACAAAAAGCGTGCACCCGACCTCATAAAGAGCGTCGGGTGCACGTTTATTGTCAAAGCCAGTGGCCGATAACAGCCACGACTTAGTCCGTAATCAAGTCGCGACCGGTCATTTCAGCCGGTTGGGCAAGCCCCATGATGTGCAGGATACTGGGCGCCACGTCGGCGAGGATACCGTCGGCCACCTTAGCGTGTTTGTTCTCGGTCACGTAAATGAAGGGAACAGGGTTCAGGGAGTGAGCCGTATTCGGCGTACCGTCGGGATTGATGGCGTTGTCAGCATTCCCATGGTCGGCGATGATGATTGTTTCATACCCAGTCTCGTTCGCCGCGGTGACGACGTCTTTCACACAAGCGTCCACGGCCTCAACGGCTTTCTGGATGGCACTGTACACTCCCGTGTGGCCCACCATGTCTCCGTTGGCAAAGTTCACTACAATAAAGTCGTATTTGTCCTCCTTTATCGCAGCCACGAGCTTGTCTTTGACGCCATAAGCGCTCATCTCCGGCTGCAAATCGTAGGTCGCCACTTTGGGCGAAGGGACGAGAATGCGGTCCTCACCCTCGTAGGGAGCCTCGCGGCCACCGTTGAAGAAGAATGTCACGTGAGCGTATTTCTCCGTCTCGGCAGTATGCAACTGTTTCAGCCCTTGTGCACTGAGATATTCGCCCAGTGTGTTGACTACGTTTTCCTTGGGGAAGAGGATGTGTACCCCCTTGAAGCTAGCGTCGTAAGGCGTCATGCAGTAGTATTGCAGGCCGGGAACGGTGTGCATCCCCTCTTCGGGCATGTCCTGCTGGGTGAGCACGATAGTCAGTTCCTTGGCGCGGTCGTTGCGGTAGTTGAAAAAGATGACGACGTCGCCTTCCTTGATGCGGCCGTCGACAGCTGTGTTGACCAGCGGCTCCATGAATTCGTCCGTATCCTTGTGGTCTTCGCTGTCTGCGTCATAACAGTCTTGCACGGCCTGCACCATGTCGGTACAAGGCTTGCCTTTGCCTTCAACAAGAAGGTCGTAGGCCACCTTGACGCGGTTCCAACGCTTGTCGCGGTCCATGGCGTAAAAGCGACCGATGATGTGGGCGATATGAGCGCCGTTGGCCTTGCAATGCTCAGTGAGGTCGGCGATAAAACCCTTACCGCTCTTCGGGTCAGTGTCGCGGCCGTCCATGAAGCAATGGACGAACGTGTTTCCGGCCACACCATAAGTATTGGCTATCTCTATGAGTTTGTACAGGTGGTCGAGCGACGAGTGAACGCCTCCCGTCGAGGTGAGACCCATGAGGTGCAGGCCCTTTCCCGTCGACTTTGCATATTCGTAAGCCGAGCGGATTTCTGGATTGTCAAGAATGCTGTTGTCGGCACAAGCACGGTTTATCTTCACCAAGTCCTGGTAGACGATACGTCCGGCGCCGATGTTGAGGTGACCGACTTCGGAATTGCCCATCTGGCCGTCGGGCAGGCCGACATTCTCGCCCGAAGCGAGCAGCTGCGAATGGGGATAGTGGGCATTAAGGCTGTCGATGAAAGGCGTGGGCGTGTTGTAGATGGCGTCGCCCTTGCCATGGTTGCCGATGCCCCAGCCGTCGAGGATCATCAAGAGTGCTTTCTTTCTCATAATGACTGATATTTAAGTTTCTATGATTTCCATCCGCAAAGGTAGGGATTTTTCACGAAAAAGGAGCGCACTGAAAGCCGTATGTTCGTTCCTTCCATGCAGGCGTGCAGCCGTCGCTCAATCCTTTCCTAAGGCGAGACGGACGGCACCCGCCACCCACACCATCGCCGCCAGCCTCACAAACAGGGGCAGCGCAATGGGCAAGAGGAGCAGGAATACGCCAATCTGGGCGTGAAGCAGATGGAAAACGCCGTGCGGCGTGATTGTAAAACCTGTCAGCCGGGTTGAAAAAACAGACAGGGCGACCAGTATTCTCATCGCTGCGACACGAAAGGCGCTCAGCTGAGCGGTGCGCTCAGGGGCGGTCGGATAGCAGCGGGACGGCAGGGTTAATTCTTTCTTCATCATCGTCTTTTGTTTTTAAGGGGTTGACGATGCAAAGAAACGCCCCTCCTGTGACAAATAGCGTCACGACCCGATTTTTTGTGTTAAAAAGCGGATACGCGCCCGCAGGTAGTCTTTGAAATCGCGCGGCGACTCGACTTCGACGTCATCACACAGCCCCAAGACAAAGCGCCCCACGCCCTTATAGCTGCACACCCGCGCATGAAGGCGGTAGCGGCCGTCATCGAGCAACGCCAACTGAGAGGCCACACTCGGCACTTCTTCCAGCAGCAAGCGGGCCGACAGGGCGCCCAACACCAGCCTCACGGGAAACAGCTGCTCGCCCGAGAAGCCTAACATATCTGTGTAGAAAGGCTGATGGGCTTCTTTGTGGCTCCATAGCATGTCCAGGAGGTCCACACGCTCGGCCCGGCTGATCTTGAACGTCTTGTTCATCCCCGTGGCCAACTCGTAGCAACGCACCTCGCTGTTCTCCGACAGGAACATGTAGGGTTCGACCATACGGTCGCTCACCTTGCCGCTGCTGGGCGACACATAGCCGCGCAAGACAGCCACGCGTTCCAGCTTCACAGCATCGTAAAGCGAGGCCAGGTTACGTGCGATGTGTTCGTCCACACCGTGACGCGCCAGCACGTCGAAATCATAGAGCGAGCTGAGCTTCTGACGAAGGTGGCGCACTTGCGGCGAGCGATCATAGACGGCATTCAGCACCTGATTGATCGTCAGGGCCTCGTCTTCCGTGAAGTGGATACGCTCCGTAATCCGCCGGAAGAAAGGCGACGAAGGCGAGACGCGGTAGCGGTTACCGCGTTTTTCGACCACGAAACCCAGTTCGCGAAAGGTTTCAATATACCTGTAAATCGACCGCCGGCTCATCTGTAATTCGCGGCTCAGCGAGTCGATGTCTGTGTCCCTGTCCTGCGTCAGCAAGACCAGCAGGCGCAATTGTCTGTCAAAACGTTCTTTATCCATTTTTCTCTCCGCGACGAAACGGGACACCCGTCCCGTTCTCGTTTCAAAGTGCCCAAATAATCCCGGTAAGGGGTTGCAAAATTACCCAAAACTTTCGGTATATACTTACCTGTGGGCAAAGAAAAAACATCCGCGCCCCGCAGAGACGTCGCTGCCATAGACGGCAGGGGCGCTGCGGGGCGCAGGAATAACTCAGGTTGACGTGTCCGTCCGCTTATTTCAGGCGGATCGAGAGCTTGTCGAGCATGTCGCGCGTCATCGAATCGAGATCGTAGGTCGGCTTCCAGTCCCACTCTTGGCGGGCACAGGTGTCGTCGAGGCTGTCAGGCCAACTCTCGGCAATGGATTGTTTCAGCGGATCGACGTTGTATTCCATCTCGAACTCGGGCTTGTACTTCTTGATGGCGGCATAGATATCCTCAGGAGCAAAGCTCATCGACGCGATGTTGAACGCGTTGCGATGGACAAGGCGGGAGGGGGCAGCCTCCATAAGCTGCACGGCTGCGTGCAGAGCGTCGGGCATGTACATCATGTCCATGTGGGTGCCTTGGGCAATCGGGCAGACGAACTTCTCGCCACGCACGGCCGAATAGTAGATGTCCACGGCATAATCGGTGGTACCGCCGCCCGGAGGGGTTACGTTCGAGATCAACCCCGGGAAACGCACGGCACGCGTGTCGACGCCATACTTGTGGAAATAATAGTCACTGAGCAGCTCTGTCGTCACCTTGCTAACTCCATAGATAGTGCGGGGACGCTGGATTGTGTCCTGCGGAGTCTTCACGCTCGGCGTTTCAGGGCCGAACGAGCCGATTGAACTGGGCGTGAACACCGCGCAGCCATGCTTGCGCGCCACCTCGAGCACGTTCATCAGACCGTCGATGCCTATGTGCCACGCCAAGAGCGGCTTGCTCTCTGCCACAACCGACAACAGCGCTGCCAGGTTGTAGATCGTGTCGATGCCATACTTCGTGACGATACCTTCGATCATCTCGGCGCTCGTCACGTCACACAGTTCTGCCGGACCGCTTTCTTTCAGCACGCCCTTCGGCTCTGCGCCCTTGATATAACCGGCCACGACGTGGTCATTTCCCACATGCTGGCGCAGGACCATGGTCAACTCCGAACCGATCTGTCCCGTTGCACCTATGACTAAAACATTCTTCATTGTTGGTACGTATGATTAAGACTTGGATGAAAAATCGCTGCAAAGGAAGCGGTTTTTTTTCAGATTTCCCCGGTTTTCACATTGTTTATTCAAAGAAATTCCGTTCCTTTGCTTGGGTCTGGCGCGAGGGGCGGCACAACGCTTCCCCGGCTTTTCCATAACCCTGTCACACACATTAATCAAATAGTCAAAGCATTATGTACGGTAAATTCAAAGACCATCTCACCCAAGAGCTCGCCGACATCAAGGCTGCCGGCCTCTACAAGAACGAACGCTTCATCGAGGGCCCCCAGCAGGCCGCCATCCAAGTCGGTGGCAAGGAGGTGCTCAACTTCTGCGCCAACAACTACCTCGGCCTCTCCAACGACCCGCGTCTCATCCAGGCCGCGAAAGACATGATGGACCGCCGGGGCTACGGCATGTCGTCCGTGCGCTTCATCTGCGGCGCCCAGGACATCCACAAGCAGCTTGAAGCCGCCATCTCCGACTTCTTCAAAACCGAGGACACCATCCTCTACGCCGCCTGCTTCGATGCCAACGGCGGTGTCTTCGAACCGCTCTTCACGGCCGACGACGCCATCATCAGCGACGCCCTCAACCACGCCTCCATCATCGACGGCGTGCGCCTCTGCAAGGCCAAGCGCTACCGCTACGCCAACGGCGACATGGCCGACCTCGAACGCTGCCTCAAAGAGGCTCAGGCCCAGCGTTTCCGCATCATCTGCACCGACGGCGTCTTCTCAATGGACGGCAACGTGGCTCCCATGGACAAGATCTGCGACCTCGCAGAGAAGTACGACGCCCTCGTGCTCGTCGACGAGAGCCACTCGGCCGGCGTAGTCGGCGCCACGGGCCACGGCGTGAGTGAGTTCTTCAACACTTACGGCCGCGTCGACCTCTACACCGGCACGCTTGGCAAAGCCTTCGGCGGCGCCATGGGCGGCTTCACCACCGGACGCAAGGAAATCATCGACCTCCTGCGCCAGCGCAGCCGTCCCTACCTCTTCTCGAACTCCGTTGCGCCCGCCATCGTCGGCGCGGCCATCGAAACGTTCCGCATCCTCAAAGAGAGCAACGAGCTGCACGACCGCCTCGTCGAGAACGTCAACTATTTCCGCGACAAGATGATGTCTGCCGGCTTCGACATCAAGCCCACACAAAGCGCCATCTGCGCCGTGATGCTCTACGACGCCAAGCTCTCGCAGGACTTCGCCGCCCGCATGCAGGACGAGGGCATCTTCGTCACAGGCTTCTTCTATCCCGTCGTACCGAAAGGCGAGGCCCGCATCCGTGTCCAGATTTCGGCCGGGCACAACCGCGAGCAGCTCGACCGCTGCATCGACGCCTTCATCAAGGTGGGCAAAGAACTCGGCGTGCTGAAATAACCCCTCTCACACCGGACCTCATCACGGGGCGCCCTTGGCCGTCAGGCCGGGCGTCCCGTTTGTTTTTCCACCCGCCACACAAGCACTCCCCCTCTGCAACAGGCGTCCATCAGCGCACAGCATCCGCGACACATACAGACACAGCCGAAAGACCGCAACGGCCGACACGGAAAACAAGTCCACCGACAGAACGGACAAGACGGCTGACAGAAAATTCAAGACGGCTGGACAAACCCGACGAGTTAACCGCCCGCAACCGTAGGGGCGCCATTTATGACGCCCGGACGACCGCCGCGGACGCCAAACGGCCGTTTTTGAATTCCCCTAAAACCGGTGTAAACATTCGCCCGGCCGCCTATGACCGCCCGCACTGCCACCACGCCCACGCACTGCCGGCATGAACAATGCGCCCCGTCGTTGTGCCGTTCCGGCACCGGGCGTCATAAATGGCGCCCCTACGGGAAACACCAATGGTTGACGACACCATGACGCACGAAATAACCGCCGCGGATTTCCGCCAAAGCCGCACATGACGCGCACGCTCATTATCACGTTCCGGCACCGGGCGTCATAAATGGCGCCCCTACGGGAAACACGACGGAATGCTTCCGGACCTCCCTGTAAAGGCACAAAAAAACTCCCCGGCATGTGCATGACACACCGGGGAGTCCTATCAGGAAAAGGAAATCACTTATTTGCCTGCTGGTAGCTCAACACTTGGAAACCATAGAGGAACACGCCAAGGTTCTTCGTATTGTAAGACGACGTACAACGGATGGCGATGTAGCACGTCTGGCCATAGAACTGCGGGGGAATGTTGAACGTGGCGTCATATGACGAGGGACCACCAGTAGTAAAGTTGTAGCTACCCAACGTGGTGGCACCTTCCAGGTCATCGAAGTTGTTGATGGGGCTGGAAGAGGCGTAGAGCGTCACGCCACCGGGCATGCCCATACCGAGCATGAGGCCGTCGATGTCAATCAGATTGACCATTACGGACGGCATAACCATGCCAGCGAGGTCGACAGTCGTCGTCAGCACGTTGTCGACGTCATAGCCGATGCCTACTTGCGTGGTCGACGGATCGAGCAGTTTATCGACATCTGCAAGGCCCGACGAACCGAAGCAATAAGCCTGCGAACCGCCGAACAAGCCCATGCCGTCGGGAACGACAGACCATCCGGGACCTTCGGCAAAGTTGACACCATCAGAAATCGTGCCGAACGTCGAGAAGCCAGCCATCGTGCTGGGATCTGAGAAGTCGGCCACGTAGACGGGAGCTTGCTCATAGTTCTCCTCGCTCGTGGTGAGCGTCTCGATGTTGCCGAAAGCGACACCATAGCGCGTGCTGACATAAGCACGGTAGTAGTAAGTCGTACCGGGAGCCAGACCGGAGACTACGCCCGTGGCCGTACCGTCGGCGTTGAGGGTGAAAGTAGCCGTTTCTCCTTCAACGGGATTCAGCGTGCTGTCGGTGTCGATAACGATTCCTACTTCTTGGATGGCAGCGACCGTGCTGTCGGCTGCAACTTCCAAACTGATGATGGCAGCCGAATTGATGATATTGCTGGCGGCGCCCGTTGTCACAGTGGGGAGCACCGACGGGTCAGTCGTCTGGTTATAGTCTGCTTTTTCCAGCTCCGTACAAGCCGTCAGGCCCAAAGCGACGACGCCGGCAGACAGGTAATTCAAGAATTTCATCTTCATTGTCGTAAATGTTTATCGTTACGGGATATTACCCGATATTACATATCAATCGGATTCTGCGCCGAGGCGGGGATGCTGTCGTTGTTTTGAATTTCGCTCAAAGGAATTTGGAACGTCCACTGACACCAGTTGCCGCCGACCATCGCACCGCCGTCGGCGGGCACATCGGCACCTTGGTATCCCTCATATTCGTTCGAACCTTCATACGAACGCACAAGGTCTTGTTTCAGACGGCGGCAGTCCCAATAACCGAAACCTTCGCCCCAGAGTTCAAGACGGCGCTGTGTATAGATGACGGTGGGCGTAATCATGGAAGGAGCTTGCCAGTTCGGATTGCGCTGGGCCATGAATTCAGCCAGCACGCTGGCAGCACGTCCGTCATTCATGTGAGCATAGGCCTCGGCCTCGGTCAGGTACATCTCAGCCACACGCATGTAGAGCACATCTTCCATCCATCCGGATACAGCCTTAAACTTGATGTTAGCCAATTCCGGAAGAACCCAGCTGCTGCCACCGCCTTCCATGGTCAACGTCTGACCTTGCGGAACATAGAGGTTAAGGCGGGCGTCACCCTGCTGGAGGTTATTGTAGAGAGCCTGGTCGATCTTGCGGAACATACCGACTTGACCGCCGTAGCCCACCTCGCCCGTGCACATCCATGAAGCAAAGCTGGCAAACATCATGGTGTTGTCGGCGGTGGTTTCGATACCCCACATCACTTCTTGGTTCGTTACGTCGTTGTATCCGTAAGTGCCGGCTTGCTCAGGCGTCATGAGCTGGTAGCCTTGGCGCGCATCGTGAGCCATTTGGGCTGCATCTTGCCAGCGGTTCATCACGAGGTAAACGCGAGAGAGCAGACCCTGAGCCACTTGTTTGTCCACTTCGTTGACATTACTGCGCGTCCAGCCGTCGAGCAGATCGATGGCACGGAGCAAGTCTTTCTCGGCGCGGGCATAGACCTTGCGCAGCGGGGCGCGGCTCTGTGTAGCCTCGGCGGCCTCGGCATCGGTCAGCAGGATGGGCACACCCGGTTCGTCCTCATGGCCGACGTAAGTCTTCTGATATACCTGTGCGAGGTAGGCATAAGAGATACCGCGCAGAGCGAGAGCCTGACCTACACTGGCTTTCAGGGTGGCGTCGGCGTTGGGATCGTCGAGCTGTTCATCCGTGACCATACTGATAATCGTATTGGCGTCGTTGATGACTGTATAGAAGAAAGTCCAGAACTGGCGGCTACGGATATACTGTTCGGCCCAATAACTCAATGTGCGGTCCAGTCCGTATTGGTCGTTCGTCGCAAATGAGATATCGTTGCTCATCGCGTCGCTCAGCATGTTAATGCTGTAAAAACCGATCTCGGTATGTCCCCAGATGTTTTCCAGACCACCTAATGCTGAACAGAAGTTCCAGTCTTGATAGAGGCCACGGACGTATGGAGTCAATGCCTTATCAGGATTTTTTTCCGTCTCTTCATGTATCTGATCGGAATTGGCATATTGCTTGTCATACTCATTGAGGAAGTCATCGCCACACGAGGTGAGCGAGGCCGCCGTCAAGAAAGCAAGGGCATATTTAACGAATTTCATTGTCGTATTCTCTTATTTTTGTTAGAACTGCAAGTTAAGACCGAAAGAGATGGTGCGAACTGCGGAGTAGATACTCTGATTTACGGTACCGGTGATGTCTTGACGAGGATCAAGACCTTTGCGTGCGGAACCGAGGAAGAGGTTGTCGCCGACAGCAAAGATGCGGATGCCTTGGATGCCATACTGCTTCAACCAGGCTTTGGGCAGCGTGTAGCCCAGCGTGATGTTGCGGATGGAGAAATAGCTGGCTTTTGTCAGGAAGCGGTCGGAGTTGCCACCGTTCAGGTTCAGATTGTTCAACTCGAGACGAGGCACGTCGGTATAGCGGTTCGTCGGCGTCCAACGATTAAAGATGTCCGAAGAGTAAGCCGAGCCGAGACCGGCGCTCATCAAGCTGGCATAAGATGCATCGTTCACATAGCCGCCAAACGAGAAGGCCGTCTGGATGGTGAGGTCGAAGCCAAAGCCTTCAAGCGTGGTCGACAGACCGCCGTAGAGTTTGGGCAGGGCCGACTTTCCGGTTTCGTAATAAGTAGCCTGATTGATATCATTCGTCGTCGTAGTACCCGTTACGTTACCTTCTGCATCCACAACGTCTTTCAAATAGAGAGCGTCACCGTTCTCAGGATCGACACCTACGTAGTGGAAGAGGTACCAGTCGTAGAGCGAGCCACCTTCCTTACGCCAGTAAGAGCCGGTTTGGTAGCCATTGGGATCACGACATTCCTGCAAGCGGGTCAACTCGTTCTTGTAGTGCGTCAGGTTGAGGTTCAAACGCCACGTGAAGTTCTTGGTGTTCATCAACAGCGCGCCGAGTTCGAGTTCGACACCGGTGTTGCGCATGGCCATCTCATTGGTGTAATAAAAAGCAGGAGAACCTTCAGAAGGAGACAAGGTATGCTGCGTGAGCATGTCGTCGGTGTTCTTGATGAAGAACTCGGCAGCGACATCGAGACGGCCGAAGAAACCGGCTTCGACGCCGACGTTGAAGTTCTTGCTCTTCTCCCACGTGATGTTGGGGTTGCCGCGGTAGGTGAGCGTCAGACCCGGCTGATCGTTCACATTCGCTATGACATATTGGTCGGCATAAAGCACAAGCGGAGCCAGCGTTGTAGGCACATTGTCGTTACCTTGGGTACCATAGCTGGCTTTGAGCTTCAATGTATGGAGCCAGTCGACGTCTTTCAGCCAGTTTTCCTCTTTCATACGCCACGTGGCGCCGACTGACCAGAAGTTACCCCAGCGATGGTCGGGATGGAAGCGCGAGCTGCCGTCGCGACGGTACGAACCAGATACGTAGTATTTGTCATTGTAGCTGTATTGCAGTTGCCCGAACCAGCTTTCCAATGTATACTTGTTGGTATAAGAGTCGAGGCTTATCATCTTCACGGCATTGCTGAACTCAGGCTCGTCACTCAGATAGAACTGTTCCTTCATTCCATAGAGATAAGCGCTGCCGTCAGAAAAGCTCTCGTGGCCTGCCATGGCCGAAACGCCGTGTTTGCCAAACGTCTTCGTATAATTAAGTATCTGGTTGGCATTGACCGTGGAGTAACTTCTGGATTCGATTTGTCCACGCCCGTTCACGTTGGCTGCATCGCCGACGACAGGAGTCTGGAATTTGATTTGACGGAACCAGCGACCGTCATAGCTGAAATTCGCGGTGAACGAGAGGCCGTCATAGATGTCAATCTTGGCAAAAGCGCGGGCCGAGAGATTGTCGGTCTTGTGTGAGCGGATGTCATTCAACAATGAACCGAAGGGGTTGGCGCCTTGCGCGTATTGACGCGAGTGACCGTTGGTGATACCGTAGTCGAAGATAGGCGCACCGTTGGCATCGGTGAGGCGATTGCCTGCCGCATCATAATCATAGATCGGATAGATCGGTGCAATGAATTGAGCGAAGCGGAACAAGTTGTTTGCTCCCTCATCTGTGGCTGAGAGCTCATCGGTATCGATATGGGCGAACGAGGCGTTCACACCGACTTTCAGCCACTTGGTCGCCTGATGTTCGAGATTGACACGGCCGCTCATGCGCTTGAAGTTGGACGCGTGGATATAAGAGCCGTCGTCGAGGTAGTTGAACGACATGTAGTACTTCGTCTTGTCCGTACCGCCGTCGATGCCGACGTTATACTCTTGGCGGAAGCCGTTGGTGAAAGGCTCGTCAAGCCAGTCGTCATCATAGAGCAGACTGGCCGAGCGGTCCATCAAGCCCGTGATAGGATTGACAAGCATGTTGTCAGCTACGTTGTAAGAGTTGTAGTTACCCAATGCGCTGACGAGGTTCTGTGACGCCATGATGTTGGCTTGCATCATCGAGTTGCCGTTGGCCACATACTGGTTGCGCAGGGATTCCCAAACGAGTTCGTAGTAATCGCCTTCGTTTGTCACCGTGCGGTAGGCAGGCACGCCTCGCTGGTTGAAGCCCCACTTGGCTTCAAAATTGATATTGGTCTTACCGGCTTTTCCTTGTTTAGTAGTTACAATGATGACACCGTTGGCACCGCGCGAACCGTAGAGGGCTGCGGCGGCTGCGTCTTTGAGGACGTTGACGCTCTCAATATCCTTGGGGTTGATGGCGTTCAGAGAGATGGAGGTAGGCACACCGTCGACGACGACGAGCGGGTTCTGCGAAGCAAGGATCGAACCGATACCGCGCACGTAAATGGCGCCGCCAGAGCCGGGCTGTCCCGTGCTTTGCGTCACTTGTACGCCAGCCAGCTGGCCTTCCAATCCCTTCGATATGTTCGACAACTGCATAGCTGCCAGCTTTTCACCCTTGACGCTGGACACAGAGCCAGTGAACGAGGACTTTTTAGCTGTACCGTAAGCGACGACGACCGCCTGGTCCAATTCTGTGTCGCTATAATGCATGACGACCTTCACGTTGCCGGCCACGCTGACGCGCATGGGCTCCATGCCGATGTAGGAAATGGAGAGATGCTCAGCCGAAGCGGGCACGTTCGAGAGAACGAATTTACCGTTGTCGTCGGTGACGGTGACAAGCTTCGTGCCGTTCACCTTGACAGTGGCACCGATAACCGGGTTACCGTCGGGATCCGTCACGGTGCCTGTCACGCGGCTTTGGGCCGACGCCACACCTGCGCCCAACGCAAAGCATGTCGAAACAAGCAGTAACTTTTTCTTCATAATTGATTTATTAAATTAAACATATCGTCCAAACTACGGGGAGGGGCGAGCGCCATAATGCCTGGCCACTGCCTGCTGCCGGCGGGCGGTGAAAAAAGTGTGAATATGCATACGGCGAACCTTTCCACGGTATGCAAAAGCACCTACCCGACACTTAATTTCCGCAAAAGTAGGAATAAATTTCTAAACTGTAACAATAGCGTTACGCAAAAGGTTGCAATTTTAACATTTCACGCCGTTCTTTCCCCCTGTAATCCTGACTGGACTTCCACCCGATGGGGGGGGTAAATCGTAACGTTTTATCATATTATTCACAATAAACAATCCAATTTATCAAATCACCAAACCACCAGCCACGCTACTATTTACAAAATGCCACATCTTCACCTGTCATCACTCGTCACGAAGAAAAAAAATCGAGACCGGCGTTATATTTTTTCATTCTACCTCGCGCTTATGCACATATCCTTACCTCGCACACCTGTTATATATAATAAAATGTGTACCTCACTGCCCCGTCCATACCCCTCCGTCCACCCCTCCGCCGACAGCCCACTTGTCCATACCGCCGCAGCACCCGATCCGACGGACGCCGCGACAGGAAAGACGGACGCCGCGGCAGGAAAGACAGGCACGCCAACAGAACACCCCGCGACGGCCCACCCAACATCCACCACCTGCGGCCAACCATCCGTCACCACCACACCAAACGTAGGGGCGCCATTTATGACGCCCGTCGCCCGACAGGGCGAAACCACAGGCGGACCCAACACGCCCGCGACGACACGCCTAACACCTCGCGACTGTCCGTGCGACCGACATCTTGCCGCCTACGGGCGGCAACGGGCGTCATAAATGGCGCCCCTACGACACGCAAACACCAAGATAACCCGGCAGGGCGAAACCACAGGCGAACCCAACACGTGCCCCTACGACACGCAAACGCCAAGACAGGCTGCGGCCCGGCTGTGCCTACGGAAAAGCTTGCTTTTCCTTGCCCTGGCTCTCGCCTTTGCGTATCTTTGCGGTATAATCGATTACCTAAACAGACAAAGAATAAAAATGGGAAAAGTCTTAATCATCGGCGCCGGCGGCGTAGCCACCGTGGCTGCCCATAAAGTGGCTCAGAACGCAGACGTATTTACGGACATCATGATAGCCAGCCGCACGAAGTCCAAGTGCGACGCCATAGTCAAGGCCATCGGCAATCCTGCCATACAGACCGCACAGGTGGACGCCGACGACGTCGACCAGCTTGTCAGACTCTTTGAGAGCTACCGCCCCGACCTCGTGATGAACCTGGCTCTCCCGTATCAGGATCTCACCATCATGGAGGCCTGCCTGCGCACCGGTGTGAGCTACCTCGACACGGCGAACTACGAGCCCAAAGACGAGGCGCATTTTGAGTACAGCTGGCAGTGGGCCTACCGCGAGCGTTTCGAGCAGGCCGGACTGACGGCCATCCTCGGCTGCGGCTTCGACCCCGGAGTGACGAGCATCTTCACCGCCTACGCCGCCAAGCACCACTTCGACGAAATCCAGTATCTCGACATCGTCGACTGCAACGCCGGTGACCACCACAAGGCTTTCGCCACGAACTTCAACCCCGAGATAAACATCCGCGAGATTACGCAGAAGGGACTTTATTGGCAGGACGGCAAGTGGGTGGAGACCGAACCGCTCGAAATCCATCGCCCGCTCACCTACCCGAATATCGGGCCGCGCGAGAGCTACCTGCTCCACCACGAGGAGATCGAGAGCCTCGTCAAGAATTATCCCTCCATCCGCCGCGCACGTTTCTGGATGACTTTCGGACAGGAGTACCTCACTCACCTGCGCGTCATCCAGAACATCGGCATGGCCAGCATCAAGCCCATCAATTACAACGGCATGGAGATAGTTCCCTTGCAGTTCCTCAAAGCCGTCCTGCCCAATCCCCAGGACCTCGGAGAGAACTATGACGGAGAGACCAGCATCGGCTGTCGCATCCGTGGCCTCAAAGACGGCAAGGAACACACCTACTACGTCTACAACAACTGCTCTCACCGCGCCGCCTATGAGGAAACGGGCATGCAGGGCGTCAGCTACACCACCGGAGTGCCCGCCACGATCGGCGCGCGCCTCTTCATGCTCGGACAGTGGAAGCGTCCGGGCGTGTGGAACGTAGAGGAGTTCGATCCCGACCCCTTCATGGACGAACTGAACAAGCAGGGACTGCCCTGGCACGAGATCCACGACGGCGACTTGGAGTTTGAGTACTGATTCACCGCAAAACCAGGACAATGGAAACAGGAGACAAAGTACCCGAGGTGCTCGGCCTTGACGCCGAAGGCCGTGAGGTGCGCCTTGCCGACTACGCCGGACGCAGGCTGGTGCTCTACTTCTATCCCAAGGACAACACCCCGGGATGTACGGCAGAGGCTTGCAGCCTCCGCGACCACTACGACGAGCTCCGCGCCGCCGGCTATGAAGTCGTCGGAGTGAGTGTGGACAGCGCCGCATCGCACCAGCGGTTCAGCGCCAAGCACGCACTTCCCTTCCGGCTTGTGGCCGACACGGACAAAAAACTTGTCGAGGCGTTCGGCGTATGGGCAGAAAAGAAGATGTGCGGGCGCACCTATATGGGCACGGTCCGGACCACGTTCATCATAGCTCCCGACGGACGCGTCGAACGCATCCTCGGCCCGAAAGAGATTAAGACAAAAACGCATGGCGAGCAGCTGCTCGGCCTCGGTGCGTAATCCCAATACGTAACCCTATTTATGGCAACAGAACCCAATAACGAGAAACTCAAAGCCCTGCAAGCCGCAATGGCCAAAATCGAAAAGGACTTCGGCAAGGGCTCCATCATGAAACTCGGCGACGAGCATGTCGAGAACGTAGAGGTCATCCCCACGGGGAGCATCGCCCTGAACGCCGCGCTCGGCGTGGGCGGATACCCGAAGGGCCGCATCATCGAGATCTATGGTCCCGAGAGCTCCGGAAAGACCACCCTTGCGCTCCACGCCATCGCTGAGGCGCAGAAAGACGGTGGCGTGGCCGCCTTTATCGACGCCGAACACGCGTTCGACCGCTTTTATGCCGCCAAATTGGGCGTAGACGTGAACAACCTGCTCATTTCGCAGCCAGATAACGGCGAGCAAGCCCTCGAAATCGCCGACCAGCTCATCCGCTCGTCGGCCATCGACATCATCGTTGTCGACTCCGTGGCAGCCCTCACGCCGAAAGCCGAAATCGAAGGTGACATGGGCGACAACAAAGTCGGCCTCCAAGCCCGCCTGATGAGCCAGGCTCTGCGCAAGCTCACCTCGACCATCAGCAAGACGAACACCACGTGCATCTTCATCAACCAGCTGCGCGAGAAGATCGGCATAGTCTTCGGCAACCCGGAGACGACCACGGGCGGCAATGCCCTGAAATTTTATGCCAGCGTGCGCCTCGACATCCGGAAGGTGACGACCATCAAAGACGGCGACACCCCCATCGGCAACCTCGTGCGTGTCAAGGTCGTCAAGAACAAGGTGGCGCCACCTTTCCGCAAGGCAGAGTTCGAAATCACCTTTGGCGAGGGCATCTCACATGTCGGCGAGATTGTCGACCTCGGTGTCGAGCTGAACCTCATCAAGAAGAGCGGCTCGTGGTACAGTTATGGTGATGCCCGGCTGGGACAAGGCCGCGACGCTGTCAAGAAAATGCTGGCCGACAACCCCGAGCTATGCGACGAACTCGAAGCGCAGATCGCGCAGTCGCTCCTTGAAAATCAGGAATGAACTCATTTAATATACATATCGCTATGAAACCTACACTTTTCCTGCTGGCTGCCGGTATGGGCAGCCGTTACGGTGGCCTGAAACAGTTAGACGGTCTGGGCCCCAATGGCGAGACAATCATGGACTACTCCATCTATGACGCCATCCACGCCGGGTTCGGCAAGCTGGTCTTTGTCATCCGCAAGGACTTCGAACAGGATTTCCGCGAGAAGGTGCTCAGCAAGTACGAGGGCCACATCCCTTGCGAACTGGTGTTCCAGGCTCTTGACGCCCTGCCCGAGGGTTTCACCTGTCCGGAAGGCCGCACGAAGCCTTGGGGCACCAACCATGCCGTGATGATGGGGGAGAACGTCATCCACGAACCCTTTGCTGTCATCAACTGCGACGACTTCTATGATCGCGACGCTTTCCGCGTGATGGGCAAGTTCCTGAGCGAACTGCCGGAAGGCGCGAAGAACACCTACGCCATGGTGGGCTTTCGCGTGGGCAATACGCTCTCGGAGAGCGGCACCGTTTCGCGCGGCATCTGCGAGAAGAATGAGAAAGGTTATTTGACCTCGGTCGTAGAGCGTACCAAGATCCAGCGCTTCGACGGCGTGGTGAAATACCTTGACGACAACGAAGAGTGGGTGGCCATTCCCGACACGACACCAGTGTCGATGAACTTTTGGGGCTTTACGCCGGATTATTTCGCATACAGCAAGGAATTCTTCAAGACGTTCCTGAGCGATCCGAAAAACATGACGAATTTGAAGAGCGAGTTCTTCATTCCCTTGATGGTCGACAAACTCATCACCGATGGTACGGCCACGTGTGAGGTGCTCGACACTGAGAGCAAGTGGTTCGGCGTGACTTATCCCGAAGACCGTCCGGCTGTTGTTGAGAAGTTCAAGAAACTCGTCGAGGACGGCGTTTATCCCAACAAATTGTTCTAAACAGAAAAGCAAAACAGAAAGGCGGCTGTTCCCGTACAGGGACAGCCGCCTTTTCTTGTGCCAGCCGCGCGATTCTATGCGTCCGGGCGGAAGACTGTCAGTTCGAACATAAGGACGATCAGAACGGCTCTGCCGGATAAATCCGTGGAATAAAGTAAGCGGGCCCCGCCGCTCGCACTCAGCGAACAGCGGGGCCCGTTTTCAGGGTTTCATGTGGACGGCAGGGCGGGTGTCAGACGAGGCCCTTGCCATGGCAGTTCTTGAATTTCTTGCCACTGCCGCACGGGCAGGGGTCGTTGCGGCCCGGAGTCTTCTCTTTGACGATAGGTTCCTGGCGGCGTTCGCGCGTGTCGCGCTGCGCGGCTTCGGCGGCTCCGCCGTCGCTCAGGTCTTCGTGGCTTTCGGTGTACTTGGGCTGCTTGTGCTGGGGCTCGGGTGCAGCTTCGCGCACTTCTTCGGGCGTCTGTACAGGGATTTGTCCGCGCATCAGCGTGCCGACTGACGTGTTGTTGATCTTGTTCACCATGTTGTCGAAAAGCGTCACGCTTTCGAGTTTGAACACAAGCAGCGGGTCTTTTTGCTCGTAGCTGGCATTCTGTACCGACTTCTTCAATTCGTCAAGCTCACGCAGGTTTTCTTTCCAGGCGTCGTCGATGTTGTGAAGCAGGATGGCTTTCTCGAACTCGCGGACGACAACCTTACACTCGCTCTCGTAGGCTTCTTTGAGGTTGCAGCGGATGTTGTAGACCAACTTGCCGTCCGTGATGGGCACGAGGATGTTTTCGTACATCGCGGCTTGGTTCTCGTAGACGTTCTTAATCACCGGCGAGGCCACCTCGCTGAGGCGGTCGATCTTGCGCTTGAAGTTGGCCATCGCGGCTTGGAAAGAGTCTTCAAAGAGGTCTTCCCGGCGTTTCGCGTTGAAGTCCGCCTCGCTGAAAGGCACCTCCATGGCCATCACTTCGAGGAACTGGTCGCGGCAGCCGTCGTAATCGTTGTTTTCGATGATGTTGACGACGCGGTCCCAAATCATGTTGGTGATGTCCATGCCGATGCGCTCGCCCATGAGGGCGTGGCGGCGTTTCTCGTAGATGACGGTACGCTGTTTGTTCATGACGTCGTCATATTCGAGCAGGCGCTTGCGGATACCGAAGTTGTTTTCTTCCACTTTCTTCTGCGCCCGCTCGATGCTCGAATTAATCATTGGCGATTCGATCATCTCGCCCTCTTTGAAGCCCAGCTTGTCCATGATGTGGGCGATGCGTTCCGTGGCGAACAGGCGCATGAGGTTGTCTTCAAGTGAGACGAAGAAAACGGATGAGCCCGGGTCGCCCTGGCGTCCGGCGCGGCCGCGGAGCTGGCGGTCGACGCGGCGGCTTTCGTGGCGTTCGGTACCGATGATGGCCAGACCGCCGGCATTGCGCACTTCTTCGCTGAGCTTGATGTCCGTACCACGTCCGGCCATGTTGGTCGCTATGGTCACGGCGCCGAGCAGGCGCTCTTCTTCGTGCTTTGTGCCGTCAGCGTCTTCGATGATGACTTTCCCGAGGGTGCTCTGTCCGGCCTGTGCCACGATGTCGGCTTCCTTTTGGTGGAGCTTGGCGTTGAGCACATTGTGCGGGATGTGGCGCAGTTGCAGCATACGGCTGAGTAACTCGGAGACGTCGACGCTCGTCGTACCGACAAGCACGGGGCGGCCTTCGTTGCGCATCTTGACGATTTCGTCGATGACGGCGGCGTACTTCTCACGCTTCGTCTTGTACACGCGGTCGTTGAGGTCTTTGCGGATGACGGGACGGTTTGTCGGGATTTCGACGACGTCGAGCTTGTAGATGTTCCAGAACTCGCCAGCTTCGGTGACGGCCGTACCGGTCATGCCTGACAGCTTGTGATACATACGGAAGTAGTTTTGCAGCGTAATCGTGGCAAATGTCTGGGTGGCTGCCTCGATTTTCACGTGCTCCTTGGCTTCGACAGCTTGGTGCAGGCCGTCGCTCCACCGGCGGCCTTCCATGATGCGGCCCGTCTGCTCGTCAACGATTTTGACCTGTCCGTCCATCACGACATACTCCTCGTCCTTGTTGAACATGGTGTATGCTTTGAGCAGTTGCAGGATGGTGTGGACGCGTTCGCTCTTGACAGCATAGTCGGCCAGGAGGGCGTCTTTCTTGGCGAGGCGCTCGTCGTCGGTGAGCGACTTGTCGGCTTCGAGCATCGATATTTCAGA
>ENA-ORNP01000857-ORNP01000857.1-human-gut-metagenome-genome-assembly--contig:-NODE-857-length-34245-cov-4.661685_pt1 | contig 34245 bp, 33 predicted proteins | sample MGYA00242119_ERZ509030 | MGnify/ENA primary metagenome ERZ509030 (study PRJEB26280, sample SAMEA2338708) | human gut metagenome | biome: human gut; feature: human-associated habitat; material: faeces... | reverse complement strand
GTTTGTAAATCCGCATCCCCTTTTTCTGTCCAAAATCCAATATACAAAACTTCACTCAATTCATCCTCAATTTTATCTACTTCCCCATAATAATCGCAACTATTTTGAGGTAAAACATTATAGATTGCTTCTGCAAGTTTTTTTGTATTTCCTGTTCTACTACTATAAATTATTGAATATCTTTCATTTATCATAATTCACTTCTCCTTTCAATCCCCTTCTCTTCTAACGTAAAACTTTTTCCATTTAAATATTCAAGAATTCCACTATAAGTATTAAAATTAAATTTCAACATATAGCTTTGAAGCATTTGATAACGCTTATTAAACTTTTTATTTATTTCATTTTTACCATATTTTCCATCACCAATAATAGGATAACCAAGGTATGCAAGATGGGCCCTAATTTGATGTGTTCTACCAGTTTCGATTTCTACGTCTAAAAGTGTAGAATTATTATCATATTTTCTTAAAACTCTATATGTAGTAACAATTTCTTGGTAACCTTTTTTTAATTTATCACTAATATATACCGTTGATTTTTTATTATCTTTAAAAAGATAATCTACATTTCTTTTATATTTTTGTTTAGGACAGCCGTATACTAAAGCAAGGTAGTGCTTCTCAATCTCATGACGCTTAAATTTATCAATTAAAATATCTAAAGCCTTTTCATTTTTTGCAAATAGCACTAAACCTGTCGTATTTCTATCTATTCTATGACATGGCATTGGAAGAAAATTTAAATCTTTATATTTTTCGTGAATAATTGTAGTTAAACTATTTTTTCCTGTAACTTCTAAATTATGTGGTTTATTAATAACCAAAATATTATCATCTTCAAAAATGATGTCTAATACAACTTTAGGTTTTAAAAGTTCATCAGAAATAAACACCCAAATTTCATCATTTTCAAAAATTTGAATGTTACTGTTTACTCGTTTACCATTGATTTTTACATCCTTTTTTCTTAATGTTTTATACATTAAATTTTGAGATAAATTTTCTATGTTATCCAGTAAAAAGGTACTTAATTTTTTTCCATCATATTTTTTATTAACAATTAATTTTTTCATATAAATATTATACCATAATTGCGTTGGAAAACAATAGAGTTTCCATTGCTATTTTCAAAATTTTCAGCTACTTTTTTATAATTATTTATCACATTTTTTAGTATTCTTAATATTATATTGGGAAGGTGATTTATATGTCTATTGTTAAAACAGATATTAATTATACTTATGAAATTATGATGACAAACATTTATGAGCTAAATAATAAATTTTCTTTTTTGCAAGTTCAAAATGCGGGATATAGTGTTTTAGGCAAAACACTGCCTGTTATAAGGCTTCGGCAAAGGTCCTAAAAACGTGTTTTATATAGGAAGCCTTCATGCAAATGAATGGATTACAAGCGTTTTACTAATGAAATTTATTGAAGATTATTGTAATTCTTATATTAGTAATTCTACTTTATATAATTATAATATTAGGGATTTATTTAAATCTTGTTCTATTTATATTATGCCTATGGTAAATCCAGATGGAGTTGATATTGTAAATCGGTGTATATTCTCCTGATAGTACTATATATAAGGTTACAGCGGAACTTGCTAGGCCTTATGCAACTATTCCTTTTCCAAGTGGATGGAAAGCTAATTTTAATGGTGTTGATTTAAATCTCCAATTTCCAGCGGAATGGGAATTAGCAAAAAAAATAAAATATAATTTAGGTTTTACTGGGCCTGCCCCACGTGACTTTGTTGGATACGGACCTTTAACTGAGCCAGAGGCTTTGGCTGTTTACAATTTTACTCTTAGATATGACTTCAAATTGGTTATTGCTTATCATACTCAGGGTAAAGAAATTTATTGGCAATTTTCTAATTTTAATCCACCTAATAGTTTTTATATTGGCACTCAATTTGCTAAAAGTAGTGGCTACAAGTTGGCAAATACTCCGTATGATTCTAGCTTTGCGGGGTATAAGGATTGGTTTATTCAGGAATATAATAGGCCTGGTTATACTATAGAAGCTGGTATTGGCGAAAGTCCTTTACCTATTTCTCAGTTTGATGAAATTTATAAGGATAATATCGGTATTTTGATTTTGGGAGCAGTTCTTTAGAATTGTTCCTTTTGTGTTTCTGTTTTTGGCAATTGTTGTTAAGTTATTAATTTTTTATTTAATGTGGCCTTCGGGTTATGAGAATTTAATAAGTGTTTTTGAGAAATTTTGTTAACTTGAGTTTTTATTAGTTTTAATAGGGTTAGAGCAAATTGGTAAGATTATGAAATCGGTTAAATTTTGTACTTTTTTGCAACGATTGTCACCAATTTGTCCCCAAAAATTTTTAATAAAAATGGAGGTTTTAACAATGAAAATTTGTGATATTTTAAATAATAATGAAAGTGAAAATTTATTAAAGGAATGGTTAGAATTTAGAGAAGAGGAATTATCTCGTATGGATGAAAATGATCAAAAGCATTTAATTAATTTTGATGATTATTCTGAAAAGATTTTAAATAATGTTTCTAGTGAGAATTACAACTATGTTTTTAAAAAATTAGATTTAATCTATGAGGATTTTATGGAGTATTGTGCTTATTGGAATGATAAGTATTATATGAGTGGATTTAGTGATGCTATTAAGTTGATTGCTAGTGGGTTGAAGTTATAATCTAAAATAAATAAAAATGTGAAATTTGATTTTATCATACAATGTCATTTTTCACACTTTTATAATATTATGTATTTCTAATTTGTTCATCTAATGTGTTTTTTAAATTGATTATTGAATCTTCACTCTTTTCAAATAGTTTTAATCCCCATACATATTCCTGTTTTTCATAATTATATATTATTACATCAGGATCATAATTTTTTGAAAACCCTTGTCCTAATGCGAATGTAAATGCTACTGATGTAGACATGCATAAATGAATAGTTTTTATATTTTTTTCTCTACAAATTTCTCTAATAGAATCAAATATAATCTTTTTGTAATGATTAATTTGTTCTTCTGATTCAATTACATCATATCCCATATCCGTTGTTTCAAATTTAATATAATTATTTTTGTCAACATCAAATTTTTTTAATTGTTCTTTTGTTATTTTAAATGTTGTACCTATACTAACAATTAATTCATTACTTTCTTTTAATTCTCTTTCTATATTCATCTCAGGATAATTGCCTATGTATGTTTTATTGTCTTTTAATAGTTTAAATGTATCTTCATCCCTCTTTTTATGAAATAATTTGAAATATGTTTCATCTCCCACTATATATCCTAACCTTAAAATAAATGGTGTTTGCAATATTCCTGCAAAAGCATAATTATTAGCATTTTTTAAATTCATAAAAGATTTTGCATAATAATCAATATCTTTTACAATTTGCGAATATCCTTCATAATATCCATTTAACTTGTTTATAACATCTGAAATATCATATTCAGCTTTTTCCTCATATAAATAATTTGTCATTATATTAGAATTATTTTTGCCTAGTCCATTCACTACAAGAATATTTATTCCTTGTTCCTTCAATTTTACCTTGAAAACAATTAATATTATATCTATTATAAAAATAATATAAAAAATAGGTTTTACTTTTACATATATAATTTGTACATCTTTAATTTTATTAAAAATATCAGTAATAGAATTAGAATTAAAAACATCTATATCTTGTATGCTAATACTTAGTTTTTCCATAGCAATAACTAATATACCAAAAACTGCTACACCTAATAGATATTTCATATGAATATTTACTACTATTTTTTTAAATCTTTGCCACATATACTAATTCTCCTTTCGCTGTATATATTTTTATTTGTTTTCCATTATATACTAAATGAATAAGTTCTTTTCTCCACTCTCTCCATTGTTTTAAATCTATATTTGATGGTTGTACATTTTCTTGAAATGGATGAGTATGCCATGTTCCTATAATAATATGTTCCTTTGGAGTCTCAAACAATTGTATATCTCCATCATTAAAACTAATAGATATCGGAAATCCTTTTTTAAATGATAATGTTTCTAAAGATATGTTAAATATATCTTTTTTAGCAAATATAATTCCTCCTACTTCATAATCATTATTAAAGTGTATCTTTAACATTTTTTTAAAATTATCACTTATTTTAATCTTTTTCAGTCTCAACATATACTATTTCATCCCCATTTATTTTTTCTTCTAATGACTTTATTACGGTTTTGGCAAGTTTTACTAATAGTTCTTCATCATAAATAGCAATCGATCTTCCACATCCATTTCCTATCAATTCTCTTCTTTCTGTGATTTTAGACTTAAATAAAAAATCGTATGTAGTATTTACTATTTGTTTTGAATTTGTTTTAACTAATTTTGCATTTTCTCCAAAATTGTTAATTGCCGCTAAAATAATCTCAACATCTTCAGAACAATTTTTTTCTAAAAAAGAGGCTATTTGAATCCATGACATAAAATTGTCAACAGATACTATAATTCTTTTGCAATCGTTTATAATATTCGCATCACTATCTGCTCGTATATTAAGATTAAATAATTTTAAATTTACTTTATCTAAATTTCTACAAAATTCTTTTACAGCATAAATTTTTTTCTTTCCTTTGTACGGGAAAGCAAATCTAAAAGCGTTATCTACAGTATATTTATCATGATCTATTAATACAACATCATTTAGTCCATTTGCTAAACCATATTTTATTATATATGAGTTTACAGACCCAACTCCTATAAATGCAGTTTTACCTATTAAATTATTGCATTTTTTTCCTGTTATTCTTTGTCTTGCTTTCTTATAAGCATCTCTTTCGTAATATATTACATTTTTCTCTTTTCGAAGAAATATTGAATAATATTCATAACTTTTTATATAAATCTCATATGTACTATAATTTTTCATTTCCTCGATTGTTTCCCATAATTGTTCTACTGTACTAATTTTTATTTTAGTATGACTTAAATTATTTTTTATGCTTCCTTCTTTAGCTTCATATCCTAAATAACTTCCAACATAATATTCTATTTCAAATAGAAATTCTAAAAGTTTTAATTCTAATGGTAATCTAAAAAGCCATGGTATATATTTACTAACTATGCTCTCTAATGAATTTTCTTCAATTAGTTCATTTAAATGAAGTTCTATATTTCCGAACATACATACCTTACCATCTCTCAGAATATGTGGCACTTTTCCAAACCAATCTTTATCTGTATAAAAATTTTTTTCAGTTACATTATATTTGAAATTTATATCATCTATTTTAAATACAATATCATCTTTTCTTATTATTGCATTTGTATCCATTTTTTTTATAATTTCTAATCTTTTTCCATTGTCCATTTCTACCCCATTGTTCCAGTAAAACTACTATCTACTTTTTTATTATTTTTAATGCTTATTCTGTCATAAATATCTTTTTCTATAATCTGATCATATTGCTTATATTCTAGATTTATTAATACTTTATCAATTACTTTTTTCATTTCATAAATATTTTTTACTTTATAAAATGTGTTATGTACATATAAGCTTTCTAAACTTGGACCTTCATATCCATTTGACTCTATATAATTTTTTATATATCTTACACTGTCTAATACATCTTCATATAGTTCATCTTCATTTGCATCTATATGCATATTTCTATTGCATAATAATAAATTAATAGAAATACTCGGAATTTTATTACACTCATCAATTTCTAAAACATTATTAGCTGTTTTTATAAAATGTTTTATTAATCTAACAACTTTTCTTCTAGTACTATTTTGTTTATAATAATTATTGAAATAAGAAATTAATTCTTTTGGCTTTGCTAAATCAGTTTTTTCAACTCCACCAATACAATTATGGAAATATATTACATCATTAACTCTCGTATATATAGCAACATCTATTTTATATTTATCTTTAAAATCTATGGTAATACAAGGTTTCTTCTTTTCTACAATATATTTATTTCCGAATGCTTTTGATAACTTATCATATATTAATTCTCTTATCCTTAAATCTATTGTATTATTATCTATAATAAATGCTATATCAGCATCAACATCATAAGATTTATGTTTTATTGCAGTATTTGTTCCATAACTTCCTTGTAAAAAAGTGTCTCCATCTAAGTTTGTGTCTATCCTTGAACTTAATTCTTTAAAAGCAATTTTTCTTCCTTCATAAATAGCATTATCTTCTGATAATACTTCTATCACTTCTTTTACATACTTTTGCAATTTTGTACTTTTAGAATCATTTTGATGATATCCAATACATATTTCTTCTAATATTTCTTCTAGTGTCATTTCCTTGTCTCCTTTCAATTTTTTGTTTTCAAATTATAAAGCGAGAAAATAGAAATTACTAATTAATTTTCCACTTTTCCACTTATGCTTTATAAACTATCAAGACTTTTCTTTATAAAAACTTGCATGTTAGTTCTATTTGATTTTTCAAACTTGTCCATTAAGTTTTTAACTTGTTGTATATCCGATTCTCCTCTATTTGTTGGAAACAAATCTCTATATACTTTACCTTTCTCTTTATTATTTGGTAATTTATTTATTAGTTTTAAATCTAACAATACTTCATCTAGATTATTTTTATTCCAAATTGGAACTATGTAAGGATTTAACCAATGATTTTTAAACATTTCTCCTGAGATATATTTTTGTTTTTTATCTTCACTGGTATCGTCCAAATCCATTATTGGCATTAATGAAAAATTTTTTAATATTCCTTTTTCTTCTTCTTCAATATATCTTTTGTTAAACTCTCTTTTATTTTTAAAAATGTTATTTCCTAATACTGTCATTAAACTATCTATTTGTATGCTCGTTTTTCCATTACTTTCTGCATATATTTCTATAGGCAAATGTAAGTTACTTTTTATATGCTCTGCTAACAATAATTCACTTTTTCCATGTGCTATTACAATCCCTTTGCAGTAATTAGGTTTCCTCACCATCAGCTGTTCCCTCATTACATTCTAGAGCATATTTGATTTCTTCAAAATCAATATAGTCTGTTGTTGGAATTCCACCAAAAACACCTTTAAAATACAAGTCACGAGCATTATTATTTTTTTGTATTTTAATTCCATATTCTTTTATAGAATTTATCCTTTTGTTTCCATTATAGTCTGTTGACAATATATAAATATTTTCCTTTGGTAATATTTCTAATAGAAGTGTATTATGTGTTGTTATTATCAATTGTCCTGTTATTTCGTCCTTTATTGACATTATAATATTTTTCATTAGTACATCATGTATTCCATTATCTATTTCATCTAATATAACTGTTTCTCCTAATAATGAACCTATTATTGTATCAAATTGATTTAGTATTCTTCTTGTTCCATCTGATTCAAGTCTAGAAGGTATAGACTTTATTTGTCCTCCTATCATTTTATTAAAATATAATTCATAATAGATTCTGTCTTCTTTTTCATTTATTTCGTATTTGACTTCTTTTATATCTGCATATGCTTGTGTAAAAAATATATTTAAAATATTTTCATATTTCTTTATTTCAGGTAACTTATCTTTTTTTACAATTCCTTTTTGTATATTATTTAATTTCCTTACTTTTACAAAACCATCTGGTATTATTTTTAAAGCACCTTTATCAACATGAACTGTCATTAACCAAATTTTATCTATTACTTCTATAATATTTTTAGATATATTATTATCTATATAATCTTTATTTTTCTCTATTGTCTCAAATGATAATAATGATAAAAAAGTGTATTTTCCCCAATATTTATCAATTCCATCAATTAATTCTTCATTGTATTTTTCATTGATAAATATATTCTTATTTAAGTTTTTAATAATTTTGTTATTTTCTTTATTTATTTGAAATAGATATGCTCTTTGTTTTCCAGCCATATAATATAGTTTTTCTTCTATAATTTCATCATCAAATTTTATATAATAAAATCCATCTTTATTATTAATTTTGAAGCCATATTCAATTTCAGTTGCTTCTTCTTCATCTAACATTCTATATTCTTTTAGGTTAAATGATAATTGGAAAATTTGTCTTATTTCTGTTGGTAACTGATCTGACATTTCTTCTTGTATTTTCCAAAACTCTTTCGGCATCTTATTCATCGCAATATCTGTTGCTCTTGACATTATTGATTGTTGTAATAATTTAAATAATTCTACAATATTAGTTTTTCCACTTCCATTTTCACCATAAATAGAGATAAATTGATTTGTCTTAGTTTTTGTTTTATTTAAATTAAATTCAATATCTTTCAAAGATTTAAAATTTTTAGCTTTTACATATGTGAACATTTTATCAACCTCCTATAATATTGTATCATTTTTAAACTTTTCTATACTATTTTACACCTTTTTTAGGCACAAGTCAAATATTTTTAATACATTTTGTATTATTTTTATAAAACTTTATATGATATTCTATGTTTTCTTTATAAAAATAGTACCTTTTTGTATTTATTATTTTCAATTTAAATTAAAAGAAGCAGACTTTTTTGTCTGCTTGGTGTGTAGGTTAGGAATCGAACCTAATGCTCTAATCTATATATTTTTAGTATTATATCTACTTATTATCACATTTGTTTCTACACATATACCAGAGCTAACACCGTGTGAAAATATTTTCATAGACTTCATCTCCTCATAAATTATTGTAAAATATGCTGTAATCATTACTTCAAAAACATTTATCCATACTGCAGAATCAATCTTGATTAGAATAGTAGATATTATAAATACTAAAATTACATATAGCATTTTTTATTTTTAAAATTTTCAATTCTCATTGGTACAATATCCTCATAAAGTAATATATATTTTAAATCTATTTGCCTATTATTATGATAATGTCCAAAATACCATTTCTTAAACTCACATTTTTCAGATATTTTTTTCAAATAATCTGTAAAGTAATCCTTCTTATATCTTCCTCCACTAAGTATAGCTTGTACACTTGTAGGACAACAATGAGTTATAATATAGTCCACTTTATACTTTACCTTTTCTAAATTTTTTATTCCTTTTTTCATTTCTTCATCTGTTGGAAGCTCCAAATCCCACCATGAATAATCTATTATTCTAAAATATGCTTCTCTTTTTCTATATTCATATATTTTTCTTCCTCATCTAGATTTAATATTCCTTCTTGTATATCATGTGATTTCGCTCCTCCAAAAGTAAAGAAATTTTTATTATCTATATTAAATATTTCACCTCGCATTAAGTGTAACACAGAATCTCTTATTTTATGAACTTTACCTCCATACCATTCTTCTACTGGATAATTGTATAATCTTGTAAAATTTTCATGTTTTCCATCCACAAATAATGTTGTAAATTTCTTTTCATTTAGCCAATCTAAGCAGTATTTTTCATATATGCTCTCTACTATGTAATTCCAGACTCCACCAAAATCACCACAAATAATCACATAATCTTTTTTGGTCATTTCTTTTTGAATTGAAAATTTATCTGTGGAAAATCTAGTAAAATCCGAATGAGTATCACCTGTAATGTAAATCATAAAAAAACTCTCTTAAACTTTTATTTAATTATCATTTAATAATGTATTTCCTTTATCAATATTTCTCCAATATTTTGTAATCATTATTAATATAAGTTTACTAACCTCCACAAAACTTCTTCCATTAATAATATTTTGACATCTAAAACGTTTATAATCAGTTGATAAATTAAACTCAATACTAAAATCTTCTTTAGTATTCATCGTCAAAAAGCTAGCTGTGTCAGAATAATGAATAAATCTACAACAAAAGTCATATAATCCTTTAAAATTTGTAATTTCTTTATTTATTTTTCCTACAATGTATGTATCATATAATTTCTCTCTTTTATTCACTGTATATTCTGAAAGTTTTTTATTTGCTTGAAATATTTCTTTATATACTTTTGAAACATCATATCCGTCATTATTTAATAAATATATACCATATATAAAAATACAATTATCAAGTTGCATTCGTATTAAAGAATTTAGTACTAATATATTATTACTATAAAATATTTTCATATACGCATCTATAATTGATAAACTTCTTTGTAAAACAGTATTAATCATTAAAGTTTTTGTATGAATTTTAGGGTCTTTTTCTATTACTTTTAACATATGTAGTTTATACTTTTCTTCCACATCATTTAAACTTTCTAATATTTGTTTCTTAGTATCCATCGTATTACACCTATTATCTTTTTATCCACTTAATTTATTATTATGCTACCTTATTAGCAATCCATCCATATGCTTGTACAGCCATATCTATAAAATGATTTAATAGCAAATTGATTTTTGAATTAAATATCTCTTTATCATAGCTTTCAGGTAAATCATTATTAAGAGAAGTTTCAATTGCTGATTTTACCTTTAATTTTGGTTGCTCATCCTTATACCAATCAACAACTAACAATTCATCTCTTTCAGATGTTAATTTTTTATATAGATTTTTTGCTGCTAATTTTACACTTTGCTCTTCAGCTTTAGTCAATTTTTTCCCTTAACTAATAAATCATACATTTCTAATTCTTCTTCAGTTAAATCTTCTATTTTTGCTCTTTCTTGTTCTTTTTGTAATTCTTCTACAAATTTTACTAATTGGTTATAATATTCTTCTGTTTCTGTTCCTCCCGCATTATATCTATCTATAATACTTTTGAATCTTTCAGAAAATTTTATTCTTGTACAATTTTTATTTATCATTGATTCAAGAGCTTTTTCTAAATATTCTTTTAAATCATCTATTTCTATTGCCTTATATTCTGTATTTTTTAGTTCATCTTTTAATTTATTAGTATCTATTTTCGATAGGTCTATTACTTTACTTCTATGTATTACAAAACCTTTGCTATTATCACTAGCAACATTTGATGTTACACTACTATCTAAAATTTGATCTAATCTTATCTTTGCTCTCTTTATTTTTTCATCATCAATTGTATTATGCAATAGTCCATGCAAATAATCTAAAGCTGAAAATTTATCATTTTTCCAATTCATTTCAAAGACTTGGGGTTTTGAAGCATCATACAAATTAATCATAGTATTTGTAATTACTTTAAATTTTCCTTTATTTTCATCTTTTTGGACTATAATATTATATGCTTTTCTTAAATCTTCAAGTTTATCGAATGTAGATGATTCATTTATAATACTATTAATATTTATTCCTAGATCTTGTAAAAATATATCAGCTTCATCTACACATTGATTTAATAAATCAACTAGATATTTTATATCTTTTGCTGGATAATCCACTTCATCACCTGTAGCATAATCTGATAGAGCTTGTTTCATAAATTTAAATACATTTATATAATCTACTACTAAGCCACATGTTTTATTAGGATATATTCTATTAGTTCTTGCTATTGCTTGCATTAATGTGTGTGATTTCATAGGTTTATCTAGATATAATGTTGAAAGATTCTTAACATCAAATCCAGTAAGCCACATAGCACAAACAAATACCAATTGTAAATTATCATTTGGATCTTTAAATCTGTCTTCAATATTGGCACCTTCCGGAGTCAATTCATTCATCTTTTTTCTATGTTTTGTTATGTCTAAACCTTGGGCTCTAAACTTTTCTTCTTCTCCATTTTCTTCTGATATAATTACAGCCATTTCAACATTATTCATATATTCTAGTATTTTTGTTTTTTCTTTTCTTTCTTCTTCATTTTTTGCTGAGTTGCGTTCATTAATTAATTTTTTCTTTTCTTCATTCCAATAAAACTGAACTTTGTCATACATTTTTACTGCTGTAAATTTATCAACTGATACTACCATTCCCTTTCCTAAAAATCCTCTCCTTGGAAAATGATAAGCAATATCTTTAGCTATCTTATCTAATCTATCATCACGTTTAATTACCTCTAATATTTTAGATGCTGAATTTTCTAATGTTCTCTGCTCATCTTCATTTAGATTCTCGTCTTCTATAATTTCCAAAATATCATCATCTAAAAAGTTATTTGTCAATCCTACTTCTGGAACTCTTCTATCATAAAAAATTGGAACTGTTGAGCCATCTTCCACTGATTGTGCGAAATTATATTCCGATACATAGTCTCCAAACCACTGATTTGTTAGTCTTTTACTTCCCAGTAACGGTGTTCCTGTAAAAGCAATATAATTTGCATTTGGCAATGCAGTTCTCATATTTTCAGCCAAATCTTTATATTGGGTTCTATGTGCCTCATCAACTAAAACTAAAATATCATTTCTTTCTGATAGTACAGGAAATTTTTTAGTTTTTTCATATCTAAACTTTTGTATTAGTGTAAAAATAAACTCTTTGTTTTTAGTTAAATAATCTCTTAATTGTTCACCACTTTTAGGTTCACACTCATCTTTTGGTCCAATCACTTCTGTTCTAACAAAATTTTTATGTATTTGTCTATTTAGATCTTCTCTATCTGTTATTATTAAGAATGTAAAATTTCCATTTATTTTTCTTCTTACTTTTCTCGTAAACATAACCATAGAATATGTCTTACCCGAACCTTGTGTATGCCAGAACACTCCTAATTTTCCTTGTAATTTTTCTCTATTTTTTACTGATTCAATTAAATTATTTACACCTAAATATTGATGATTTTTTGCAATAATCTTTACCCTTTGATTGTTAAATAATATAAAGTTTTCTATATAATCTATTAATTTATCTTTTTTTAATAATCCATCAATAAAATAATTAATTGATACTCCTTCTTCTTTTATAGCTTTTCTATCCAATTTTTCTTTTTCTGAATTCACTTTTAACCACTCAAAGAAAAATTCATATGTACTACTAAAAGCCCCTAATTTTGTTTCTAATCCATTTGACAAAACGCATATTTGGTTAAATGCAAATAGATTTGGAATATCCTTTAAATAAGTTTTTAAATTTTTATTATATGCTTCTTCTATCTTTATAATGCTATTTTTTAATTCTATAAATACTAGTGGTAATCCATTCACAAATATTAATATATCTGGTCTACGCCAATTATATCTTCCTTGAATCCACATTTGAGAAACAGCAGTAAATGTATTATTTTCTGGATGTTCAAAATCCACTAATTTAATAAATTCAAAATTTTCTACTCCATCTTCTAAAATTGTTAATTTAATACCATTTCTTAATTTATTATATAACTTATAATTTGTATCTATTAAGTCATAAGATGTAAAATCTTGGGATAATTCTTCTATTTTCTCATCTATTAATGGTTCCATAATATTTGGATTTATTTTCATTAATGACTCTTTCAATATATTGGGAAGAATACATTCCTTCTTGTTTCTTCTCTCCGTTCCATCGTTTAAGTCTTCTTTTTTATTAGGATCAGCATCGCAAATGATAATATCATAATTAAATTCCTTATTTTTTAATTTTTTTAGAATTTCTTGTTCAATATCATCTTCTGTTATAAACTTTGCCATAATAAATCCCCCTTTTATTATTTTTCAGCACTTATCATCTTCTTTTCATCATACTCAAATAATTCGTGAACTAATTTATTTTTTGAATATATGGTTACCATTGGTGGTTGCATATCATCTTTTACATATGCATATCTTTTATATGGAGTCATCCAAATTATATAATCTATATCATCATTAATAAAACATTTGACAAATCTTTTATCTAAAAAATGAAAATGCATTTTTCCAAAAGCTACTATATTATTTGAACTTTCTGCTTCGATGTATGCGGTAGATTCATCATATATAAAAAATATAAGTTTATAGCCTTTGTGGTTATTTCTATAGTTTACTATCCTTTCACAATGATGTTTTATTGTTCTCTCAAAATTTTTATAATAATAAATATAATTATGATCTCCTTCTGTTGGTAACCCAGTATCAACTGTAGCTATTAATTTAGCATTAGGAAATAATTGATCAAATCCCTTTTCTTCCAATTCCTTTCTTATTTTATGTTCTTTGGCATAAGTAGGATTAACACTCTTCCCATGTTTTCTGTATCCATGATCATCCACTCTCATTACTTCCATCATTATTTTGTTTTCTTCATTATAAAAATCTGGAGGTACTTTATCTTTTCCTGATGAGTCAATCCATTTATCTATATTTTTTACCAATTCAATAATCTTTTCAATTTCATTATTTTTATCTTCACTCATTATTAATATTTCTTCTGGATAAGTCATTTTAAAATCTTCAATCAAGTCTATTTCTTTTTCTCCGAATAATTGCATAATCAATCCTCTATTTAATTTCTAATTTTCCTGACATTAATCTATGTAATAGTAAATCTCTTTGTTGAATTAAATTAGTATTTTCTTCATTTAATATTTTAATCTCTTCAAACATTACAGAAACTTTGTCTTGGTACATTTTTATATATTTTTCTTCGGGTATAATTATATTTAAATTGTTTATATTCTTTGGATATACATGTGGTTGTGCTGCACCTACTTGAAGATTTTTTATGGCCAATTTAATAAATTTTAATGAACTATATACAAACCATATATTACTATCATTTTGATAATATGAACAATCAGCAGCCCAAATATCTTTTAAATTATATTTTAAATAACCAGCATTTGCTCCAGATGCACTCATTGTCAATGATTTGCCAAATACATTTGCTTCATTGTGATATCCAGATGGTTGTAATCCTGCTGAAATAACTGGAATATTCCCTTCTATCATTTTTTCACTTGTAATATTTTTTCCTCTTTCAAATTGCCCAATTTCACTTAATGGTCCATAATGCCACTTTTTAGGTATATTACTTTGATTATCGTTTCCATATATCCAACCTAATGGTTTACATTCAACAAATTCATAATTTTCATTCTCAGGAAATTTGAATTTTACAAACCATTCTATATATATTTTTTCTATGATTTGTTCTAATAATTCTATACATCTATTATTGTTTTCGATCAAATCATCGTATTTTGATAAAATCATTGCAATTCTTTTTTGTTTTTTTAGATTTATATCTGGTATAGTAAATCTCAATAAGTTTTCAACTTTTAAATTCGGTTGAGTTGAAACGCATGAAATATTATCAACATATTTTTTAAAAGATTTAGTTTGAAATATCTGATAAACAAAATTAGTATCTATCTCTCTATTGAATCTTAATCTTATAGTTCCATTATTAAAAACCGATTCACATTCTTCTTTTACTAGATAAGAAACACCAACTGTTGCACCTGTTCTAGCGATTAATAAATCATTTTTTCTTAATTTAAATTTTTGATAATCTTTTTTTGTTGTTCTAGTATTTCCCCAATCTAAATATTTCTTTTTTTGTGAAATATCTTGAATTCTAATACATTTCAATCCAGTGTTTTCTTCTATAATAGGCGCCCTTTTTATTGCATCAAGTCCTGTGTTAGCTGATATTATGTAATCTTTTAATCTCATATCATTCACCAACCAATCCTTTTAAATTATCTTGTATTTCATTACTTAAAATTTCAGATTTTTTAGTTAATTTTATAAATTCATTATTAATTGTGATCATCTCTCGTTTAAACTGATTTTCTGTCATTCCATCATCTTCAATTACAACACCTACGTATCTTCCAGCATTTAACGAATAATCTTGGTCTTTTATTCCATCTTCTTCATCTAGTTTAGCTACTTTACAAAGCCCTATAACATCTTGATATTTTCCTTTTGGGAATCTTTCCAAAAGCCACAAAATATTATCAACATAATACAAAGCATCTTCAGAAGATTTTTTTCCTTTTTCAACTAAATCATCATATTCTTCTATTTTTTTATCTTGATTAGTAGAATAATATTGTTCAAAATGAAGATCTATCTTTGCTATATCTAATTCTTCTTGTTGTCTACTTATTAAATCTTTAAATTTTCTAACTAATTCTATAGATAATTCTTTAAATTTTTTCTCATCTATATCTATAATTTTAGGTGCACAAGAACGTAATTTAGGCTCATCAAATATTTCTTTGCCATCTCCGTCAAAATAAAAATCATATTGTTGTAATTTATTAACAATTTCTTTTAGTTCTATTATATTTCTAATAACATTTTCTTTATATTCTTCTAATAAACCTTGATATGCTTTACAATCGCCATCATATAATTTAGTAATAATTCCTAAATTTTTAATTTGTTCATCACTAAATTTTCTATGTGCTCTATCCACTTGTGTAAATATATTTCTAGCATCTATGAATAAGATCTCATCTTTTTCGTCTGTATTAACTTTAGATTTATCAAAAAACCATAATGTTGCTGGTAGTGTTACTGAGGAAAACATATTTGATGGTAATGTTACCATTTGTTTTATTATTCCTTCTTCTATAATCTTTTTTCTTATTTCGTACTCACTATTTCCTGCGTCAGATGCAGAATTAGCCATAACTAATGCTGCTTTACCTGTGTTTTCTTTTAAGCTTGTTGCAAAATAAGATATCCAAAGATAATTTGCATTTGGTACAGTTTCTTTCTTATCAGAGCCCTTTTTACTTGTTTTAGATTTGTTTTTAGGTATTCCGTATGTATTAAATCTAGTATCATCCTTTACCTTTTCATATACAACTTCATCAACATTAAATGGTGGATTTGCCATAACATAATCAAATTTTCCTACAGCATCATATGGATCTGAATAGAATGAATTAGCCTCCGTTATTTCTCCACGAACATTATTTAACAATAAATTCATTTTAGCTAGTTTGACCGTATCAGGCTCTTTTTCTACTCCATAACATCTAAATTTCATCATATCATTTTCGTTTGCATTATGATTATGCATATATCTTGCAGCTTGTACAAACATTCCTCCAGATCCACAAGCAGGGTCCAAAAACATCTTGTCTCCCGGCTCAGGATTTAATACATCTACCATATATCTAACAACTGTAGCTGGAGTATAGAATGCTCCTCCACCTTTACCCTCTGCTAGTGCAAATTTTCCTAAAAAATATTCATAAATTTCACCAAATAAATCTATATTAATGTTTTCTGGAATATCCATAAAAACTCTTATTATTTTAGATAATAATTCAGGTTCTTCTTCTGGAACTAATTGTCCATAAACTTCTTTAGGTAATACTCCTTCCATTTCTTTATTGTGTTCTTCAATAGATTGCATTGCTTTTTTTACTATTGTTGCTTTTTCTGCATTATCCGGTGCATCATTAATATCATCAAAATAAGCATTTTCTGGTAAATAAAAGCCACAAACTTCTTTTGATATTTCTTCTATTGTTTTTTCTATTCTTCCACCTTTTATTTCATTATATATTTTTTCTATTTCGTTTTTATGTTGTTTATATAAAATATCCGCATATCTTAAAAATATTAATCCGAGAATTGGTTGTCCATATTTATTAGCAGATAAATGTGCTCCTGCTCTTAATATATCTGCTGAATGCCACAAATCATCTTTTAATTTTTTTAATTCCTTATCAGTCATATATTGCCCCCTACAAAATAATTGTACTTACTCTATCATATTTTATATCATAAAACTTAATATTTCTCAACAAATTCTCTTGTTTTTCTACATTTTTATTCTTTTTCAATTCATTCCAAAGAATTTCTCATAAATATATACCTCTTTAATGTAAATCTCTGTCAACTCCATTTTATATTTTCCAATAACATTAAATACATTTTGCATATTCATTTAACTCTTCTACTAGAAATAATAACTTTATTATTTAAATATTTATAATCAAAAAAATACGTTATCGCACATTTTCCTAATTGCTTTTTGATAATTGAATTCTATCTATTAAAATATTCTTCCAATTGCTTTATTATCATATCTTTATTCCACTAAATTTCATTATGCTGTGGATTTAATAATTCTTCATTTTGTTTAACTCTATTTTTTTAAAAGTACCATCAACATCAATTTGTTTTTTCATTCTGAAACTAAACCTATTTTAACCATTTATATCCTTCATCTAAAATATAGTATCTTCTGCTTAATATCTTTTCAATTTTCATCTATAAGTTGAGTGTTTTTAGCATTACACATATTGCATATCTTAAATGTTTATGAGTTATTCCTTTACCATCTTTAGTTTTTATATTTAACTTTTTAAATTTATCTAATATATAAAAATAATTCCTCCATTATACCTTTCACAATTTCACACATTTTGGTTCCTCATTTTTCTTAATTTTATTATTTATAAATTTTGAAATAGCGAAAGCAAATTTCAAAAAAATCCAGAGCAATTTTTTGCTCCGAATAGTGCGGCATTTTTTAGTGCCCAATATTCGCCAGCGTGGTGTTTTGACACCTTTTTTGCTGTTTAGGGCAAAATGCCCTAATACCCTTTTTGCTCTCCGAGGGATATTTTTTAAACTATTTTTGTTATTTTATTTTAAAAAAATTAGGACAATTTAGTTTAAAATTTTATACCTACTTGTCCTAATTTTTTATAAATTTTTATTTACTTTTTTGCAAAAATACATTATAATTTTTATAGAAAATATTTAAAAAAGTAACATTTTTAGTTAGCAATTGTTAGCGCAATTACTAACTTTTTTCTTTTTAATTCTATGATCTATATCATTAATTTTAACTAAGTAGCACATCTCATATAATCTTGAAATAATAGAATTTGCTGTTTCTATTTCACCATTTAAACTTAATCTTTCTGCTAATGAATTTTGATTATAATTTGTTGTTATAATTACTGGTAAATTATTTTCATATCTGCTATTTATTATAGTAAATAATTTTTCTAATCCCCATTCACTTGGCTTTTCTTTTCCTAAATCATCTATAATCAACAAATCAACTTTTTCATATAATTTTATAATTTCGATTTCAGAAATATTATTATCTGCATCATATGAATTTTTCAATTCTGCTAATAAATTAATTAAGGTTCCATATATGATTGGTATTCCATTTTTTATTAATTCATTTGCAATACTACAGGCTAAATGTGTTTTTCCAACTCCATTATTTCCTACTAAAATTAATCCTTTTCTTTCTTCTAAATTTACTAATCTATCACTATAATCTTTTAAACTTTGATATACTTTTTTGTTATTTGAATTAACTTCAAAGTTTTCAAATTTATAATTTAAATTTCTTTTACTCATCTTACTATTTTTTATTATCTTGTCCACTTTTTGTGCAAATTCTTGCATTAACTCTAGTTTTCTTTCTTCTTCTAACATCTTTAACTTTTTAAGATCATATTCATTCCAATAAACCTCGGATTCTTTACAATTACATCTTTCATAATCTAGTGTTAAAACTTTTTTGTCACCATATAACTGCCATTCTATTGTTTTTCTATATAGTTTGTTTTTGCAGTATTCACACTCAATATAATCATTTTTATCAATCGAGGGTTTCAAAATTTGATTCATCTATTCTTGTCTCCTTTCTATTCTCTTCTTTTCTTATCTTTTCTTGTGTAGAATTATAAAAACTTTTTTCATTTTTAGATTCTTCAATTACTTTATTTAATTTTGCAATTTTGTTTATTTTTTCAATACTTTGATACTTGTTCCAATTTTTCACAAAGTATGTATTATCTTTATAAATCAGCATACCTAAATCGATAAATTTTCTGAAAACTTTCGTAAAAGTTTTGGAAGATTTTCCGATAATGTTCGTAAAATCTTCAATTTTAAATGGTACATTATCACTAATATATAGTCCACCATTTCTGTTACATTCTCCAGCAATAGTTAAAATTTGAATCCATAATCTAAAATAGGTGTCCCCGTCCTTTTCTTTTAGTAGAATTTTAATTTTTCTATTAGAGAATATATCTGTGCTTATTTTTATCCATCCAACTTGTCCCATAACCTCCCTTCTTTCTAATTAGATTCTAATAATGAATCATTTTCTTTTTTACTTAAATAAATGTCTAAAGCTTCTTCTCTAAATAAAATTCTCTTTCCAACTCTCGAACAAGGAATTTGTTTTCTTCTAACTAATTGAGTTATTAGCCAATATGATATTCCTAAATATTCTGCTGCTTCTTTTGCAGTTAGAGTTGTTCTATGTATTTTATCTACTGCCATAATTACCACCTCCTATTCACATTAGTTAAATAAATTTAAAGTTTTGTATTGACTTTTTTTATTTAACTATGTATAATTTTGTTAACAAGCTTGTTGTTTGTATTCTAATTGTTAATTTTGCAGAAGTCAATATGTAAAATTAATATATGATATAAATTAGCAACTTTTATTGCATTTTTGTAGTTGTTAACAAGGAGGTTTATATGAAGTTTGATATTGTTTCTACAATTTATTATATGAAATTGAGTATCTCAAACAACAAAGAAATTTTTACAAGAAATTCTTTTTCTATTGTATATGCATCATATAATAAAGATAATGACACATATACAATACTCAGAGAAAAAGATGAATTTAAAACAAAAAAAGAATATAAAAAATATCTTTCTAACTATTATAATAGTCTTTGTAAATTATATAAATGTGACTTTGTTGATGAAATAAATGAATTAGGAACACTTTTATTAAAATTTGTAAATTATGATTTTACTGATTTTAATTGCTTTGTAGAGTTTGTACGTGAATATGGAATACCAGGAATAGACTTTTATGATGTTAACAAAGGACCTAGCAACCCATTTAATAAATATATCAATTTAAATATTACTAATGACAGAAAAAATATTTTCTTAACACCAAAAGATTTTCTTTCAGTATGCGAGAAATATTTTAAAAAACGTCAAAAAATTTTAATATATTATCAATCTAAATTTAAAAAATTAATTAACTTTATAAATAACCTATCAAATTTAGATTATTTAAACGATTTTTCTATTGCTGATAGATTTTATATCTATAAACATGCAGATGATGATTATATTGATTTATATTTAGAATTAAGTGAATTTATTACTCTTTCGTACGATATAGAACCACTAAGAAATATGACTCCTTCTTCGCTATGTCATGCAAAAAGTAGTTTTGAAGAAAATGTAAAAAATATTGCTCAAAAGTTAAAAAATGATTCTAGAAAATATGATAATGATATTTTTTCATCTTTGTCCTTTAACTGCCATACAATTGAAACTGCATGTTTAATAACTCTTTTAGAATTAATAAAACATAATACACCAATATATGTATGTAAAAATTGTGGTAAATACTTTATTCCTTCTTCAAAGAAGAATACATTATATTGCAATAATATATACGAACATGGTAAAACATGTCAAGAAATTGGTGCAATGATTACCTACAATGAGAAGTTAAAAAAAGATGAAATAAATTCGCTATATAGAAAAACCTTATCAGCAAAAAAAATGTTGGCAAATAGGAATCCTGATATTCCGATGTATTTAGAAAAATATGAGAAATGGAAAAATGAAGCTAATAAATTTAAAAAAGACATAAAACAGGGTTTAAGAACAGAAGAAGAATTTCTAAAATGGATAGAAGAAACTAGAAAAAAATAAATAATCTTATTATAGGAGTAATTTGTATGGAATTAAAATTTAAAAGATGGCAAGATTTTAACAATTTATCTATTAAAGTTACTATTAATAAAAAAATTTATGATGCTATTTTGAACACAGATAACAATAGATTAATATTAAAAATAAATATGACAAAGGATATCAATGAATGGAGAAAAACAAATAAAAACTATGATATTATCTCAGGAAAATTTCTATTTAACAGTCAAAAAATTTTCTTTATAAATTGTATTCATACAGGACATGAGAGTAGTATGAATTGCAAAAAAAATACAATTGAAAATGCCACATCCAACTTTATTGTTGATAGATTAATAATAGATAAAAATATATCTAAAACATCACTAAATAATATTTTGAAGTATTCGGCTTCTTATAAAAATTTAGATTTGTTTTCCGAATTAAATCGAATAATGCCAGGCTTACGAGAAATTGATTATGATTCAAATACTTGTAATTATAAAATAAATACACCTTTTTATTCTATGAATATTATGTTTTACTGTAGTACAAAAGAAGATCGAAACTCATTGATAGTTAATAGAATGTCTCATGTAGAATTTGAGCATTCAAAAGGTGTAAGTATAAAAAAAGTTCTTGAAAATATATATAGATTCAGAAATTTTTTAATGATAATATTAAAACAACCCATATATGTAAAAAAGCAAACAATTTATATAAATGATAATGCTGTAGAACTATTTGATTGTAATGATAATGATGATTTTTTAGAAAATCCTAGTTTAGAAGAAATGCTTTCTCATAGATGCCTAAAAATAAATAATATTGATAATATTGAAACAATTTATAATAACTTTATAAAACAATACAATCAATTATACCCTTTAATTGAATTATATTATAATGTTACTCAATATAAAATACCTAATTTAACTAGATTTATTAATGCTACTACTATGTTAGAATACTATTCTAGAACCTACGATTATATTAACTCTTTAACCTTAAGTAAGAATAAAAATCCTAAAAGAAATGATCCTTATTATGAATGCATGGTATTATCTCTGATTAATAATGTTAATGAAGTTTTTAATTGTACATCTAAAGAAATCGATACAATTTCTGAGAATATAAAAGCTGCTAGAATACATTATATTCACTATAAAACTAATCAAAAATCCAAAACTTTAACAGATGATGAACAATTTTGGTATTCTTATTTTATGCAAGATGTAGTCTTATTAAATATATATAAATTACTTGGTTTAGATATTTCTAAATATGAATATGTTTCTTTTAATGACTTTTTCTACAATATAAATGATATATTATAAAAATATATAAAATCCTTGCCATAGTTATACTTGAAAGGAGGTGAAAAAAGTAATGGCAGGGTATCTTGAAAAGAGAGGCAAACACTCATGGAGATTAATTGTATCACATGGCTTTGACAGTTATGGAAATAGGATTAAGTACACAAAAAGCATAAAAGCAAATAGTAGACGTGAAGCAGATAAAGAACTTGTGAATTTTGTTTATGAAATTGAAAACGGTATTGTTTTGCAAAACTCTTCAATGACATTTAAAGAATTTACAGATTTATGGTCTAAAAATTACGGTTCAAAAGAATTGGCTCCAAAAACTTATGAAAGATATAAAGGAATGTTAAACACACGAATTATTCCCTACTTTGGACATTTTAAATTGTCTAATATAAAACCAACTCACATTATGAGTTTCTATGATTATCTTTCAAAAGATCATCAGTTAAAAAGATGTAAGAATAATAATGGAAAAACTGTAACGAAAGGACTATCTTCTAAAACAATATTAGAACATCATCGCTTATTACATGCTATGCTACAAAATGCAGTGTATTGGCAAATACTACCTTATAATCCAGCAGATAGAGTCAAACCACCTAAACACCAAAGACCTCAAATTAAATACTATGATGATATTCAATGTAAACAATTATTAGAAGCTTTAGAAAATGAAGAAATCAAATTTCAAACTATTATAATTCTAACATTGTTTACTGGTATGCGTAGAGGCGAAGTATTGGGCTTAGAATGGTCAGATATCGATTTTGATAATGGATTTGTACATATTACTAAGGCAAGCCAATATACATCTGAAAAAGGCATTTTCGTAAAAAATCCTAAAACACATAGTTCAATTAGAGAAGTTGGAATTCCAGATATAGTTATCAATATGCTTAATAAATACAGAACTTGGTACGAAGCTGAAAAAGAAAAATGTGGTAACTTATGGATTAACTCAAATAGGCTTTTTGTTACATGGAATGGAAGTCCTATGCATCCTGATACAGTTACAGATTGGTTTCGTTCTTTTATTGAAAAGAATAATTTACCAAAAATTACTTTCCATGGTCTTAGGCACACAAATGCTACTTTGCTTATATCCAAAAATGTGGATGTGGCAGTAGTAGCATCAAGATTAGGGCATGCTCAAATAACTACTACCTTAAACTTCTATGTACATCCAGTACAATCACATAATAAAGAAGCAGGTAAAGTTTTAGAGAAAATGCTCGTATAAATCATTATAAAAATCTATAATTTTATATAATGATTTTATCAATAAAAACTCTTTTCAAAATTCTCAAAATTACTTTTTTGAATTTTAAGTTTTATATAAATTAGCAAAGCTTAAATATGCTATTTATTGCATAAAATTGTGGGGACTGTCCCCAAATTGTCCCCACTTTTATATTTTATATTAAATTTTATTCAAATCGAATTTCTTTTAATCCTTTGCTACTGTAAGTTTACACTGTTTTAGTGTTTTACCTAATTATAGTAGATTTCAACGGGTTATGAGTCATAAGTATAAACTTCGAAAAAATAGTCCTTCTTTAAATATTTTGTAATATCTTTTTTATATTTGAATATATACAAATGATTGTGGTGCTGCCTTTATTCCATAACTAGAAAGTTCTTTTGGACTGTCATATTTTTTTATATTTGTTAACTTATATGCTATTGCTTTACTTCTATCTTTAAAATATTTTTGATAAAAATTCAAATCTATGCCTGAGTATTTTTTAGTTTTCTCCCATATACGATCCGGTGAATCCTCTAATATTTTTTCTACTTTTGCTTCACCTACCACTTTCATAATAGGATATGTTGAGTATATTATTATTTTATCAATGTCTTGTTTACACCTAATTTTTCTATATTCGTATTTTTTACTTCCATTAAAAATATTTTCTACATATTCTGGTTTTATTGAAATTAACATATTATACATATTGTATTAGCCCTCACTTTTTAATTTCTTTGTTTTATTATTAATACTTCTATAATATAAAAATAAAGCATCTGCCCAAATTTAGCAAAAGCTTTATTTTTAATACATTTCAACGTTTTTTAGTAACCTTTATTTTATTTATTCTTTTGTTATCCATTTCACCAAATTTAAATTTGCTGGTTCTAATATCATTTCATTTTTTGGCATTACTCTAAATGTATAACCATAATTTCCACCTGTTGATAGTTCTATTTTAGCAGTAAAGTAATATTTTCTTTGTTCCTCGTCAGAATCTGCTAATTGCATTGGTATTATGCTAACATTTTCTACTATTCCGTTTTCTAATATTTTTCCATAATATACTTCTACTTCTATATTTTCGATATCTATATTAGGTAGTTCAACTTCACATCCAACTTCTATTTTGTTTCCTGCATCTACTGTTATATTGTCAAGGTTGTTTGTTTGGTTTATTTTGATGTCTTTCCAGTTTGTGTATAAGTCTTTTTTCCAAGTGTTATATTCTGCAACATTGTCTATATTTGAATAGTATTTTTTTGTTAGTTTTGCAAGTGGCATATAATATTTATTTGTATAATCTACTAACATTCTCGCGGTGCTATATTTTCCACCTGTTGATGTTATAGAGTTTTTCATTATTTCAATCCATCTTGTTGGTAGATTGTTTTCTTCTCTTTCATAGTATGCTGGTATTATTTTTTCTTCTAATGTTCTATATAGGCTTTGGCTATCAGCTTGGTCTTGTGCTTCATATGAGTCGTATTCGCTATTATTTCCTATTGTCCAACCGTTTTTTTGATTATAGCCTTCTGCCCACCATCCATCTAATACACTAAAGTTTATAACTCCATTTACTGAGGCTTTTTGTCCACTTGTTCCAGATGCTTCCATTGGTCTTCTTGGATTATTTAACCATACATCAACACCACTTATTAAATATCTTGACATTGCTATGTTATAGTTTTCTAATAAGAATATTTTTCCTTTAAATTGTGGCATCATTGATACTTGATGTATGAATTTTATTAGGTCTTGTCCTTCTTTGTCTGCTGGATGTGCTTTTCCTGCAAATATTAATTGGACTGGTCTATCTGCATTATTTAATATTTGTGTTATTCTTTCTAAATCTTTAAAGATTAATGTTGCTCTTTTATATGTTGCAAATCGTCTTGCAAATCCTATTGTTAGTGCATTTGGATTTATTTTTGACACAATTTCAGTTATATCTTCATAACTATATCCTGAACGTCTTAGTCTTTCTGTTGTGTTTTCTTTTACTAATTTTAATAATTTGACTTTCCTTTCATTATGGACATTCCATAATTTTTCATTTGGTATTGCATTTATTTTTTCCCAAACCTTATCTTGATACATACTGTCTTGCCAATATGGCATTAAGTATTGATTATATAGTTCTTTCATTTTTGGTGCTAGCCATGAGCAAGTATGAATACCATTTGTTACATATCCTATTGGTGCTTCATTTGATGCTATATTAGGCCATATTTCTCCAAATAGTTCTCTTGATACTGCTCCGTGTAATTTGCTTACTCCATTTTTCTTTCCAGCAATTTTTAGTGCTAAAATCCCCATATTAAATCCACTATCAAGTTTTTTTCCTGGTTTCATTCCTAATTGCATAAATTCGTCTCTTGATAATCCTAATTTTGGCCAAAAGTCTTTGAAATATTTTTCTACCAATTCTAGAGGGAATATATCATTTCCTGCTGGTACTGGTGTGTGTGTTGTAAATACTGTTTTTGAGCTTGCTATATCTTTTGCTACCTCAAATGATACGTGTTTTTCTGCTATAATATTTTTTATTATTTCTAAGTTTAAAAAAGCTGAGTGTCCTTCATTCATATGATAAACTGTTGGTTCTACTTTTAAATATTTTGTTAATAACTCAACTCCTGCTTGTCCTAAAACTACTTCTTGGCGAATTCTCATTTCTTGGTCTCCACCATATAGTTTTAGTGTTACATCTCTATCTTCTGGGTTATTTTTTTCAATGTCAGAATCTAATAAATATAATTTAACTCTACCTACGTTTATACTCCATACTTTTAGATATAATCTTCTTTTAGGGAATTTTACATATATTATTAAATCTTCTCCAACTTCATTTTTTACTGGATTGATTGGTAAATCGTATAGGTCTATTTCATTATATTCTGATTGTTGTTGACCGTCTCCGTTTATTTTTTGACTAAAATATCCATCTTTATATAGTAATCCGACAGCAACTAGTGGAATTCCTAGGTCACTTGCTGATTTCAAGTGGTCTCCTGATAATATTCCAAGTCCACCTGAGTAAATTGGAATAGTTTGGTCTAATCCATATTCTGCTGAAAAATATGCAATTAAGTCTCCCTTTTCTTCTGGGTAATTTTTAGAAAACCATGTGTTTTTGCTATTCATATAGTCTTCAAATTCTTCAACTATTTTGTCATATTCTTTTAAAAATGTTACATCTTTAGCTGCTTCCTCTAGTCTTTCTTGTGATACGTGTTTCAAAAATTTCACAGGATTTTTATTTGATTGTTCCCATAAGTCCATATCAATCCTTTGAAATAAACGTAAAAATTCTGTATTCCAAGACCACCACAAATTATTTGCTACTGTTGATAATTTGTTTATCCTTTTTGGCAATTGTGGGTTTACTGTTATTCTATTAAATAAATACATTTTGTATTTCCTCCTTCGTATTTCTTCGCCTTTTTCTTCTCGTAATTTCACATTTATATTATCTATTAAATCAATTTAATTGTCAATAATTTTATGTTAAAAAATTCTTAAAATATCATTATATGTTATGACCACTGAAAGACCTATTAATAATGCAAATCCTAACATTTGAATTCCTAATTCAGTTTCTTGTTTCATTGGTTTTCTTCGTATTGCTTCTATTATTAAGATTAATATTTTACCTCCATCTAAAGCTGGTACTGGAAGTAAATTTGTTACTCCTAAAGAGATTGATATTAATGCCATCATTTGTAAAAATTCTCTGAATCCATTTGTTTTAGCTACTGCTTCTGATATTCCAACAGGTCCCGTCATTTGATCTATTCCGACTTTTCCAGTAAATAACTGTTTCAAATTTTCTCCAATCTGTGATATAAATTCGTTTGTTTGCATAACTCCATTTATACATCTATTGGCAAAATTGTCACTTGCATATTTCATATTAATTCCTAAATAATATTTTTTGAAATTATTTTCAAATGTTACTTCTGTAGGTTTTATACTGTATTTTTCAGTTTCGTCACCTCTTTGGATCTTTATTTCCACATTTTCTCCACTGTTGTTCTTCATTGCTTTATCTAAATCATATTTACTATTTATTTCTTTGCCATTTACTTCAATAATTTTATCTCCTGATTGCAATCCCGCTTCTTCTGACGCATAATTATCGATTGTTGCATCTATTTCATTTGACAAATATGGTCCTGATGTTACTGCTAAAATAAAGTAAATACATACTCCAAAAATAATATTTACAGTTGCACCTGCTACAACTATAGCAATCCTTTTTGGGATACTTGCTTTAGAAAAAGAGCCTTCATTTTCTGATTGTTCTTCTTCCCCTTCCATACTTACAAATCCACCTAAAGGAATCAGCCTAATTGCATATTTAGTTTCTTTCCCTTGTTTTTTCCATATTGTTGGTCCAAATCCAATTGAAAATTCATTCACCTTTACCTTGCATAGTTTTGCAACTGTAAAATGACCTAATTCATGTATAAAAATTAGAAATCCTAATAAGATTATAATTTTTATTGCTATTAACAAAATATTGAGCAATTTTTTCCTCCTTATTAAAATATAATTAATCCAAAACATTTCAATTTTTATATTCGTTAGAAATATTTTGGATTTTATTAATTTATAATAATGTAAATAATGCATATGCAAATGGTGCTAAAAATATTAAACTATCGATCCTGTCTAGCATTCCACCATGTCCTGGTATTAAATTGCTATAATCCTTAATATCTACATATCTTTTTATTGATGAAGCTGCTAAGTCACCTATTTGACCTATTAAACTTAAGATTAATCCAACTCCTGCTATAAATAAATATGAATAATTTACTCCTAAATAGGTATTTACAACATATGTATAAACTAACATTACTAAAATGGCTCCTAATGTTCCGCCTATACATCCTTCTATTGATTTTTTTGGGCTTACTGATGTATATTTATGTTTGCCAAATGCTTTTCCTACAGCATAAGCAAATATGTCTGTTCCCCAGGCTGCAATTATTGCATACCATATTAATATTCTTCCATTTTCCATTCCATTTATAAATGCCACAAACATCATAAAGAATACCACATAAAATATTCCTATAAAAGTATATGCAATATCTTTAAAATTAGTCTTCATATCTGTTGCAATTACTTGTGCAAATAATATTGTTAATATTGTTGGTACTGCTAGCGTAACCACCATATTTAAGCATTCTACTGGTATTATATGTATAAATGCTATACTAAAACAACTAATATATCCTAGCCATCTAACTGGTTTAGCAACTTTTTCAACAGCATTAAAATATTCACTCATTGCTAGCACTGCAATTATTGCCAATGCAACATCAACCACTTGTTTATTTCCTATTATAAAGATTGCTAAAACTAGTGGGAATCCTAACAATGCTGATGTTATTCTTTTCATATTTTCCATATTCTCCTCCATATGTCGAGCTTAATTAGCCCCAAATTTTCTTGTTCTTTTTTCATATTCTAGTATTGCATCATCTAAGTCTTGCTCTGTAAAATCTGGCCAATTTTTGTCTATGAATAAAAATTCAGAATATACTAGTTGCCAAGGTAGGAAATTACTTAATCTTAATTCTCCACTCGTTCTTATTAGTAAATCAGGGTCTGGCATTCCTTTTGTATATAAATTATTTGAAACTAATTCTTCATCTATATCTTCAATTCCTATTTTTTCATTTTTTACATCTTCTGCTATCTTTTTTATTGCCTTTATTATTTCATCTCTTCCACCATAATTTAAAGCAATATTAAATGTTATTCCGGTATTATTTTGTGTTCTTTCCACAGTTTTTGCTATGCTTTTTTGCATTCCTTCTGATAGTGCAGATATATTTCCTAGTATTTTTACTCGTATATTTTCTGTGTCTGCTCTTTTTGAATAATCATCTAAATATGTTTGTAAAAGTAGCATTAATGCACTTACTTCATCTTCTGCTCTTTTCCAATTTTCTGTTGAAAATGCATATACTGTAATATACTCTAACCCTATTTTGTTTGCATATCTAACAATTTTTTCTAATGTTTGTGCTCCTGCTTTATGCCCATAACTTGCACCTTTGCCTTTTGCTCTTGCCCATCTTCTATTTCCATCCATAATAATTGCTATATGTCTAGGCATATTTTCCTTGCTTATTTCCATTGTTTACTCCTTATTATTTATCTCGATTTTGAATGTATATAGCTAATTCTTTCAAGAATTTTGCTTTTTCCCCATATTTTTCTAATTCTTTTATTGCATCTTTTGTAATTGTGTCTAATATTTCTTTTGATTTTTCTAATCCATATTTAGATACATATGTGCATTTTCCCATTTTTTTATCATTTCCAACAGGTTTTCCGAGAATTTTTTCGTCTCCTTCTTCTGATAAAATATCATCTTTAATTTGAAATGCTAATCCTATTTTTTCAGCATATATTGTTAATTTTTCTACATCCTCATCTGTTGCATTTGCTAAAATTGCTCCCATTCTAACACACAATTTTAATAATGCTCCTGTTTTATTTTTATGGATATACTCTAGTTCTTCAGTTGTTATGTCTTTTCCCTCATATTCTGTATCTATGTATTCACCAGCAATCATTCTATCAATTGCAACAGAAAATTCATTAAATACTTTTATTTTTTGTTGTAACTCGTCTTGTTTACCATTTTTTAAATCTTCGCTTATTACTATATATGCATTATTTAATAAACTATCACCTGCAAGTATTGCAGTTGCTTCATTAAATTTTTTATGGTTAGTTAATTTTCCATGTCTAAAGTCGTCATTGTCAATTCCAGGTAAATCATCATGAATTAATGAAAAGTTATGTACCATTTCTATTGCTATTGCATATGGCAAACATTTTTCTATTTTTGAATCAAAAATTTCATATGTTGCCATTACTAATATTGGTCTTAACCTTTTTCCGCCTGCCATTAAGCTATATTCAACAGACTTATTTAAAACACTTTCAAGACAGTCGTTATGTCGTATTTCTTCTTCTAGTTTTTTGTTTATATATTCTTGATATTTCTTTAGTTGGGCTTTAAATTCCATTTTTAATTTTTTCCTTTCTTGCTACACTAAAGTTTTTCTACTGTCTAAACAGACATTACTTCTTTTTCTTTTGCTTCTGCTATTTTGTCAACTTCTTCAACATATTTGTCTGTTAATTTTTGAATTTCATTTTCAGCACCTTTTAATTCATCTTCTGTTATGTCTCCTGCTTTTTGGTCTGCTTTGGCTTTGTCTATTCCTTCTCTTCTAACATTTCTAACTGCTACTTTTGCTTCTTCTGCCATTTTCTTTACATCTTTTACAATTTCTTTTCTTCTTTCTTCTGTTAATTCTGGGAAAGTTAATCTAATTACTTTTCCATCGTTGTTTGGATTTATTCCTATATCTGATGCTAATATTGCTTTTTCAATTTCTTTTAGTACACTTGCATCCCAAGGTTGTATTACTATTAATCTTGCTTCTGGTATTGATACAGCTGCTACTTGGTTAATTGGTGTTTGTGTACCATAATAATCTATTCTTACCTTGTTTAATATTGCAGGATTTGCTCTTCCAGCTCTTATTTCTGATAATCTTTCGTTATATGTGTTTATTGCCTTTTCCATTTTTTCTTTTAAATTTGTATAATCCATTGTTATATCCTCCCTTTTAATTTTTTAATTTAGTATTATGTACTTTAATGTTTTATTTTACAATAGTTCCGATTTTTTCGCCTTTTACAGCTCTTACTATATTTTCTGGATCTTCTATTGCAAATACTAATAGTGGCATTTTATTATCTCTGCACATTGCTGTAGCAGTTGAATCCATAACCTTTAAATCTTTTTCTAATACTTCCATATATGATATTTCATCATATTTTTTTGCATTTGGATTTATTGCTGGATCATCATCATAAACTCCATCGACTGTTTTTCCTAGTAAAATTATATCTGCCCTTATCTCTGTGGCTCTTAATACTGCTGCTGTATCTGTTGTAAAATAAGGATGTCCTGTACCACAAGCAAATACTACAACTCTATTTTTTCCTAAATGTTTTTCTGCTTTTCTTTGTATAAATGGTTCTGCAATTTCTCTTATTTCAATTGCAGTTTGAACTCTTGTAAATATCCCTCTTGCTTCTAAAGCATCTTGTAATGCTAAGCCATTCATTGCTGTTGCTAGCATTCCCATATAATCTGCTGTTGTTCTTTCCATTTGGTGTCCATTTCTTCCCCTCCAGAAGTTTCCGCCTCCTACTACTATTGCAACTTGTACTCCCATTTCTACTATTTCTTTTACTTTATCACATATTTTTCCAATTGTGTCTGCATCTATTCCAGAACCTTTTTTACCGGCTAATGCTTCTCCACTTAGTTTTAGTAATACCCTTTTGTATTTTACTCCTGACAAAATGTCCACTCTCCTTAATTTTGTTTTCTTGCTTATTCTATCATAGTTTTGTAAAAAATACATCATTTTTTTGATATTTTATTAAGATTTTATGAATGTGTAAAAATTCAATAGTTTTTTTACTTATTATAGAAATTATTAAAATCTCTGTAAACAAAAAGGCCTCAGAGTATTTCAAACTCTAAGGTCTTTTTTTATCTGTTCCATTTTTTATCTGTTCCAATTGATTACTTTCATTCCTTTGGCTGCTCCCCAAGGTGCTCCTGATATTGCATTTTCAGCTTGTTTTATATTAATATTTGATAAATTATTACATCCTTCAAAACATCTACCATCTATTTGTTTTACTGTACTTGGTATCTCTATTTCAGTTAAGCCTCCACAACCAATAAAACTATTGTTTATCTGTGTGATTCCTTCTGGTAGAGTTATATTTGTCATTTCACTTTGATAGTGAAATGCATAATCCCCAATTATTTTTACAGTATCTTTTACTTTAAATTCGCCTTTTATCCAGTACAAAACTGAACATAATTCTGTTTTATCTTTATTGTATAAAATATTATCTTCAATTGTATAATAGTTATTATTACTATCAATTGTAACTTTTCCTGTTGTATTTGCATAATTAAAATTATGATTAATATCCTTTGCATTTTTTCCAACTTGAACATTTATTCCACTATGATATGAAAATATTAATGTTTCTATTGTTGTTACTGAATCTGGCAGTACAACATTTTTGGCATTTGTGGCTTGTTGGAATGCATATTCTTTTATTTTTAAAATTCCCAACTTATTATTTTCATCTTTTAAATTAATATTGCTATCTTTTGAATAACAGCATATTAATTCTTTTGTATCTTTAGTATATAATAATTTATTTTCTTTCGATATTATTAGGTTTTCATTCTCTCCGTTAATTTCAATTTCAGAAATTGATTCAGGTAATACAGATGCATTTCCTATAGAACTCATCATTGCACTTCTAATCTGATTTCTGAGCATCTTTAATGTTGTTTGATTTTTCAGGCTTCCGTCTTTTGCAACTGCCTCATCAACATTTTTCATAAGTTCATTATATGAATCCACAATATCAGAAAGTGAGTTTGCAACGGTTTCTTTGTCTTTTTCAACCGTAAGCTTGACAGCAGAACCGCTTGTTAACCCGTTTAAATTAATAGTAAGACCTTTAATACGTGTTATATCACTTGTAAGAATATTAGAAGTCGAGGTATATGTCGTTCCGTTAATTGATACTTTCGAATTTTCACCAAGATTTTGCGAGTCAGTAACCATACGTGCTTTTTTCACAGATCCGTCAGTATACCATTCTGTTTCTGTATATCCCATAATATCAGTGAAGTTGCTTGTACCTGCTTCAATATTAATAAACGCCTGACCTGTTGAGCGAGATTTGATAACCAGCCTTCCGTTAATGCTGTCCCAATAAGCAGTTGCATTTGCAGTATCAGAAGAATTTATCTGCGAAATAATATCAGACAGCGTGGATTTATTGGTAATCGTAACCATCTGATCCCCTACATAGAAAGTACCTTCCTTAACATCACCTTTACGGAAAAGTCCGGTTTGAGTCAGAACAGAACTTTCGTTAACACAGTAGAGCGCACGTGCACTTACAGAACGGCCTTCTTCATCTTCTGCCAATCCAGTAACTGCGAGAAGATTTGAGGTATCTGTAGTAGTTCCTGTCTGAAGCTCGACATCGTCATCTTTTGAGTATATAACAAGTTTTCCTTCTTCAAATTTCAAATCAACATCAGAGAATCTTGAAGCTATTTGCGAGCGTAAATCGTCGA
>ENA-ORNP01000855-ORNP01000855.1-human-gut-metagenome-genome-assembly--contig:-NODE-855-length-34310-cov-2.886615_pt1 | contig 34310 bp, 33 predicted proteins | sample MGYA00242119_ERZ509030 | MGnify/ENA primary metagenome ERZ509030 (study PRJEB26280, sample SAMEA2338708) | human gut metagenome | biome: human gut; feature: human-associated habitat; material: faeces... | reverse complement strand
GAAACGGCATTTAAGAAAGCCTATTCAAATCTTTATAATGCTTATATGATGGTAAATGCTGAAGAAATACCTGTTTATGTGCCAAACCCTACAGAGGACAGACCTGATGGTGACCCTGATGTGAATTCTCAATTTGCTCAGGCAGTATATTCCAAATACAGAAAACTTATAAAGATTTCAAATAAAGAAAAAACTGAATATGCAAAGAGTGCAAAAAATTTTACCAGAAAAACTGTGATGGGGTACCCTCAATGTTCTCAGTTTATGAATGCTGGTAATGCCTTTATAACTCCTGATGGAAGTGCTCTTTCTATTGTTCAAAACTGTGGTGCTTTGTGGTTTACTTTTGATACTAACGGTATTAAAAAGGGTCCTAACGCTCTTGGACATGATATTTTTATATTTGTAATTCCTCGGGATTCAAAGAAATTAATTCCTGCTTACAGGGAATCCGAAATTAAATGTGATGAAAACGGGCAAAATTGTGGTTATAATAATACTGCAGAAACACGTGAAAAATGCTCTCGCACCAGCAAATCTGATATAAACGGAGCAACCTGTGCCGTATATGCTATTCAGAATAAATGCCCATGGGATGATTCGAAAACTTACTGGGAGTGTTTGCCTTAAAACTTTAAAAATTTTTGGTCTGTGATAAAATTATTTTATGAAAGAATTTGATTTTTATATTGTTCCGACACCTATCGGAAACCTCGGGGATATAACACTTAGAGCCATAGAAATATTAAAGCTTGTTGATGTAATCGCATGCGAAGATATGCGGGTTACCCAAAAGCTTTTAAACCATTTTGATATAAAAACCAGATGTATTTCATACCATAAATTTAATGAGAAAGAACGGCTGGAAAGTTTTGTAGAAATCTTGCGTTCAGGAAAGAAAATGGCTCTTGTATCAGACGCAGGAACCCCTCTTTTCTGTGATCCTGGTTCCGTTCTTATAGAAGAGCTTAGGCGAAATAATTTTTCTGTTACGGCTTTGCCAGGCGCAAATGCAGTTGCAACATTTCTTTCTCAGGTGCCAAGAGAGGATGAAGGTTTTTGTTTTGCAGGGTTTCTGCCAAAGACAAAATCCCAAATTCTTGAGATTTTAAAAAAGTCACAGCGTTCAGACTTAGTTTTTTATGATTCTCCAAATAGAATTATAAACACATTAAAAATATTATCCGAAGCTTATCCTGATGCAAAAGTCGCTGTAGGCAGAGAGCTTACAAAAGTTTTTGAAGAAATTAAAACAGGTAATGTTCATGATGTTATCCGGTATTTTGAAGATAATGTCATGAAAGGTGAAATTGTTGCAATGGTATACCGGAGTAATATCTCTCGCAATGATATAGATTTAGATGAAAAAATTGATATTCTAAAGTCAAAAAATTTCAAAGCAAAAGAAATTTCTACAATAATTTCTTCACTGTTTAATATAAACAAAAACGAAGTCTACCAGAGGGTTTTGGAAAGATAAATGTATATAAATATTAAGTTTTTTACTTTTAATAGTTTATGCTATAATGTAGGTAAGAACAAGAGAAGTTTTGAGGGTAAGTTTGTACAACAATAAAAAAAGTCTTAAATTAATAATATCCCTGTTGTTGATTATGATGTTTCCTTTGCGTGCATTATCTGAAGATGCCTACGCTGGAGATACTTCGTCTATAGAACCTCAAACTTCTTCTGCGGTTAGTGAAGATTCTGCTGAAAAAAGTGCCAGATATTTGAAAAAAGTAGAAATTCATGGAACAAATGTTGTAAGCCCTGAACTTATTCTTGAAAAACTTAACTTAAAAAACGGCGATGCCTATGACAGGGATGCTGTTCAAAATGGTCTTCGAAACGTATACAGTATGGGATACTTTACCGAAAAAATGCGCGCAATCCCTGTAAATAATTCAGACGGTACAGTAACCTTAAAAATTATCCTTGAAGAAAATGCGCCGGTAACGGATTTTACCATAGAAGGGAATACTGTTGTTTCAACTGAAGAAATTCTTGCCCCGCTCTTACCGATGAAAGGTAAACCTCAAAACATTACACAGCTGAATGAGGCAATAGCTAAGATTCAAAATATTTATAACTCAAAAGGGTACATTCTTTCCCGCGTTGACTCTGTTACTGATGATCCGGACGGAACAATTAATATCAGTATCAAAGAAGGTACGGTAAATTCTATTGCAATTGCAGGCAATGAAAAAACTAAAGACTATGTTATTGCAAGAAATATTTTAACAGAACCAGGTACTGTATACAATGAAAATCAGGTTAAACAGGATCTTGTAAGATTATATGCAACGCAGGCGTTTAAAGATGTTACAAGGGAAATAGAGCCTTGTGCGGATGATCCTGATACTTATGATATTACAATAAATGTTCAGGAACAAAGAACTGCAAATATTTCTCTTGGCGGCGGTATTGATTCTGTAACCGGTGTATTCGGGTCAGTTGGTATTGCTGATAACAACTTTCTTGGCAGAAACCAGAGAGTATCTTTGAATGGTCTTGTCGGCTCCGGTGTAATTCTAAATGATGCTTCCATAATGAGGCGTATGAATATGCAGTTTGAGCTGAGCTTCTTTGAACCTCATTTTCTAAATGCAGATACCTCTTTAATGTCAAAATTGTTCTATAGAGATTTTGGAAGCTATCAGGTTCCTCTTGCAATTGAAAGACGCTTTGGTGCGGAAGCCACTGTTGCGCATCGTATGAAACGAAATAAACACCTTACTTCAACCTTCTCTCTTGGTGTCGAAAATATTGATGTAAGCGAAGGTGATTATAACAAGATTGCAGGATTATACTCAAGATATAATATTCCAATTGAAGAACGTGCAAGACAATTGGAAGGCGGTTTATTTATGTCGCTCAGCCCGGCTCTGGTATATGATACAAGAGATTCAAACGTTGTAACACGAAAGGGTACTCTTGCAAGTATCAGATTTGATGAAGAGCTCGGTTTAATTGACTTCGACAAAACACATGGTAAGCTTACAGGTACCATTAAACAATATGTTCCGGTAGGTAAGAAATCATCTCTTTCGTTTATGGCAAAAGCCGGCGGAAGAATTCATGGCGACAATATGCCTGAGGTTATGGCCTATCGTTTAGGCGGACCGTATACAATCAGAGGCTTTAAGATGAGCGGTGTTGGTACCGGCGACGCATTTGTAATGGGTTCTGCCGAATTTGCAACACCTATACCGTTTATAGATAGAACAAAACTTGCAAGGAAAGTCGGATTTCTTAATAATATAAGACTTACCGCCTGGGTTGATGCAGGTAAGATTTTTGATCCAACAATATCAAATACCCTGTATGATAGACCTATGTATGCCGTTTCCGCCGGTGTCGGCGTGAAATTATATATTCCTGGCATGGGCCCATTGTCAATCGACTATGGTATTCCGCTTACAAATCCGGGTGATAACGGTTCTAAAAACGGATACTTTACATTTGGTGTAGGTGATTTACTATATTAATATTATAACTAGGAGGTATTATGAAAAATTTAAAATTAGCGGCATTACTGTTATTCTGCGGTTTATTTGCTGCGTCCTGTTCTCAGGGATTTGCTTCAGGTGTTGGTTATATAGATTACCAGAAAGTACAGGCGGCATATCCTCTTGCACAACAGGCTGTTAAGGAAGTTGATGCGAAAGCTCTTGAGCTTCAGCAGTACATGGTTGATAAGGAAAAACAGTACAAATCTCTTGATACTCCTTTGAAAAAACAGAACTTTGAAGATGCAACTGCGCGTGAATTTAATGCAAAACAGGATGCTTATTTGAAACTCAAAAACTCAAAAGAAGAACTTGTTTATAATAAAATTCAAGCTGCTGCAAAACAGGTTCTTGTTGAACAAAAACTTGATGCTATAGTTGATTTTAGAGTAATCTTTGTCGGCGGTGTTGATATTTCTGATCTGGTTATTCAGAAGTTAAAGAGCGGAAATTAGTTTTTTTAAGAAGGATTTCAAATGAATTATTCTGAAAACGGAGAACAATACCACATTGGCTTAAAAGAAGGTGATGTCGGCGAATATGTTATTTTGCCCGGAGATCCGAAACGCTGTAAGAAGATTGCTGAATATTTTGACGATGCCAGACTTGTGGCTGACAGGCGGGAGTATACTACATATACCGGTTATTTAAACGGGGTAAAGGTTAGTGTCACATCCACCGGTATAGGCGGAGCTTCCACTGCTATTGCTATAGAGGAGCTTGTGAATATTGGTGCAAAAACCTTCATCAGGGTAGGAACCTGCGGCGGTATTGATGTTAATGTAAAGGGCGGCGATGTGGTTATCGCAACAGGTGCTATACGCATGGAAGGTACAACAAAAGAGTATGCTCCGATAGAATTTCCTGCGGTTGCTGATATTGATGTTGTTAATGCCTTAAGGAACTGCGCGGAAACGCTGGGTTATACTTATCATACAGGTGTGGTTCACTGTAAAGATTCTTTCTACGGGCAGCATAATCCGGACAGAATGCCTGTTTCCTACGACTTAACAAATAAATGGGAAGCCTGGAAACGGCTTGGCTCCCTTGCCTCTGAAATGGAATCTGCTGCGTTATTTGTAGTCGGTAGTTTCCTTAGAGTAAAAGTCGGTTCGGTTTTTCTGGTTGTGGCAAATCAGGAGCGGGAAAAGCAGCAGCTGGAAAATCCTGTTGTGCATGATACGGAAAAAGCTATAAAAACTGCCGTAGAAGCAATAAAATTATTAATATCAAACAGTAATAAGGGATAAAATTATGTATAACAAAAAAATGCAGTATATTATAAAAACTTGTTCAAGCGAAAACGTTCAGGAGTTGCAAAACCTTTTGAATGAAATGTCAATGAACGGCTGGGAGCTGTATAGCATGAATGAAGTTGAAGCTGATGACGGTTTTAAATATAACTGTATTTTTATGTCGGAAATTAAAAATGACGAAGCCGGTGAAAATTCTGATATTATAAATATCTCCAGTTTTAAAAGTCAGATGGAAAAGATTTTATCTCCAAAGTTCTCTCCATATGAAAACTGTGTTGAAATTCAATCAAAGATAAAAAGCCAGCAGCAGAAAATTTCAAAAATAAAGAAAGAACTTGAAGGAGAGGCACCTGCTTCTGTCGGCAGAAAAAAGCTTAACGATAAAATATCTGCCGGTCTGAAAGAACTTGATGATTTACGTGCAAAATTATCAAAAGCAACTTCTCCTGATGTAATGTATTCAAGGCTTCATGAGGAGAAACTTTCCATTAATCTTAGTGAAGAATTGCTTGGGTATGTTGATACTGATTGCGAAATCCCTGAAGAGGCTCTTGTTGCGGCTACTGTAAAGTCAAGATTAAAACTTACCGATGAACTGGGGTATGTTATTCCAAAGATTATCTTTAAAGATGATGCTTCTTTAAATCCTTACGAATTCAGTATAAAAGTAAGAGGGCTTGAGGTTATCAGAGCTTGTGTTTATCCAAACTGTACTATGTTTTATACTGATGAGCTTCACCTGGATAAAAAATTAAAAAATTCAATATATGATGAAGATGCCATTAGCGGCAGAAAGATTGTCTGGATAGAAAATTCCCAAACAAAAGATTTTTGGGAAAAAGGTGAAACCGGTGCAGAATATATTGCCCGGGTGCTTGAGGATACTGCTGTTAAATATGTAGATGATCTTCTGGATTACTCTGATGTTGACCGGTATATAGATGTTGTAAGTGAAAATAATGATTTTCTTGTTCAAAATGTAATCCCGGATTTTATATCTATGTCTGATTTGAGATTTATTCTGACAAGCCTTATAAGAGAACGGGTTTCAGTAAGAGATATAACTTATATTTTTGAAAAAATTAATGATTATGCGGAAGACTGCCCTAAATCAGAACTTTTGAAGAAAATAAGGCTTGCCCTCGGTCGTAGAATTTGCAGAAGCCGGGTAAATGCAGATGGGGTAATAAATGTTTTTGAGTTATCAGAAAAAACACTTGACGCTTTTACTCCAAGCTTTGAAGAAGACGAGGATTTTATAATAAAAATTGACGGCGATTTTGCAGAAAAACTGGCACAGAAAATTACTAAGAAAGCAAAACAGTTTGAGATAGAAAGTCCTATTATCCTTGTTCCAATGGAATACAGACATCTGTTTTTTACGCTTTTATCAAACTATTTGAATGATATAACAGTTTTGACAAGAGAAGAAATAGGATGCCACTATCCCATAGAAGTAATATCAAATATTTAGCAAAAAAATTTTTTAGGGGTTTTAAAAAGAACATGCAAATAATGAAAGTTAACAACATTAACTATGCGCCATCATTTAACAGACGCCTGCGGGCGGATGAAAAGAAGGAATATCGTGTAGATACAATTCAACAGGCTTATAATTATCTTGGAATTAAGCAGGTTGCAATGATTATGCATGGTTCCTGTTATCCTGCTGATAAATTTGATATGGGTATAGGCTCGCCTATTGGCAACAGTGCATCAGAAATGGCGGAATTTGAAGTGTTGCATGGCTTTTCTGCAAACCAGCAGGGACCTTTGGGGATGATTTCACGCGGGAATTATTCTCCATACTCCAGTTCAATATTTGCTAAAAACTATATGTTTATAGATACAGAGCAGTTAACACATGATAATTATGCAAATATTCTCGATAAAAAAGTTCTTGAAAAATATAAGCTGCCGGAAGAAAAATTAGGTGAAAATTATACCAATACACAATTTTCAAAAGCTTTTGACAACTATGATAAAATAATTGATATTGCTTATAATAATTTTAGAACTAAAGTACGTAATGAAGAACCAAAAGCCCTTGAACTTCATAAAGAGTTTAAAAAGTATAAATCAGATAACAGTCCTTATATTGTTAAGGAAGGCGTTTATCAGGTATTGAAAAAATCTTATCACACAGGTGATTTTAATACCTGGGTTGGAGTTGACAAAGACCTGTTTGGATTAATTGAACAAAAAAATCCTGAAGCAATCGCACGTTATAAAGAAATTATCAAAGACTCAGGCAAGCAGATAGATGAATATTGTTTTGCCCAATTTCTTGTTGAAAAACAAATAAAAGAAAACAAAAATTTTAGAAAGAATTTAGGTAAAACTTTAAATTATGCACCGAAAGAAATGTTGAAAGATGGTTTTGTTTATATAAACGATTTTCTAGTCGGCGGCTCTAAAATGGATGAATATATCAATCCAGGTGTATTTTCTAAAAACTGGCGCCTTGGATGTCCAAGCGGAGGAACTTACGGGGTGCAAATGTGGGATGCTCCGGTTGCAGATCCTGAAAAATTGTTCAATCCGGATGGCTCTCTTGGTCCTTCAGGGAAGTTTCTCAAAAGAAAAATAAATTCTATGCTTGCATCCTGTGAGAATGTAAGAGTTGACCATGCGATAGGACTTTATGACCCATACCTTTATGATAAATCTTCAATTGTTTTTGAAGATGGAAATTTCAGGCACGATTTATTGAGAGCCGGTCGTATATCTGAGCTTGGCATAGATCCTGAAGGCAATTACAAAAAAATTGTTGAGAAAATTGTAATACCTGCTATGGAACAGAAAGGGCTTAATCCTGAGGACGCTGTATGGGAAGACTTAGGCTGGAGAACAGATATATTTAATGATATTCATTATAATAAGCTGCATCTTCCGGGAATTACGCAGCTCGAGTGGGATAAAGCAGAAGGAAGCCCTCGTAAAAACTGGGCGCTTATCGGCTCTCATGACAGTGTGCCTGCTATAAAGCTTGTTAATGATAATCTTAATAGCTTTAATGAGGATAAATCCTCTTGGAATCCGCTTTATCTTGCAGGATTTCTACACTGGGATCCGGCAAGGGCAGAAGAAAGAGATGCTTTTTGTAAAAAAGTTGCATCAAATCCGCTTGACAGGGTGAAAGCCAAATTTGCAGAATTGTTTATGAATTCTGAAAAAATTCAAATTGCGTTTCCTGACTTCTTTGGTATAAACGCTGTTTACAACTACGGCGGTCAAACTGCTAAGTCAAACTGGAAACTCAGAATGTCAAAAGATTGGGAAGATGAGTATTATAAAAACCTTTCAAGTGATAATCCTACGGCATTGAATCTCCCTGAAATTTTAAGTATTGCAGTAAAAGCCCAGATGGATAGAGAATACATACAGTATAAAAACAGCAGACAAAAAGATCCTGAGGCATTTAAGCAGGACTTAAAGGCAAAAATGCAGCCTTTGCTTGACAGATTAGATAAATTTACTCAAATTTTAAAAGAAAAAGAAGAATAATCTAGTTTTCTTTTGCAGTCCCTGTTTCAAATCCCGGAACACATAAAAATACCGGAACTGTTTTTGTTATTAACGTTGAAACAAAAGATTTATCTGCCATAAGAGTTATCGCCATACCAAGGTCATCAACATGCGGCGCAAAATCTGTTCCTTTAATTTTTCTTTCAACTTTCTTATGGTAAACTTTTTCATTAATAAAGTTGGAAACTTTATTTCCTGCAACTATACCGGTTCCTAATGCAGCAAGTGTAATACCTGCAGAAGGAAGAATTTTTAAGAATTTATTAATAAATTTTGCAGTTTTTAACTTATTATCTGTTAGATTTTTTATATTTATTTGCGGAACAAGACTTAAGATTTGTTTTTTATATTTGTCATAAAGCCTTGACGCCCCGCCGACACATGCAACCGGAACGAGGACATTCCCCAGCATTTGGTTTAATGCTTCTTTGAATTTCGCTTTTCTGTTATGTTTTTTATCAAACATTAATCCGCCGGCAAGTCCTCCTGCAACAGAGCCGCCAGCCAGTGTTAATATTTCTTTTTCTTCAAGCTCCAGTAATTTTCTATCAGGTTGCTGCTTGTTAAATGTTTTAAAAATTGCCCAATCTTTAATAGGAGTTTGTGCAATTTTTGAAGGGCTTAATGAAAACCCCTGTTTTTTTGCTATTAATGCAAGAGATGCTCCAACCCCGACAAGTGTTGTTGCCAATACTCCACTTCGTTCTAAAGGGCTAACCGGTTCTTTAGATTTTCTACTATGTCCATGACCAAAGTTTATATTTTGATTATTATTTATACCTGAAATAGAATTGATTGTCATTGTTTTGACCTTTCACACACATCATAACAAAAACACTAAATAAAAAACATTGACACACAAAGTAAAAAAATTAACAAATCTTAATTTTGAGTGTAACAAAATATTAAAAACTAATGCGGGTCAGGCAAAAAAAATTTTTCACTGTTATTAAATTATTTGTTCAACATGTTAAACTGATAATTTAAATATGCCGATAAATAATATAACAGTAAAACCAAATCAGACATTAAAAGACTTTAGTTATGGCAGACGTTTTGTGAGAGGTATTGCCAGCCGTTCTATTGCGCCCTTAATCCTGCTTGAGGCATTTGTAGAAGGCGGTAGAACCTATCAGGCTTATCAAAGAGGAGGGTTTGATGAGGCGCGTGAGCGTATAACAGAAGAAATGATAGGTGCTGCATTCTGGTTCAGCGGTGTAGCAGGATTTAACAAACTCATAGATAAATTTATCGGTAAAAAACTTTACAAACTTCCGGAAACAGATTTTGACGGAGCAGGAGATACTCTGCGTGATCCTATTCAGAACTACTTGAAGAAGTACGCAGACAAGTTTAAGGATCCTAAAAAAGCAGAAAAGATGATTGCTAAATTTAAATTCGGTAAAGCAATCTCAAGTATTATTCTCGCAAACTGTCTTGTAGGTTTTGCCGTTCCGAAACTAAACCAGGCAATAACAAAACATCTTAGAAAAAACAGAAAAGAAGAACCGCAAAAAAATCAGACTAAACAAGTTCAAACAGCAGCCGTAAAAATGAATGATTTTCTTGACGGGAACCATAAAGATAAAAATGTTTCTTTTGGTATGTCGCCTCAACTCCTTTTAAGTCTGGCAAATAGTTTTGAAAATACTCCTAAATACCAATTGTTATCTACAGACGTTGGTATTGCCGGCGGACGTGCTATTTGCGCAAGAAATAATCATGAAAGAACTGAGGTTTTGTTCAGAGATATAGCATCAAGCTTCTTCTATATGTTTAATATGCCAATTGTTGCGGCATTGTTGAATAAAATTCAGGATGGAAAATCAACACGTCTTGATCCTGTTGCTGCAAAACAGGTTTCAGACCATTTGGAAGCCGTTCTTGATGCACACAATGGCAGCATGAAGGCAAGCGCGTTTAAAGAATTTGTTCTTGGAAAACCTGAGAATAAGTATATGATAACACCGGATCTGGCTAAGGATTTGGCTAAAAATAATAATGTAATAGAGCTTGAAAACTTTATAACCCATCTTAAAAAGATAGTTCCTGAAAATCAGTTTAGCGACTATGAAAAAGCCGCAAGAAAGATGTCGGAATTGCAGCCTAAAGTAACCGGAAAGAGCATGCTTTCAAAAGCCCAGGTTGAAGACATTTTCAAGGACGGAGCTGTAAATATGCCTGAATTTTTGAAGAATGTATACCGATGTGCAACTCAGGATGAAAACCTCTTTACCGGAAAAGTACATGCCCCTGCATTTGATAATGAACTTAAATTCATCTCAAGAGATACATTTACCCGTAAACAGGCAGAAATTGCAGATTATGTTAATATAATTCTCAAAAAAGCAAAAGACGGCGATGTGACAAAAGATCTTATTAAGAAAGTTTGCCGTGAAAACTTTATCAAAAACACATGCAACTGGGGTGTCGGATTTGCAATCTCTGCCGCATTCCTGTCAACATTCATTCCGAAAATCCAATACTGGATTACAACAAGAGTTACAGGTAAAAACACCTTCCCGGGTACTGAAGACTACTCAAATGAGAAGAAAAAGTAAATTAGATTTACCACGGATAGTCATCTTTAATTTGCCAGCCATCTAAGTATATTAACTGACCACAAGTGTATCTTTTATATTTTGGTATGTTTTTGTTGCATCCATACTCTGGGTGATTAATAGCATCTTCTCTGCGTTTGGCGTTGGCTCCGCTGCCGCCGTGAAAATATACAAGTCCTTTATTACTTTTATCAAACCTCATCATAAAGTCTTTTCTTGAAAAATCTCTTTTGTTATTGTAAAGGTCTGACGTATTGTTATTTATTGAACCAATAATATATAGGGTGTTAACATAGACGGGGGTACAGGTATTTAGATCAGAACAACCGTCAAGTTCAAAAGTTAAGATTATGCCATTTTTAAGTTTTATATAGTAAACGTCATCAGATGTAAACCCTTCTGAAGTTTTGTTTAAATATGGTGATAAGTAAGTTGTTTTTAATATTCTCATTACTAAATTCACTACCAAAGTACCACTCGGTAGGGTCCCCGTTGTTAGATTTTGATGTGATAAAAGCATTTGCAACTATTGTATAGGTCTGTTTCATTCTGGTTACAAAAATTATTTTTTGATATTTTCCAATTAAAGTCGGTAGTGTTATTGCTGCAACAACTCCGATAATACCAAGTGTAATCAATGTTTCAGCCAGTGTAAATCCTTTTGAACACATACGATTTCCTTTCTGTTTTATATATATATTTATCTAATTTATTATAATGATATATCTATATATAAAATTTGTCAATTATTATACATATAAGTATATGAATATAGATATGACAAAAGATGAGCTGTTGAAGAAATTCGGCTTGAATGTAAAGATTGCTCGTATGAAGAAAGGGCTAACACAGGAACAGCTTGCTGAACTGATGAATATACATCTTACTTATATTGCTAAAATTGAAACCGGAAAAATAAATATGTCGCTGGGTAAGATTTTAGAACTGTCAAAAGTTCTTAATGTTAATATAAATAACCTTCTTTTTATTGAGTAAAGCTGTTGCACATAACTGCTTGTAAAAAATTTTTGCCTGTGAGATAATTTTATTGGAAAGGCAAGCCATGTCAAACGTTTTAGTTTATACATTAGACGGGAAACTTTATGTAAATTTGACCAACCGCTGTACAAATGAGTGTATCTTTTGCCTGAGAAATGACAAGGATGATGTGTGCGGTCAGGCTCTTTGGTTAGATGACGAAAATTCAAAATCATCTGATGTAATAGAACAATTTGAAAAAATCTATAAAGAAACTCCGTCCAAAGAAGTTATATTTTGCGGCTATGGTGAACCTATGCTGAAGTTTGAAGTTCTGAAAGAAGTTGCAAAATACATAAAAAATACTTACCCTGAAATAAAAATTCGTGTAAATACAAACGGGCACGCTAATTTTGTATACAAAAGAAATCTTGTGCCTGAGCTGAAAGGGCTTGTTGATGAATTTTCCGTAAGTCTTAACGGCGTGTCTGCAGAAGAATATAATGAACTTTCTCAGCCAAAGTTTGAAAATGCTTATGATGAGGTTAAAAAGTTTATTAAAGCTTGTGCTGATGAAAATATTTCCGTTGTCGCAAGTGTTGTAGAAGGATATAAGGGCCGACACCTTGACCTTGCAGCCTGTGAAAATATTGCGCAGAATCTTGGTGCAAAATTCAGAGTGAGAGAGTGGATTGTAAACGGTTACTAATTTTGAAAGGAAAAATTATGCAAGTACAAAACAACTCTGGTTCACAAGTTACCCATCAGTCTTTTAAAGGGAAAATTGATATTATGCCCGGTAATTTAAGCTATAACCCGTCTAAATGCGTGAGAAAGGCTTATAATTCACTGGAAAAGATGATTAAAGATAAACCTTTTGACTTGTTTATAAGGCAGGATGCGAAAACAGATACAGTTAGATTAATTGCACAAAAGCCGGAACACTATGGCAGAAAAAATAAACCTATTGCAGAAGCTGTTATATCAGGAGCCGCAAAACTGGAAGACAGTGCTGCAGAACCTAAATATTCTGCTTCTGGATTGTATATTTCTGTAGCAAAAGAAGCTATATCAGAATATGAAAAAAAATTCCCTGTGATGTCATTCAGTGAAAAAGCTAAAAAGTTTTTTAATAACTTAGGCAGTAAATTTATGAAAATTATGCAAGATGAATAATAAAAAATAAGAAGAAAAAGAAAGGACGAGAAATGAATCTTTTAGACAAAATTATGAAACCGAAATCAATTGCGGTTATCGGTGCATCAACAAAAGAACATACAATCGGTTCTGATATTATGAAACGATTGCAGGAATACAAATTCAACGGTAATATTTATCCTGTAAACCCTAAAGGCGGTATTATCGAAGGACTTCAGGCTTATACTTCAATTCTTGAAGTTCCGGGCGAAGTTGATCTTGCTATTATTGTAGTTAATGCTAAATTTGTACTTTCTACAATTGACCAGTGCCATGAAAAAGGTATCAAAGGTATCTGTATAATTACAGCCGGTTTTAAAGAAACAGGTAAGGAAGGTGCAGAACTTGAAAAACAATTAGTTGAAAAACTTAAAGAATACGGTATGAGATGTGTAGGTCCTAACTGCTTAGGTGTAGTAAACACTCACCCTGACATCAGAATGGACGGATGTTTTGCAGAAAGCCTTCCTGAACGCGGAAATATCGGTTTTGTTTCTCAATCAGGCGCTTTAGGCGGCGGTATTTTAAATATTTTAAAAGACCTTAATCTTGGTTTTGCACAGTTCATCTCAATCGGAAACCAGGCAGATGTAAATGCTGAAACAGCTCTTGAATACTGGGAAAATGATGCAGACGTTGAACAGATTCTTCTTTACATGGAATCAATCCAAAATCCTTCTAACTTCAGAAGATTAGCATCAAGAATAACTAAGAAAAAACCAATTCTTGCTTTAAAAGCAGGACGTTCAGCTGCAGGTGCATCAGCAGCATCTTCGCACACTGGTTCTTTAGCAGGTGCAGATAAAGCAGCAGCAGCTTTGTTAAAACAATCAGGTGTTATAAGAGAATTTTCTTTGAAAAACTTATTCTCAACAGCAAAAGTTTTTGCTAACTGCCCTATCCCAAAAGGCGACAGAGTAGCAATTATTACAAATTCAGGCGGACCTGGTATTATGGCAACTGATGCTGTTTGCGAATACGGTATGCAGATGGCTAAAATTTCAGATGCTACAAAAGATAAATTAAGAAGCTTCTTACCTTCAGCAGCATCTGTTAAAAACCCTATCGATATGATTGCATCAGCACCTATCGAACACTACAAACAAACACTTGAAACCGTTATTGCAGATGAAAATGTTGATATGATTATTGTAATCTATCTTCCGTTCTTGGGATTAAAAGATATTGATGTTGCAAAAGCTTTAATGGAAATTAAAGCAGCTAATCCGCAAAAACCGGTTATCGGTGTATTTATGACTAAGAACGAATTCTTCTCAAAACTTTCAGATATGAATGTTAATATGCCGTTCTTTATGTACGCAGAAGAAGCAGCTGACGGTTTGAACAGATTAAATCAGCAAAGACTCTGGATGGAAAGACCGGAAGGCAAAATCCCTTGCTACGATGTGGACAGAGCTAAAGTTGAAAAAATCATTAAAGGTTCATTGGCAGAAGGCCGCGCTCAGCTTACAACATTAGAATCAATAGATGTTCTTCAGGCATATGGCATCAGAGCTTGTAAATACGGCTTGGCTACAAATGAAGAAGAGGTTGTAGAGCTTGGTAACTCAATCGGCTACCCTGTAGTTATGAAAATGACTTCAAAAACAACTTCTCACAAAACAGATGTAGGTGGTGTTGTAGTTAACATCAAATCTGAAGAACAATTGAGAAAAGAATATAAAGGATTACTTGAAAGACTAGAAGCAAAAGGTTTGCTTGAAGGTCTTGAAGGTGTAATTATTCAGGAAATGGTTAAAGGCTCTCGTGAAATGGTTTGCGGTATCGCAACAGATCCTCAATACGGACCAATGATGATGTTTGGCTTGGGCGGTGTATTCGTTGAAGTTATGAAAGACGTAACATTCAGAATTGCTCCTTTAACAGATGTTGATGCTGAAGAAATGATTAAATCAGTTAAAGCATACAAATTATTAGAAGGTGCAAGAGGTACAAAACCTGCTCAAATTGATCAAATTCAGGAAACTTTGTTGAGATTATCCCAGTTGGTTAATGACTTCAAATTCATTGATGAACTTGATATTAACCCACTGTTAATCTCTGAAGCAACCGGTGAAGGTATAGCGGTTGATGGTCGTATCAAGGTAAGAATGGAAGAAGCTAAAGAGGCTCTTGGATGTTCTTGTGGATGCGGCTCTGTAGTCTGCTCTTGCGGTAAATAATTTAAATGAAGAAGCCGGTCTTATTGTAATAAGACCGGCTTTTTTTGCCCCAAAAGTCATATATGATATAGAAATAGAGGAGAGAGATGTTTACGATAGGCCCCAAGATTACTGCAGCAATTGGTGCAACAAAGGACCGAAAATATATAAACTAATATGCTAAAGGTAAGATAAAAGAACCATCAGATTTTTATGACATACTTGTAAAAAAGTCAGGTCCTCCCGCAAAAACGTTTAAAGAAAAATTCCAAAGCTGGCTTAAGGCATACGATGCCAATATGGAAAGAATAAATATTGTCAGAGCTATTAATGAAAGATTTAAAATCAGGTAAATCCCAAAACAGACTTTTATAAGTCTGTTTTGACCTGTTTAATATATTGATTTTTATACAAAATAGTTTATAATAAAAAGCAGAGGAAAAACCTTTACTACATCAGTTCCTTTTCTGTAAGTGGCTAAATCAGAGCGCCAAGCATGAACAGGAAAAGAAGCAGTCAGCACATTTTAAGTAACTAAAAAACTTTTTGAGGCGATAGCGGGAGCTGCGCGGGAGCGTGTTTGAGAAAATAAATATTTTCCCTTAAAAAAGAAATAAATAAAATCAAAGCTAGAAAAAAAGGAGATTAAGTATGGAAAACATAGTAATAGCAAGACTTTCCGGGGGGGGGGCAAGGTAATTTAAGCTCCTTAAAAGGTATTGGTGCAGGTACCGAGCCATTTTGTGCCGCCGAAAGAAGAACCCTTAAACGAGGCTTTACGTTAGCCGAGGTATTGATAACCTTAGGTATAATCGGTGTAGTTGCAGCAATGACAATGCCGACGTTAATACAGAAGAACAATGAAAAAGCAACAGTCACAAAGCTCAAAAAGTTTATGAGCGTAATGAACAGTGCAATAACTCTGTCGATTAATGATAATGGTCCGATTGATTCATGGTGTTTAACAAATACTGTTTTTGATGAGGAGACAGGAAGTAATACGCCTCTAAGTAATGAGGGGCAGGAAGAATTTATGAAGAGATATATTCTTCCATACCTTAAATATTCATATGTTTGTCTTCAGACCGATACCAATTGTAAATCATATGACAGATATTCTTTAGACGGAACAAAATTTTCCGGTTTTACAGATAGAATAATTCTGGCAGATGGCTCTACTGTTTCTGGATTTGTTATTAGTAATTCTTCATGTTTATTGACAGCAGGCGAAAGTAAGGCTTTACAAAATGTTTGCGGGCAAATATTTTTTGATATAAACGGTGCGCGTAAACCGCCAAATAAAACGGGTGTGGACGTATTTCTTTTTTATTTTACAAAATATGGTGTAATACCAATGGGAACTGAGATGGAAAATAATGATAATTATAGTTTTGAAAATAGTTGTAGTCTGCGCACGGTGAATCGATTAAACGGTTACGGGTGTACAGCGTGGGTAATTTATAATGAAAATATGGACTATCTGCATTGCAAAGATTTAAGCTGGAACGGGAAGAAAAAATGTAAATAAAATAATTAAAGACCGCTGTATTACAGCGGTCTTTAAATTTAATTATCTTGTTGAACCATAGCTTTTAGATTTTCTTCTGAAATTCCGGTTGCGGTACTCAAATCTTTAGAGTTGATAACAACATAAGGCTTGTCATCCGGTCCTATTGGAACTTTGTATTTATCTCTGTTTCCGCCGTAATCATCGCGGATATTTTGATACATAGTTCCGTCTGCAAGGTTATATTTTATTTTAATATCACCAAGTGTGGTACTTTTATCATTAAGCGTTATTGTAAAGTTATTTTCTGCACCAAGAAGTTTTAAGAACCAGTTAGGTTCTTCATATTTCACATTACCTGCATTTACTTCATCAGTAAATGTTTTTAAAGCTTCCTGCTGTTTATGCAGTTCAGTTCGTTGCCCAATCGGAATATTGCCGATTTTACCGCCCTGTTCTCCTCCAGCCTGAGCTGCTTTGGCGGCTCTAACACCGTTCACACTATTGACATTTGATACCATATTCGCTGCTCCTCTTATTAATTTAAGTTCTCTTACTTAAATAAAAACATCTGAGATGCAGTGATTTCAGCATGCAGTAAAATTGTTTACATTCTTAACAAATTTCCAATAATTTAAAAATCTCGTTAACCGGAGGAATTAAATTTTGAACCGGGCATTCTTCATCGAGTTCAAGCGTAATAGTTGGAATAGCATTTTCAATACCTGCATATGTCCCGAAACTTCCCGGGGTTGGGTAGCCTATGCTTTCTTCAACCGGATAATTAATAATTTTTGATATTTTTTCACAAATTTCTTTTGCATTGCCATCATAGTTTACAACTTTAAAAGGCGCATGGAGGGTTAATATTAGACGCGGCTTGTACTTTTCGATAATGTTAACAAGAAATTTTGTTTCAATCTCGCTTCCCGGAGTGTTTCCTCCGAAAAATTCGTTTTTTTCTGTTAATCCCCAATTTCTTGTCGGAAAGTTCCTGTTTAAATCCACGCCGTTAGCGTTTGTGCGTATGTTTCCGGCAAGCCCGTCTGGGTTGAGGCATGGAATAAATAGAAGGCTGCTCTTGTTTCCTTTTAAATAATTTTCTATCAGGAATTTTCCCTGAGGTTCATCACCATGGAACACTCCGATTACCAGAATATTTTTTGATTGCTCTGAGCCGAGCAGAGTTATCTCTGAGCCATTTTTTGAAAAAGTTTTTTCCAATACATTCATTAGTTAAAAATTGCCTCAATAAATTCTTCAGAATTAAAATCTTTCAAATCTTCCATTTTTTCACCGACACCGACAAGTTTTACCGGAAGTTTCATTTCTTTTGCAACAGCTAATATAATTGCGCCTTTGGCAGAGCCATCAAGTTTTGTGAGGGCTACAGATGTGATATTTACAGCTTCCGTAAAAACTTTTGCCTGTTGAAGCCCGTTCTGACCGGTGTTTGCATCTAATACAAGCATACATTCACGAAGGCTTTCAGGTGCATTTTTGTCAATAACATTTTTTATTTTTGCAAGTTCTTCCATCAGGTTAAACTTATTTTGAAGTCTTCCGGCAGTGTCAACAAGGATTACATCGTATTTTTCGCTGCGTGCTTTTTGAATTGCTTCATAAACAACAGAAGCCGGATCAGCCTTGTCGCGTCTAACAATGTCTGCACCGGCACGTTTTGACCAGATGTCAAGCTGTTCTTCTGCTGCTGCGCGGAAAGTATCACCTGCAGCAATTAGAACTCTTTTACCCTGATTTTTGAAGCGGTAAGCAAGTTTTCCTATCAATGTAGTTTTTCCTGCACCGTTTACGCCGGTTATAAAGTATATGTTCAGCGCATCAGGCATATAGTTTAACTCGTTGCTGCCGGCTGACTGGAGTGTTTTTAAAAATTCAGTTTTTAGATAATTTTTTACATCGGACGGTTTAATTTTTGACTGATTGCGAAGTTTATCAACAAGTTCTGATGCGTAATTTACGCCTAAATCCGCGCTGATAAGTAAATCTTCCATATCTTCCAGTACAAATTCAGAAAATTCTTCCTCCTGCGTAACAGCCTCTGTTACGTTGCCAACAAGAGCTTGCGCAGTGTTAGACACAGCTTTTTTTAAATTATTAAATCCATCTGAGAAGAATTTAAACATACTATTTAAGTCCGTTTTCAACGATTATTTTGGCGAGAACACCGTTAATAAATGATGAGCTGTCATCGGTTGAATATTTTTTAGCGAGTTCAAGAGCTTCATCAACAACAACCTTCATCGGAGCATCTTTCATATAAAGAAGCTCAACTATAGCAATTCTGAGAATATCTTTATCCATTTTGACAAGACGTTGGAAATCCCAGTTTTTAGCGTGTCGTTTAATCATTTCGTCAATTTCTTTGTGATATTTCTGGAAGAATTCAGCAATGCGGATAGCATAATCTTTAACTTCATTCTGCGCATCGAGAGTAGTAAACTCTGCAATTTCGAGAGCGAGAAGCGCTTTTTCAGCGATTTCAATCATTTCATTAATTCTGCCTGACATATCAGAAGTCATTGGTAGAGGAACAGGAACATTAGAAACATCAAGCGGTCTTTTGAGATTTGTTTCGTGTTCAGCTTCGTATGTATCAATCTGGTCTTTCATTTCGACGAGAGCGCCGACAGTAATTTTCAGCTCATCACTTGCGTTGCTTGTTAAAATTCTAACAGATTTTAATATAATATCTTCAAGGTCTTGTCTTGAATAATTAGTAATTTTTTTATCAAATTGTGAAAACAGGATAAATGCCAATTCTCTGGCTGCTCTACGGGCTTGCATAATATTTCCTCACATAAATTTATCTACACAGCCAATGCTAACATGAAAAAATTTTCAGGACAAGGAGGATTTTTGTAATTTATCAGCTTCAGCAAGTACATGAATTAAAGCAGTATTGAGGTCAATACATTTAGAGAAAGCCTTTTTAATTTCTTCGTTAGAAACTGTAGTTTTTTCGGTAAGCTCTTCAAGGTACTCCTGTAGCTCTTCAAGAATAGTTGCTGCGATGTTAAATTTTGCCCAAAACATAAAGCTCCTTAATATTCGTTATGATTATATTTGATATTATCAAATATAATCATAATACAAGTAAGCTATTTTGTCAAACATCCAACCATGCAATATCATATTTATTGATATGTTGGACATAAGAATTGAACTTAAAGCTTTAATTGGTAGAAAATGTACTTCAATGAACAAAGTTGTTCGTGCATTGAGGGATGCCGGAATTTTTACAACCGGACCAAGCAACATTTCTGCAAAAATTAAAAATAAAACTATTAAATTTGAAGAAGTTCAACAAATTCTTGATTATTTAGGTTATGAATTAGTCATTAAAGAAAAATAAAATTTTTAGTTTTTTGTTTCTCTGCTTTTGCCAGACAGCTGTGCTGGCGATTAAACACTTGAAATTTATAAAAGATAGTTTATAATATAAAAAGGGAGTGCGGACGGCAATCCGCACATTCAAGCCCTTTATTTGGATTTGAGCGCTAATATTATCAGTAAGAATAGTATTAGCGCTTTTTCAGTAATACTGAAATCCATATTTGCATCACCCCCTTTCATGTCCTTATCTGATGTCCGAAAAATTTCCGCGATAAGGAACGTGAGCGGGATTTTTGAGTCACAGCGCAGCTGCGCGCGGCCCGCGTAGGCGGGGCGTAAGCAGCGGAGATCTGCTTTTGAATTTTTAGTCCGCGGCACAAAAGTAAGTTAATGCTAAGGGCTCGCCCTTTCTCTATTATTCTATATTAATAATTTAAAAATAAATCCTGTGTTTAACGGAAATAATATTAATGTTTTTGCCAAACGTTTCTTTCAGCTATGAAAAAATTTTTTTGTGTTAGAATTAAATTGAACACATATCTGCCCTGTTAAGTTTGTATCTGCGGCGGTAAAATGAGGGATGATTTTAATGAAATTACACAATTCTTATTCTAACACTATCGAAGAATTTAAACCTATTGAAGATAATAAAGTTAAAATGTATGTCTGCGGTCCTACCGTTTATGACTTTGCTCATTTGGGACACGCCAGATGCTATATTACCTGGGATGTTTTATACAGATATTTAAAATTCAAAGGATATGATGTTACTTACTGCCGAAATGTTACAGATGTTGACGACAAGATACTTAAAAAGGCAGAAAAAGAAAACAAAACACCCGAAGAAGTTTCACAATACTGGTATAAACAGTTTGAAAATTCAATGAAAGCTTTGAATACTTTGAAGCCTGATGTTGAACCTTTTGCCACTAAAACTCTCGGCGAAATGATTTCTATTGTTAAAGATTTAATTAAAAACGGCTATGCTTATGAAGCTGATGGAGATGTGTATTTCAGAGTTAAAAAATTCCCGCGCTACGGCTGGCTTTCCAAGCAGCCTATAGACCAGCTTGAAAGCGGTGCAAGAATTGAAGTCGGGGAACACAAAGAAGATCCGCTTGATTTTGCATTGTGGAAAAAGGATGAAAAGTTTGGTTACAGAAGCCCATGGGGTGTCGGACGCCCGGGGTGGCATATTGAATGTTCTGCCATGAGCCGTAAATATCTTGGCAAAACTATTGATATTCACGCAGGCGGTGCTGATTTAATATTCCCGCACCACGAAAACGAAATTGCACAATCTGAATGTGCTAACGGATGCAAATTTGTGAATTACTGGCTTCACAATGGTTTTGTTACTATTAACAAAGAAAAAATGTCAAAATCTCTCGGTAACTTTTTGACAATTGATGATTTGCTCAAAAAATACGATGCAAACACAATCCGCTTCTTTATCCTGACAAATCATTACAGAATGCCTGTTGAGTTTTCTGATGAAGCTCTTGCATCAGCTCAGGCCGGTGTAAAAAGAATGCTTAATGCTAAACGAACTAAAATTAACGAAGATTTAGATATTACAAAAACAGATGACTATGCAAAGTTTGTTGAAGCAATGGATGATGATTTAAATACATCAAAAGCCCTTGCAATTCTCTTTGACCTTGCAAACAGAGCTAATAAAGACGAAAAAGATGCGTTTACTATTCTCTATAAACTTGCAGGAGTGCTGGGCTTTAGTTTTGAAAAGCCAACACTGTCAGAAGAAGAACTCTCTGATGCAGTAAAACATGTATCAGAAAAACTTGGCAAAGATTTTTCTTCAATGGACGAGTTAATTGCGTTCAGAAAAGAAGCCCGCGATGCAAAAAATTGGGACGTGGCAGACAAAATCAGGGTTGCCCTGGATGAAGTGAATATAGTTTTGAAAGACGGTAAAGAAGGCACTGTCTGGGAAGTAAAATAAGCTAGATTACTTATATAATACTGCTCTGGCTGCGGCTGAGCCGGGTGCCACAACTGCATCATAATATATTACCGGAAATATATCTGTGACTTCATCAACGAAACATTCGCTGTTTATGTCAGTATAATGAGCTTTGTTGTCATTACATCGTGTTTCTTTATTTGGTCTTTTTACTCCGTTCACATCTATAAAGCCAATACAATATTTTTGAAAGAGTTCATCGTTCATTGCTTGTTCAAGAGTTGTATTATTTAAGGTGCAGGTTGTTTCATTGTTAATACCTCTTGGAGGTGTGTGAAATGCAAAAATGGCACCGTCATTCATTTGATAATAATACAGCATTATATGCTGTTCTTTTATAAGAGAGTCTGAGGTAGTACCTTTTTCATATACGTATTTATAATACAGCTGGCTTTTGTCTATATATAATTTTGTGTGATCAAAAGCCTTTGGTTTCACCAGTGAACTGTTAAATATACTGCACATTGATTGTACATTTTGTGAATTATCGGTATATTCATTAATGCAGTTGCTTCCTACCGATGAAAAATCAAAATCATATTTTGCTTTGTTTAAATTTACTGCCTGATTCAGGACGGACAATGATTTTTTAAAACCGCTTTTAAATTTTATATTATTAACCTTTGTAGTTACGACAGGTAGCGTCATTGCTGCTACAATTCCGATTATACCAAGTGTTATAAGAACTTCCGCCAATGTGAATGCTGTTTTTGTCATCTTTACTCCAATTAACCAATTTTATTATCGCGAACGCGATAGGATAATTTATATATTACATCCAAAATTAAAATTATGCAAGAGGCAAAGAAAAAAATTATTTTTAATGCAATCGCAAAAACGGTCAAAAGGTTACGCGGGAAAAAAAGCCAGTTTATGCTGGGGGCGGAGTTTGATATTCCATCTTCAGTTTTAAGCGATTTGGAACGTTCTGTGAAAGACCCTCAGCTTACCACACTGTTTAAACTTGCAGGAGCATTTGATCTTTCTATTTCTCAATTTATGGAAGAACTTGAAAAGGAATTGCCTGAAAATTTTTCTGTTTGTGAAGAATAGTTTTTGTCATATAATATTTTTATGAAAAATTTGGTGATTATTATATTTTTATTTATGTTATCGGCATCTGTGCCTGTAAATGCTTTTTCCCCTAATATTCCTCCTGCTACGTTACAGGTAGCAAGAGAAGCTAAAATCAAAGAGGCTGTCCATGCTCCTAAATCTCAGGTTGTGAGAGTTGGAATTGGCAGTTCCGGTTTTGGAACTTATGTATACAATAATATTGGGATTTATGGTACTGATGAAATTATGATTTGCGACGGGGACAATCTTGTCGAAACTCTGCCGGCTAATACAAATTTAATAATCAAATTTAAAGACGGAATGTTTGAGCTTTCACAGGATGACGGCACTATAATTACATCTATGCAGGGACCGGTAAGGATTATTTGCCCTAAAGGGCTTCTGGGAGTAAAAGGGTTGAAACGTGCCGGTAAAAATGCCCTTTATCATGGTGCGTTTGAAATTGTAAAAGCAAATGCTAATTATTTTAACCTTGTAAATATGATTGAGGTTGAAGATTATCTGAAAGGCGTTGTCCCAAATGAAATGCCGGTGAGCTTCGGGCTTGAGGCTTTGAAAGCGCAGACTGTTGCAGCAAGAAATTACGTTCTTTCGCCAAGGGTTAAGTCTTCACCTAATTACGATGTTGTGGATTCTGTTGCAAGCCAGGTATATTTCGGTGCAAATACTGAAAGAGAGCTGTCTAATCAGGCAGTTGCAGAAACTGAAGGTATTGTTGCGCTTTATGGATGGGATTTAATCCTTGCACAATACTCATCAACGGCAGGCGGATATACTGAAAGCTATTCTAATGCTTTTTCCGATCCAAATACTAAAGATTTTCCATCACATGAGAAACCGTATTTAAAGGCCAAACCTGATATTTTATCGCAGACTCCGTTGAATACAGAAGAGGCTGCTGCGGCTTATTATAAATCTAAACCTGATGCCTATGATATTCGGTCCTCATACTTCCGCTGGACTAGAGAATGGCAGCCTGATGAACTTAAAAAACTTCTTGAACAAACTCTTATTGCGCAGTCTGCTACAGGATTTGTAAAACCTGCATTTAACAAAGGTGATAAACTGGATGACCTTACTGAACTCAGGGTTCTCAGACGGGGCGACAGCGGAAAGATAATTGAGATGGAAGTCGTTACTGCCGGACAGAAGTATAAAATTTTTAAAGAACTTGTTGTCAGAAGGCTTTTGACAAAAGACGGCAAGGCGCTTCCAAGTGCTAATGTTGTGTTTGAAAATATTAAAGATGAAAACGGAAAGCTTATTTCAATCAAGGCTTACGGCGGAGGCTTCGGACATGGTGTAGGAATGAGTCAGTACGGTGCGGGATTTATGGGCTCTGAACTTCATATCCCTTACGAAAAAATTCTTAAACACTACTATACCGGTATTACGCTTGGTACAAAGCCTGTTATCATATCTGCGGATAGTTCGCAGAATGTAGTTCTGCAAAACTTTTATACTGATAAAAAATTTGCAAATATAGTTGTTGACAACAAATTTCAGGTTTCAAAACTTGTTGCAAGCATAAACGGAAAAGAACATACTTTTGAACTGCCGACAAGTATCTGGGGAGGTTCAAGGGTTACCAATATAGATATATCAAATTTTATTAAAAAAGGGAAAAATACAATTGTATTTTATTACCCGATGGAACAAGGGGATAAAAAAGCTCTAAGGCTTTTTGTGGAATTGGTGAAAAAAGATGACAGCAGCGACATATGGTGATGATGATAAGACGCCGAGTTTGTTAAAGGCGGCGTGGTTAATAGCAGTAGTAACTATTTTTAGTAAGCTTATAGGGTTCATAAGAGATGTGGTAATTGCAAATTACTACGGTGCATCTATGGTTTCGGATGCTTATTTCTATGCCTATCAAATTCCTGCTCTCTCGATAATTTTACTTGGCGGTGTCGGCGGACCTTTTCACAGTGCCACAGTTGCTGTTTTTTCAAAGCTTATTCCGTCATTAAAGGACAAACCTTCTGAAGAATTAAACAAGCTTTACAGCACATTTATGACAACAACAATATTGTTTTTTACAATTCTTGCTGTTTTGTGTTTCTTTTTTGCACCGCAGATTATGGGCGTAATAGCCTCCGGAGGCGACCCGCAATTAATTGAGCTTGCGGCAGGACATTTAAAAATTATGTCGCCGGTATTAATTATAGGCGGAATTGTCGGTATTTATTACGGTATCCTTGTAACCTACAGGTACTTTATGCTTCCTAACCTGTCGCCGATTATAATGTCGCTTGTTATTATTGCGATGGTAATGTGCGCACGAAACGATAATACAGGCGCAATTCTTGCATGGGCAACCACAATAGGTGCTGTATGCCAGTGGGTTATGCAATATCCGAAAATCAGGCAGCTGGGTTTTAAGTTGAAGCCTAATCTTGATGTATTTAATAATATTGAATATAAAAATATATGTGAACTTCTTTTTCCGGCAGTTTTAAGTTCAACCGTCGGGCAGGTTCATATTTATGTTGATATGTTTTTTGCCTCTGCACTTAGAGAAGGTGCATGGACTGCAATAGGTTATGCTAACAGAGTATTTCAGTTTCCTGTAGGTATTCTTGTTACAGCATTCCTTGTTCCTTTGTTCCCGATTTTTGCAAGGCTTGTGGCGGACAAGGATTATGACGGTATCAGAAAATATTTTAATAAAGGCGTCGGCGTTCTTTTCTTTGGTGCAATACCTATTATTATTGGTATTCTTGTTGTCGGACTAGACGGGGTGCGTGTTGTGTTCGAGCGCGGTGAATTTGATGCGCATGCAACATTTATGGTTACTGAGGCGTTGTGGTTTTTATCTTTTTCTATAATACCGTATGTCTTCAGAGATTCTATTACAAGGGTTTATTATTCGTTTAATGATTCAGCTACTCCGTTTATTGTTGCATTTTCTTCTATAGTTTTAAAAGTATTTTTCAATATCCTTTTGATAAATAAACTGCACATGGGAATAGGCGGAATTACCCTGTCCACATCATTTGTAACCTTATTCAATGCCGTGGTGCTCGGTTTATTTATTTCCAGAAAAATCAAAATGGATTATAAGTCATTATTTATTAATTTATTGAAGATGTGCGCTGCAGGTTTTGTTACACTTGTTCTCTGCGGACTTTTATCAGTAGGATATGACAAGTTTGTTGAACTGCCAAAATACGTGTTTGAGCTTGTAAAAATTTGTGTGGTTGGAATAGTCTGTCTTGCAGTTTATGTTGAGTTAAACCTGCTGATGAAAATGGAATACGCAGAAGAACTTTTTGAACGGCTTGCTGCAAGATTTAAGAAGTAAAAGTGAACTTTGAAAACTAAATATTAAGGGCAGCCCTGAAAAACCTCCTAAGTGCTTACAAACTATGTAGCGGCAACTGGGCAGAAAGGAGGTTAAATGAATAGAATGCTATTAAAAAAATCTCTAGCCGTACTAGAGATTTTTATTAAAATATTTTATCTATTTTTATAAGGGGCGACAAGTTGGTTGAGCTTTCACGGAGCTTAGCCAACTCCCTTATATTTATATTATAACGTATTTTTTTAGGATTGCAAGTCCTTACAAGGAGAAAATAAACTATGCTTAAGAACAAAGAAGAGATTAGAAAAATATTGGAAGAAGGCGGAGTTATAGCCTATGTAACAGATACTGTCTGGGGGCTCGGCTGCCTTCCGTCGTCTGAAAAAGGTGTGAAAAAAATCTATGACATTAAAAAGCGTGAAGCTCAAAAACCTTTAATTCTTATGTCAAATGATATTTACCATCTGCTCCAGTATGTAAAAGTTATTCCAAAAAACGGTCAGAAGCTTGTGAAAAAATATTTCCCAGGAGCGCTGACTCTTGTTGTAAAGAAAAATCCTGAAATGACCCCTGATTATATAACGTCAAATATGGACACAGTGGGTATAAGGGTGCCGGATAATGAAGTTTTTAAAGAAATTTGCAATGTTGCACCGGGTCATGTTCTTGCAACAACCAGCGCAAACCTGTCACACCAGCCTTCAGCGAAAAGCTATGAGCAGGCTAAAGCAAATATGGAAGGTCTTGCGGATTTAGTGATAGAAGATTACGGCTATTTCTGCAAAGGTTTGGAATCTACGGTTGCAGGTGTTTTTAATGATGATGAAATAAAAATTTTCAGGCAGGGTGCAATACAAATTGATATATAATAAAAAAGCCTCTTTTTTAAAGAGGCTTTTTTATTTCTTATTGGTTTAATTTATTCATCGGGATTGTTAATTTTTGACCAATTGAAAGCTTGTTAGGATTTTTCATATTATTGGCGTTCATAACAGACCAAGCTCTTTCCTGTGTATATCCGCCGTAAAATCTGGTAAGAATGCTTTCCATAGTATCTCCGCTTTGTACGGTATAAACTTCATCTGCCGCAACTTCAGCCGGAGCTTCATTAGCCGGTAAGAAGTTGAGCTTTTCATTTTTTACGGCAGGTGCAGGAAGAGCTATTTTCATATTAAAATTAACTCCATGCATAGACATAAAGATTAACCCGGCAACAATCGCTGTTGTTATAACTCCGCCGATAAATCCTGTTGCAAGATATACATTTGGAGATTTATCAAGCTTCTGGTTAACTTTGAAATTCTGCCATAACAAATCCAATTCTTTTTCTCTGTTTGGTCTGACATAAACATTCGGAGTAATATCATGAGATTCCTGTTTATATTTAGAAAGCGCTTCTAAAACTGCCATTTTCTCCTTAGATAAATTTGACCTTCTGATAGTTGAACTCTTCATACTGACCTCACACCCTAATTATTGTAAATTGTTTATGCCAGTATCCTATCACGAGCGCTTTTTTAAAGCAAGTTTTGTAACTTATTGTTGTCAAGTCTTTTTACATCTTGTAATATTTCTACTATAATTGTCTTATGAAAATTTTAGGTATTGATCCCGGCATGGCAATTGTCGGCTACAGTATTGTTGAATTTGACGGGAATGCTTGCACGCTCTTACATTCCGGCTCAATCCAGACTTCAAAAAATGCTAAAGAAAGTGCAAGGCTTCTTGAAATTTTCAATGATATGAAAACTATTGTTGAAATGTATAAACCTGATATTGCATCTATTGAAAAACTGTTTTTCTTTCGTAATCAGACTACTGTAATGCCTGTTGCTCATGCAAGAGGGGTTATTCTTACAGTGCTGGAAATGAACGGAATTCCTGTTTTTGAATATACACCTATGGAAGTAAAACAAGTTTTGACAGGTTACGGCAGGGCGGATAAAAAAGAAGTTGAACAAATGGTTAAGATTTCTTTAGGAGTTGAAAAACTCCCTAAATTGGACGACACGGTTGATTCTATTGCAATTGCTATCTGCCACACACGTTCTGTAAGATAATTTTATGTTATGATGAAGGCGGAGAGTAATAATGGATATATCTTTATTAAAACTGATTTTATTTATAAGTATTTTTATAGGAGTTCTTGCCGGAATACTAACTGCGGTGCCGTATATTGGAGAACTTGCTTTTTGGGTTTTGCTCTGTCTTTCTTCTGTTATTGAGATGATTTTTCTTGCCAGAGCTGGTTTGCTTGAGCTTGAATCCGTAAAAGAAAGCGTTACAATAGGTGGTATAATTGGTTTTGTGTCATTTATGGCATTTGCTGTTGTTTATGTTCCTATTGTTGTAGTGCTTTTAAAACTATTTAAATATTATACAAATTACGGTGTTGCTGTTATGCTCGGTACTGCCAATGTATGGATAATACTTTTACTTGCTGTATTTATGGCAATATTGAGCGCTACAATTAATGCTTTTACCGGATTTTTAACTTATTATGTCAGTGAGTTTATAAAAACTCTTGAAAAGAATGAACAGAGAAGACACAATCAATTTAAGTAAAGGAAAAATTTTTATGACAGAATTTAATTCAAAAATAAAAACTATTGAATGGGTTGATAACTATTCAAAAATGGTGGATCAGACGCTTGTTCCGTATGAATTTAAGTATGTAAACATAACAACCGGAGATGAGATGTTTGATGCGATTAAAACAATGATAGTAAGGGGTGCGCCTGCTATTGGTGTTGCCGGTGCGCATGGCGTTGTTTTATATGCACAGGAGCTGGCAAAAGAAAACTTGTCAAGAGATGAATTTGTTTCAAAGCTTCTTGAAAAATCTGATTACATGGCAAGCGCAAGACCTACTGCCGTAAATCTTATGTGGGCAGTTAAAAAACAAAAAGAAATTATCGAAAATTCAACTTCAGACATAGCCGGTATTGTTGAAGAACTAAAACAAAACGGGATTAAATTAGAAAAAGAAGATGTGGAAATTAATAAAAAGATAGGTGATTACGGTGCTGAAGTTGTGCCTGAGGGGGCAACTATTCTTACGCATTGTAATGCAGGTGCTCTGGCTACTGTAGGTTATGGAACAGCTTTAGGGGTAGTACGCTCTGCATTTGCAAAAGATCCTACAATTCAGGTTTTTGCAGATGAAACAAGACCCCGCCAGCAAGGTGCAAGGATTACAACTCTTGAGCTTACTATGGACGGTATTCCTACTACGTTAATTACTGACGGTATGTGTTCATATTTTATGAAAAAAGGTATGATTGATATGGTAGTTGTCGGAGCTGACAGGATTGCTGCAAACGGTGACACTGCAAATAAAATAGGTACATATACCGTAGCAATTGCCGCTAAATATCATAATGTTCCTTTTTACATTGCAGCTCCGCTTTCAACTATTGATAGAAGCATTAAATCAGGTGATGAAATTGTTATTGAGGAACGCTCAAGAGAAGAAGTTACACATATTAACGGCAAAATAATATGCGCACCAGAGGTAAATGTAATTAATCCCGGGTTTGATGTTACTCCGCATGAGCTTATCGCCGGAATAATTACTGAAAAGGGTATTTTAAGACCTGATTATAATAAATCAATTGCAGAAGCTTTTGAAAAAGAAAGAGTTCCTTTATAAAGGAACTCTTTTTTACTTATTGGTTTCGCTGGAAAAATCCTGCAATTTCCTTATGCGGGAAAAATTTAACAATTGGACGCCCATGCGGGCAGGTATAAGGCATTTTTGTAGTACGCCACCTTTTTACAATTTCCTGCATCTGCCAGGTTGAGAGCTTTTGACCGGCTTTTACCGAAGCTTTACAGGATGTGGTAATTAGAATTTTTTCTTCAAGTCCGTCAATGTCACTTTCAATATTTTCTAAAATATCTGACAGTATTTCTTTCGGATTTACTTTTGCAATCATCTGAGGAACTTTGCGGAAAATTAATTCAGTATCTGATGTAAATTCAATACCAAATCCGAAGCGTTCAAATTTATCAAGATTTTCTTTTATTAACTCAGCTTCACTTGGTGTAACAGTTAAGACATCAGACACAAACAAAAGTTGTGATACGACATTCTTTTCTGATTTTAATTTTTCGTAAATATATCTTTCTTCTGCTATGTGCTGGTCAATTATTTCCATACCATCTTCTTTTTCGACAATAATATAAGTATTTTTATATTGACCTACAATGTTTTCTTCAGTTTCAGGGGCTTTTTCAACAGGTTTAAAAATTTGTTTCTGTTCTGTTTCATAAACAACCTGAGGGGTTTTATCCTGAATCATATCAAAGGTTTTTTCTTCAACAACCATCTCATCATCGGTTTTATTATAAACAATATCAAACGTATTTTGCTGCGGCTTAAGTTCAATAATATTTGTTTTTTCGGCAGCTTTCTGCTGAATATTGTATGATGGCTCCGGTTCTGTATAATTAGCCAGACCGCCATGAATACCGGTCATTATAAAGTTAAAAATCTGGTTTGTATTTTTGTATCGCACCTCTTTTTTGGTAGGATGAACATTCACATCAACATCAGAAGGCGGCAATTCAAGATTAAGAACAACAAACGGATATTTGCCGTTTGAAATCAGATTTTTATATGCTGTGTCAATTGCTTTCATAAATATCGGACACTTCACTGTTCTTGAATTTATGTAGATATGGTAATCCTTTTTACTCGAACGGGTAAAATCAGGCGTGCTTACATAGCCGGAAATTTTCAATCCTGAAAGCTGATCTGTTTTGAGAACCTCTTTCAAGTTATCTGTTACATTGTTGGAAAATAACTCCTTAAGTGCATGTTTAAGCTCATTGTTACCTGAGGTTTTTAAAACAGTCTTCCCGTTTTTCTTTAGTTCAAAAGCTGTCTGAGGATGTGAAATTGCTATAGACTGTACAAGCTCCTGAATATATGAAAATTCAGTATTCGGGTTTTTAAGGAATTTTAGTCTGGCAGGAATATTGTAAAATAAATCCTTAATTTCCATTATAGTTCCTATAGCGCAGCCGGTTTCAACTTTTTTTACTTCGGAATTTTCACACTTTACTTTTGTACCGGTTTCAAAATCTTTAGTTCTTGTGGTACAGGTTAATTTTGCTATAGAAATAATGCTTGATAATGCCTCCCCTCGAAAACCGAGAGTATCAATTGCAAATAAATCTTCATCAGTAGAAATCTTGCTTGTTGCGTGTTTTGAAAACGCAAGCATAATATCATCCGGATGAATTCCTGACCCGTTATCAGCTACTCTTATATCTCTGCATTCATTTGAAATTTCAATGCTTATTTTTGAAGCTCCGGCATCAACAGAGTTTTCAACAAGCTCTTTTACAACAGAAGCAGGTCGTTCAATAACTTCACCGGCGGCAATCTGGTTAATCAAATGTTTTGATAATTGTTTAATTCTTGCCATACAATAACCTCCCACTAGTGCGGTATAAAATGTGACATAAAATATTGTACAATCACGTCATACTGGGTTAGTAACACTACTACTATTATAGAAACAAAAAGTCCGATTGTCACTTTTGACAGGTCTTTCAAAATATGTTTGTACATTTTTTTAGGAGATTCAAATCTTAATCTCTGGTACAACGCAATTTCTCTTCCTGCCAGCAAGCCTATAAATACCCATGTTGTTGACATCGGAACATTGTTTAAATTTATAAAATACAAAAGTAAGAATGCGTAAATAATATCGATAATAGTTGCAGAACGGGGGTCTTGAACATTAGTTTTCATCTTTACAATATTTTGAATATCCCCGCCGCGCTGGTAGGTTAAAACTCCAAGGAAAATAGTGAAACACAGAAGAACAAATATCAGTTCCGGTACAGAAGCTTTTCTTGGCAGGTAAACAAATAGTTTTGCCGAATCCTGTGCAAGCCATTGCGACCATATAAATGCGGTTGAACACCATTTTGCAGCCATCCACCATTTAGAAATTTTTGTATCGCCTGAACGCTTCTGGGTATAATAAAAATATCTTTCCAGAGGTCTGGCAATAATGTTATAAATAATTATTGCCGCAACAAATGCAATAACATAACCCAGAACGGATTTGGTCAGCATCATCCAGATTACACTTGCATCGCTTACCGAAAAAACACTTAAAACAAGAAATGTTGTTGCTACAGGTATACCCCACCTTGTTAAAAGTATTAATATAATCGGCGGAAGCAAATAAATAAATGTGTAATGTTCGGTTACAGGAATTCTTGTTAAAAGTCCGAATGACATATCTCCGTCATTAACAACCCATCCGGTAACAATGGTTATAACAAGAACTATTACTGAAAATGCCCACAGATAATAAAAAGGAGTTTTTTTGTTTGCGCTTAAAAATGTTCCCAGTGTCTGTATAATATCATTTGACACACAAGCATACATGGAAAGTAAAAATCCAAGTATCATATAAAAATTACTTAATGTAAATTGTCCCGAGAACATTAATCCTCCACTTCCAGCAGTATGAGAAATCTCATACCATTTTTAATTTACATCAAAAACAAATTCATCTAAACGTTTGATTACAAATTTGAAACATTTTAATAATATTGAGTTGTTAAATAGACTTGGAGGGGATATAAATTGGTCAGACTTAAATCAAATACAAAACTGAAACCGGTCAAAAAGGCAGATTTGCAGGTTGTAAAACCTGTTAAAACTACTAAATACAGCGATATTGATTTGAATAACTGGAAAGCTTATGACCACGTTAAAACCGATACTTTATGGGAATTTCCTTCAAGACTAAAAGAAGGCGGTCATTCCAATGAATATCATGGCAACTATATTCCGCAGATTGCGCAGCAGCTCTATGAAAGATTTACTAAAAAGAATGATGTTGTTCTTGATTTATTTTTTGGTTCTGGAACCTCAGGTATAGAAGCTATTAATATGAACAGACGCTGTATTGGTGTTGAATTGAAAGATGAACTTGCTGAAAAAGTTTCAGAAAAATTCACCCCGAAACAGCTTGTCACTGATGTTAATATAATCTGTGCCGACAGCGCTTCTGAAATTGCAAAAGAAAAAATTAAAGCAAGACTTGATATTATGGGCGAAGAAAAAGCCCAGTTCCTTATCTTGCATCCGCCTTATGATGATATTATCAAGTTTTCTGATAAAAAAGAAGATTTATCAAATTGCGACACAACTGAGGAATTTTATGATTTGTTCGAAAAGGTAGCACAAAACGGCTATGATTTACTTGAAAAAGATCGTTTTGCTGCACTGATTATAGGTGACAGCTACAAAAACTCAGAAGTTCAGCCTCTCGGGTTTGAATGTATGGCAAGAATGATGAAGCTTGGTTTTCGTTTGAAAGGTATTATTGTTAAAGATATTCAAGGCAATGAAAGAGCAAAAGGCAGAACCGCAAATCTTTGGCGTTATCGTGCTCTTGCCGGAGGATTTTATATCTTTAAACACGAATACGTTATGATTTTCCAAAAAGTTAAATAGAAACAGCTCTAAGTAAGTTTTTAAAAAATAATGTAAAGAAATATTAAAAATAAGAATAATTCCTACTTTACAAATAAACTCTTTTAGATTATTATAATTAAGTAAATGATAAACAAATTTTTATTTTAAGAAAGGTGGAAAAATTATGGCAAAGTTTGTATGCACAGTTTGCGGTTGGTCAACAGAAGCTGATAAAGCTCCGGAAAGATGTCCGTTATGCGGAGCAACTACTTTTAAAGAAGTAGGCGGGGGAGAAAAAGTTTACGCATGTGAACATAAAGTTGGTGACGGCAAAGTTGAAGATAAAGAAATTATGGAAGGCTTGAGAGCACACTTCAGCGGTGAATGTACAGAAGTTGGTATGTACCTTGCAATGAGCCGTCAGGCAGACCGCGAAG
>ENA-ORNP01000841-ORNP01000841.1-human-gut-metagenome-genome-assembly--contig:-NODE-841-length-34635-cov-3.756796_pt1 | contig 34635 bp, 44 predicted proteins | sample MGYA00242119_ERZ509030 | MGnify/ENA primary metagenome ERZ509030 (study PRJEB26280, sample SAMEA2338708) | human gut metagenome | biome: human gut; feature: human-associated habitat; material: faeces... | reverse complement strand
TTTGCAACAGCATAAAAGTTACAGGTCGTTCCCGCTGCAGACCGGGGCAATGCGAAGATGGCTTTCTTGTTCGTTAACTCCGCACTGGTAAATTTACGTTGAACTAATAGACTGCCGGAGCTGTTGAAAACGGCGCTGGAACAGCAGATTGCACAGATGCCATCCCCGTAAACCTCCAAATTGCGACCCGTCACAAATTCCTCGGAGAGAGAACGGGTCTTGGCGTTGGGCAGGCGGGTGATGCTGCCTATACATTGCAGGAGGGTCATGAGCATGGGGTCTGTTGTCCTGATATTGCCAAAGCATACACCTTAAAAATCCGTTCCGGGTGTGAGGGCGGCGGCAAGGGTGCGTTGGTGCAGACCGAAAAGAGCGCCACCCTCTCCACCTTGCAAGATCAGACGCTTTTTGTGGCGGAACAGCCAAAGGCATACAGTTTTGACAGTTTAGCGTCCAATTCCATGAAATCCAGCAACCCGCACAGCGGGTGCCGCGAGGTTGAAATCGCAAAGACCCTTGACACCTCACCGCCTGACCCCGCAAAGAATCAGGGCGGCATCGCTATACTGGATGCTCTGCCGTTCGATACAACGCAGATTACCAGCCCGCAGAACGGCAGCAATCCGCATTTCGGCGACCCCTGCCATCCTCTTGCCGCTACAGCGCATCCTCCCGCTGCTGTGTGTCTCAACTACATCAATCCCGTAGCCGAGCCGCTTATCTATGATGCGCGGGGCAACGGCGACGGCATCACATCTCCTATCATGACCGGCGACCACAACAGCCGCGTCACCGACTATACAGCCATCACATTACAGGGCGATACCGTAGCAGGTGCGCTACTGGCCCGCGATTATAAGGGCCCCGGCAGGGCAGATTCTCTCGGTAGAGTAATTGCCCAGCCCGTAGGCGCAGACCTATATAACGGTACTCTAACGGGCGATAGGGCTGTAACTCTGACGACTGCTACCGGGCAGGGCGGAGCTAACACGGGGCCATCGGTGATTGAAAAAATCATCCGCTGGATTGTGAGGCGGCTGACCCCTACCGAGTGTGAGCGCCTGCAGGGCTATCCCGATGGGTGGACAGACCTCGGTGAATGGGTGGACAGCAAGGGCAAGACCCATAAGGACGCTGACACGCCCCGATATAAAGCACTGGGTAACTCCATCGCCCTGCCGCAGTGGTACTACGTTCTCGGCGGCATCTCTGATCGTCTGCCGGAGGATGCTACCCTTGGAAGTTTATTTGATGGAATCGGCGGTTTCCCGTATGTGTGGGCACAGCTACACGCTGGGCGCAAAGAGTTGTGCGTTTGGGCCTCGGAGATTGAGGAGTTTCCCATCGCGGTTACGAAGAAATGGTTCCCGGAGGTAGAGGATGGAAAATTATTCTGATTTCGTTGTTCACAAGTCGGAGCGGGCAGTACATACCGACAGCATCGTTCTGACCGTGAACGATCTCAACGACAAGCTGTACGACTTTCAAAAAGACATCGTGCGGTGGGCGCTGGCAAAGGGCCGCGCCGCTATTTTTGCTGATTGCGGCCTTGGCAAGACCGCGATGCAGCTTGAATGGGCGCATCGGGTGTGTGTGCATACAGGTGGAAATGCCCTCATTGTGGCGCCGCTTACCGTTTCCCCTCAGACCGTGGGCGAAGGCTTGAAATTCGGAGTGCCCGTCACCCTCTGCGAAACCGCCGACGATATTCAGCCCGGTGTGAACATTACCAACTATGAAAAATTGGACAAATTCGCCGGGGTGCATTTCTCTGCCGTAGTGCTGGATGAATCCAGCATCCTGAAATCCTTTACGGGCAAGGTGCGCAATCAGATCATCGACTTTTTCTCGGATACGCCGTTCAGGCTGGCCTGCACCGCTACCCCCGCGCCCAATGACTTTATGGAGCTTGGCAATCATGCGGAGTTTTTGGGTATCATGTCCTACTCTGAGATGCTGTCCATGTTCTTTGTCCATGACGGCGGGCAGACCTCCAAATGGCGGCTCAAAGGTCACGCTGAGGATGTTTTCTGGCAATGGCTGGGTAGTTGGGCTGTGGTTATGAACAGCCCCGCAGACCTCGGCTATGACCTGCCGGGGTACGACCTCCCGCCGCTGAGGGTGCATGAGGTCATCGTGGATGGAGATGCGCCGATTACCGAGAGCATGACGCTGACGCTGCGGCGGGAGGCCAGACGGGCTACACTCGCAGAACGGTGCCAAGCGGCGGCCGATCTGGTGAATGGCGACCCCGGCGAACAGTGGCTCGTGTGGTGCGACCTCAATTCGGAGAGTGAAGCATTGGCGCACGGCATCCCCGATGCGGTAGAGGTCAAGGGCAGCGATAAGGCATCGCTGAAAAGCTCTCGCCTGCTTAGTTTTTCAATGGGTTTTAGCCGGGCGCTTGTCACAAAGCCCTCTATCGCCGGATTCGGCATGAACTGGCAGAACTGCCACAAGATGATTTTTGTCGGTCTGTCCGACAGTTATGAGCAATATTATCAGGCCGTGCGGCGCTGCTGGCGTTTTGGGCAGTCTGAGCCGGTGGATGTGTACATCGTTATCAGTGCCCGCGAGGGCGCGGTCAAGGCCAATATTGAGCGTAAGCAGGCCGATTGCGATAAGATGCGGGCTGCGATGGGCGAACAGACCCGCGAGATCGTCAAAAAGCAGTTGCAAAGCACCTGCCGCCTAACAACGCCCTATGAACCGCAAACGACTATGACACTGCCTGCATGGGAGGAATTTAGACATGAATGTGCTTAACCAGTTGATCGACAGCGCACAGCGCTGGGCAATGTATCAGGGGGATTGCGTAGAAACCCTGCGCGGCATCCCCGATAACAGTATCCACTACTCCATCTTCTCCCCGCCTTTCGCCAGCCTGTATACCTACTCCAACAGTGACCGGGACATGGGCAACAGCAGCGATGGTGCGGAGTTTGCACAGCACTTCGGCTACCTCGTGGCGGAGCTGTACCGGGTCATCATGCCGGGGCGGCTGGTGTCCATCCACTGCATGAATCTGCCCGCCATGAAATCCCGTGATGGCTTTATCGGTATCAAGGATTTTCGCGGCGACATTATCCGCGAGATGACCGAGTACGGGTTTATCTTTCATTCGGAGGTGTGCATCTGGAAAAACCCGGTCACAGAGATGCAGCGCACGAAAGCCCTCGGCTTGCTACACAAGCAGATCCGCAAGGATTCTGCGATGTCGAGGCAGGGGCTGCCGGATTACGTGGTGACATTCCGCAAGCCCGGTGAAAACCCTGAGCCTATCCCCCACGACCATGAATCTTTTCCCGTGGATGTTTGGCAGAAATACGCCTCGCCGGTCTGGATGGATGTGCGGCAGTCCAACACCCTGCAGCGCAAAAGCGCCCGCGATGAAAAGGACGAAAAGCACATCTGCCCGTTGCAGTTGGATGTTATCGAGCGGTGCATCGACCTGTGGACGAATCCCGGCGACATCGTGCTTGACCCGTTCGCTGGCATTGGCTCTGCGCCCTATCAGGCCGTCCTCATGGGTCGTCGTGGGCTGGGCATCGAACTGAAAGACAGCTACTACGCGCAGGCCGTGAAAAACCTTGAGGGCGCGGCCACCGAGGCTGACAGCCACGAAATCAACACCAACGTGCGCCTGCGCTGCCCCGTGTGCGGTATCAAGGTGGACGGCAAAATCTGCCCGCTGTGCGGTAAGGATTTGATGGCAAAGGAGGAGTAAAGCATGGAACGGACGACAAACTCTGCTGATGCCCGCCGTGCGGCGGATTATCTGTCCAGATACTGTGGCGATTGCGTTGGGTGCGTCAACTGCACTTTTGACAATGGCAATGAGGGGCAGTCCTGCACCATCAACAGCGGATGTTCCCCCGTCAGTTGGGAACTTCCCTCTATCTGGTCAGCACAGGACATCGCGCTTGCAAGGGCCATGATGCCGTTTGCAAAAACCATCGTCTGGCCCGTTGAGGCGAATCCTAATCCGAATCACCGCTATTTTAAGGGCGATGGACAGCGCACCATCCCGCTGCCGACAGGCGCATTTAATAATTTGCGCCCCGGCGAGATTATCAGTCTGGCCGACATTGCGGGAGGTGCAGACGATGCCTGATGACGTTTTGGAAATGATCGGCACGGCGGCAGCGCTGGAACAGTTGGCCGAGGAATCGGCTGAACTGGCGCAAGCCGCGCTCAAGATGGCCCGCAAGCTGCGCGGCGAAAACCCTACGCCGAAATCCCGCGCAGACTGCATCGCCAATCTGCAAGAGGAAATCGCGGATGTGGAATTGTGCATCAGCATTTTGCCTGCCGCGCTGCATGACCCCGCCGAGGTCGGCAGGACGATGACCGCCAAGCATCGGCGGTGGAATGAACGGCTACACGATGAAAAGCTGTGGGAGGTTGACAGCCATGAGGATTGATATTCGGGACAGCAAATACTCCATCATCTACAACGAAAAGACCGGCGCGGTTGAGGATGTCCTGTGGTGCAATGAGAGCGCCGAGGATTTGAAAAACCTCAACATCGTGGCCGATATGGCCCGTGAACTGGCTGTGTATCGGCAGGCAGGCACGGCCATGATTGCCGGGGCGCAGCGCCTCGCATACAGCCGTGGCCCGGAGAAATACTCTTTTTCTGTACCGAGTGAGAGGCATAGGCATCTGCACACCGTTGACCGCACTGACGCTGTTGCCCTGCTCATGCAGGCGGGCGCTCTCGCTCTGGGTGAAATGGATGCCTTGCGCGAGTGCAAGGCCAAGACAGCCGCCGCCAACTTGTACCGCGCCATGATTGGTTTTTGAGGTGTTGCCATGATGCACTTGAAAATCACCGATGAAATCCGGGAGCGCTGTCTGCGCGAGGCAGCGCATGATGCCCACATCAATGATCGCATCGTTACCTCTACCCCTCAGACCCTTGCCGAGCGTGGCATGACGATGCTCGGCAGTACCCGCGTCACCCCGCGCATCCGTTCCTACCTCTACTGTGACGCTGTGGATGCCTGTTTCTACTACGCCGGGGCGGTGCCCAGCGTCGTCGTGACCGCCCGCTGGACGGCTGACAGCCCGGACATCGCCGAGGGTTCTAAAAAGCCGCAAATCGCCGCTGAGGTCGTGCGCCGCATGATGACCGCGATGGATAAGTCGATGAAAGCCGAAAAAGACCGCCAATGGGCGGCATACATGGAGGAGCAAAAACTGAAATGAGCCATCCGACCACATACGCCGTTGACTTTGACGGCACCCTCTGCGAAAACGCCTACCCTGAAATCGGCGCACCCAATTTGCCCCTGATCGACAAACTCATATCTCGCCGCCGCCTCGGTGCAAAGATTATCCTGTGGACGTGCCGGGAGGGCGAGATGCTGACCCGCGCGGTGGAGTTTTGCCGCTGTTACGGGCTGGAATTTGACGCTGTGAACGACAACACCGAGGAATTAAAACGGGCATACGGCACCAACCCGCGTAAAATCGGCGCTGACTACTACATTGATGATAAGGCTATGCCACCCGATCTATTTGTATCATAGGAGGAATTAGAAAATGGTTATTTTGATAGCTATCGCAAAGGTTCTCATGGGCCTTTTTGTCATCGCTTTAGTTCTGGCGTTTATCACTGCCATCTTCCTGCTGGGAGCTATTGTGGCGACGCTCGGAGCAGCTACACAACCGTTATTCGGGAGAGATCGGGAGGATGACGAGCCGGAGATGGTGAATCACCCCGACCACTACAACCGCCCCGGCCAGAAAGAGTGCATCGTCGAGATGGAGGAGCGGTTCGGCACTGCCGCCGTGCGGTATTTTTGCCTGTTGAGCCGCTACAAATACTTATACCGCTGCGGTCTGAAAGACGGTGCAACGCAGGAATTGTCAAAAGCCAACTGGTACAAAGATAAGTTTCTCTCGCTGGGCGGCGATGACAAGCTGCTGAAAATCGTACCCGATAACGCAAACGCTACCGCTTACCAGCAGATGGGCGGCAACGCCTGCATCGAAAAGGAGGCTATGAGCCATGAAAGTTGAACTGATTGCCTGTTCCCGCCCTCTCCCCGGTCAGTGCGGCACGGTCACGAATCTGATAGGCGTAACGCCCAACCCCATGCGCGTTATTGAGCAGGCTGCGAGTGTGTGCTATGACAGCAAGCCGGATTTCTGGGATTTCAAAATTGCCCATAATTGCGCCAAAACCGGGCATCTGAGTGTATATGAGCACATCTACTTCACGTTCCACATCGAGGGCATCAGCCGCGCTTGCCTCGCCCAGTTGACCCGACATCGGCATTTCAGCTTCTCCGTGCGCAGTCAGCGCTATTGTGATGAGAGCCACGCCGAGCCAATTCTCCCCACATCCACAAATGAAGATCAGGACGGCGTAATCGCCGATGCCTACGATTACGCATGGGATGCCTATGATCGCTTGATTAAGGACGGTGTGGCAAAAGAGGACGCACGGATGGTTCTACCCAATGGCGCACCCACTGAACTGTATGTGTCTATGAATGCACGGGCGCTGATCGAGGCCAGCCATCTTCGGATGTGCCACAGAGCGCAATCCGAAATCCGCGCGATGTTTAACGCCATGAAATACTGCCTCGCTGTCCCATCCCCCGAAATCGCGGCGATGATGGTTCCGCAATGTGAAATCAACCCGAAATACCAATATTGCACCGAGGGCAAATCCTGCGGCAGACACCCCCGGATGCAGGATTTGCTGGCAACGGCTACACAACAGCAGAGTGAGGAGGCTGACAAGAAATGAACAAATACACGATGTACGCCCGCGAGTTTTGTGGCAAAGAGTTTAGTTCTGCATCCGAGTGTGAACAGCATGAAGAATCTCATGACCACGATTATAGCTTTGATGCTGATACAGTTATTATTCAAAGGCTTCGTGAAATGAAAAGTGGATGCTATGACTATCGCATCGGTAACACAGTCATGGGTATGCCTATCACAGCCTTTTCGAGCCTTATTGAAACTGCCGCCAATAGGCTTGAAGATTTGAGTAATGATGCCATCAGCAACGATTTTTAGCAAAGAAATGAGGTTTACTGAAAATGAAATGTCTGTATAAAGTACCGTTCAGCGGCTTTTTTATGGCTTATGCCGAATCCGCCGAGGATGCAAAAAAGATGTCCCCCGATGATGGTGAGGTTATTTATTCTGAGCAATCCACGGGAGAGGTCGAGGCTTGCCCCGATGGCGCGTCCATTCCGATTGATGAGCATCACTGCCTGTTCATTGAACCGGCAGATGAAGATTTTGACGAGGGCATCACTGAGGATTGGGAGGATGAGCTGTGAACACTGATATTGTTTGGGGCGGTCTGCTGGTGCTGGGTACTGTCTGCGCTACGATTCAGCACTACATCACCAAAAAGAGCGCGGAATCTGAAATCGCATCCCTAAAAACGCGCCTTGAGTTCGCCAAGCAGGAAACCCGCATCTGGAAAACCACCGCATATCGCCATGCCGATGAACGAAATCACGCTGTCCGCATGGCTCAATACTGGCGCAAACAGGCTCTCAACGAGCATTTTGGTTTTGAGCCGGAAAAGGCAGCCCCGTCCCCTACTGTGGCCGAGGTCGTAAACGAAATGATGCGGTATGATGCGCTGATTCAGGCCACGGGCTGGGCGCCTGCTGACAGCCCCGCAGATGCCCCGTCTGAGGGCGAAACTGTTACGACAGCAAATGTACCGAGCGAAACCGAAACCGCCACACAGAGCGCCGCTGTGGGCGCAAAGGAGAGCGACGATGACTAACATTCCCATCAAGACCCGCCAGAGTGAGTTAAAGACACGCCAGAGCGGGTTTTTGAAGATATTTCCAAACGCATTAGTAGATGAAGATGATGGGGTTTTGTGTGTTGACCCTTGCATCATTGATAAAAGCATTGGATGCACAAATGGAAAAAGCTGCGGCGACTGCCGCCGCGAATACTGGCTTGCAGAGGTAACGAACAATGACTAACATCCATGAGGATTTGATTGCGTTCAACTCCCGCAACAATCCTTACTACAACGATAAAGGCTATGCTGACCCTACCGCATATCAGGGCATTGAGGCGGCAGCAACCAGTGAATACCGGGCACGGTTCGATGCTATCGCCGCGCTTATCCACACGGTCAAGTACATTTGCGGGCTGGCGGGGTTTGAGGTCGTAGGCCGAATCACCCTGCGGCACAAGCAGAGCGGCGACATCTACAAGTGAGGAGGAGATCTGAGATATGGCTACACCGAACGAAAAAGAGGATGCCGAGGTTTATCCCGTCGTTATCCTCGACCCAAACAGCAACGAGTACACAAAGGGCATCGCGGCATGGTTGACAACCATCGCAGAGCAGAATCCTCAAAATCTGGTGTGTATTGCCCGCACTTCTACCCCCGATGCACCGGGGCAATCCACGTACACGCTCATGCGGTGGAAAACCAGCGGCATCGAATTATCCGAAATTGCCGGGTACTTATCATCCGTCGCCTCTGAGCTGTTCACCCGTGAACCGCCCGTCAGAGAAACTCCATTATAACGATAAAGCGAGGAAAACGGTCATGCAATTCGATAGACAAATTACTATAACCACCGGCACATCCCGAAACGATCTCAACTGGAAACCTCAGCTGATGACCGTGGCAGAGCTGTATGACCGCCTGCGGAATCCCGTCCGTTCAACGGAAACGCTCGACGCATATATGCACCTGCCGAAACCTCAGCAGGACGCATTAAAGGATGTCGGCGGGTTCGTGGGCGGCTCTCTCAACGGCGGACGGCGCAAGGCTAATGCAGTGACCGGGCGTGACCTTGTGACGCTTGACTTCGATAATATCCCCGGCTGGGGCACCGATGAAATCGTGAGCCGCGTGGATGCCATCGGATGCAGCTATGCGATCTACTCCACGCGCAAGCATTGCCCCAATAAGCCCCGCCTGCGCGTTGTAATCCCCCTTGACCGTACTGCTACCCCCGATGAGTACGAGCCTCTGGCGCGGCGGCTGGCGTGGCTGATCGGCATTGATAAGGCCGACCCTACCACATTTCAGGCGAGCCGCCTCATGTACTGGCCGAGTGCCTGCGTGGATTCGGACTATGTGTTTCGTTGCAAGGATGCGCCGCTGGCATCTGTGGCGTTCCTGCTGGGAACCTACACGGACTGGCGCAACATGGTCGAGTGGCCGCAGGTTCCCGGCGCTGCCCCGAACTACCAAAAGATGGCACTCAAGCAGGGCGACCCGCTGACAAAGCCCGGCATCGTGGGCGCGTTCTGCCGCGCCTATGACATCCGCACGGCGATGGACAAGTTTCTGCCCGGCATCTATACCCCGTGCATTATGGGCAGCGAGGAGCGGTACACCTATACGGGCGGCAGCACGGCGGGCGGCGCTATCATCTATGATAACGGCAAATTCCTGTACAGCCATCACGCTACCGACCCCTGCTCTATGCAGCTTGTGAACGCATTTGACCTTGTTCGCCTGCACCTATACGGCGATAAGGACGACAGCGCCCCCGGCAACACCCCGGTCAGCAAGCTCCCGTCTTATAAGGCGATGTGCGAAATGGCGATGCAGGATAGCGCGGTGCAGGCCATCTACAACAAGGAGCAGTTTGCCCAGTTGCAGGCTGACTTTGGCGCTATCGCCCCCATCCCCGGCAACGGGCCTCAGCAGACCCCCGGCGACAGTGACGGCGCCGAGCCTGTGCAGGGCGAGGTCATCGGTGATGACGGTCAGCAGGCCGACCCCAGCGCATGGCTGGGCTATATCCAGCGCGATGAAAACGGCAAAATCAAGCAGACCATTGACAATGTTCTGCTGATTCTCAACAATGACCCCCGCTTGTGCGGGCGGTTCATGCTGAATGAGTTCAGCGGGCGCGGCGAGGTGCTGTACCCCCTGCCGTGGGACAAAGACCCCGACAAATTCAAGCGGCGGGCATGGGCTGATTCGGACATCAGCGCAATGTACTGGTACATGGAAAAGGGATACAAGATTACAAAGCGCAACGCCATCGACGCGGGGCTGGACATCCATGCGGCTACACACGCATTTAACGAGGTGCAGGATTTCATCAAGGGTCTGGCGTGGGATGGAGTTCCCCGGCTGGACACCCTGTTCATCGACTACCTCGGTGCTGACGATTCCCCCTATACCCGCGCTGTCACCCGAAAGGCGTTTGTCGGTGCTGTGGCCCGCGCGATGGAGCCGGGATGCAAGTTCGATAATATGCTGATTCTGTGCGGGCCGCAGGGCCTCGGCAAGTCCACGCTGCTGGACAGGATGAGCAAGGGCTGGTACAACGACAGCATCCGCACATTTGAGGGCAAAGAGGCGTCCGAGCTTTTGCAGGGCGTTTGGCTGGTCGAAGTGGCAGAGCTTGATGCTTTCCGCAAGACCGATGTTTCCCGCATCAAGCAGTTTTTGAGCTTGCGCTATGACCGCTACCGCGCCGCCTATGGCCGTAATGTAAAGGAACTGCCCCGCTGCTGTGTATTTTTCGGCACCTGCAATGTCAGCGATTTTCTGCAAGATACCACGGGCAACCGCCGTTTCTGGCCCGTGGATGTGGGACAAGGCGAACTGATTCACCGCGCATGGGATCTGACCGATGATGAAATCAATCAGATTTGGGCTGAGGCAAAGATGCGCTGGATGATGGGAGAGCCGCTGTTCCTGACCGGCGATCTGGCAGACGCGGCCCGCGCACGGCAGGAAGATCACCGCGAGGCATCCGTCCGCGAGGGTCTTATCCGCGATTTTGTGGAGCGTGATGTTCCCACGAACTGGCTTGAGTGGCCGCTGGACAAGCGCCGCGATTACTGGGCTGGGGCTTGCAAGGGGCAGGACATCCCGACGATGCCCCGTGACCGCATCTGCGCCGCCGAGGTTTGGTGCGAACTTTTCAATGGCGCCCCCCGTGACATCAAGCAGGCAGACACCCGCGAAATCAATGCCGTGCTGGCAAGCACCCCCGGATGGGAGGCTAACCGGGGCATGAAGTTTGGGCCGTACAAGCAGCAGCGCGGTTATCGGAGATTTAACAGACAGGTGTAATATGTATAAAAATCAACTGACACTTTGGGCCAAAAAGCTGACACTTCCTTATATGCCAAGTGTCAGAACCGTCAGAAGTGTCAGTCAAATATGAAAAAATCGTGAACAAGCGCACTGACACAACTGACACGCAAAATACAAGTGTCAGTTAAAGTGTCAGCCTAAATTTTAACGATGTATCGTTAAAATATATCTATAACTGACACTTCTGACACTTAAAATAAATAAAAATAAAAATAAGTAAAATAACGCGCGTGAGAGCGCATATACCCCCGTATTTACGGGTCTATACGCGCGTGCGCGTGTGTCAGTCAGGTGGACAAGCGCGGCGGCGATGCCGCGAAAAAGATGGGAGGTTATTAGGATGCCGGAATTGGAAAAGGTTATCGAACGCAAGCTGCGTGACGGTGTGAAGAAATTGGGCGGTGGGGCGCAATGCCTGAAATTTGAAAGCCCCGGCACATCTGGGGTGCCCGACAGGATGATCCTGCTGCCGGGAGGTCGTGTTGTGTTCGTGGAGCTTAAACAGGTTGGCAAGCGGGAGCGGATGCGACAGACGTATGTACAGAATCAGATGCGGCGGCTGGGCTTTACCGTGTTCAGCACGGTATCGACCCCGGAACAGGTGCAGACGATTCTCAGCCATTGCGAGGAGGTCATGCGGCAAGATGGATTGTAAAGAGTTCCACCCCTACCCCTATCAGCAGTTTTGCATCCAGCACATCATCGATCACCCCGCCGCGGGGCTTTTCGTGGACATGGGCATGGGCAAAACCGTGATGACGCTGACCGCGTTTAACTATCTCAAGTATTATGCGTGGCAAATCCGGCGATGCCTCGTCATTGCGCCGAAGAAAGTTGCCGAGGCAACATGGCGCACCGAAATTTCAGGGTGGCAGCATCTGCGGCATCTGCGCTGCTCCGAGGTGCTGGGAACAGCTACACAACGCCGAGCCGCGATGGCAGTCGATGCCGACATCTATGTGACGAATCGGGACAATGTGCAGTGGCTCGTCAAAGAGTATGGCAAGGCGTGGCCGTTTGATATGGTCGTGCTGGATGAATCGTCATCGTTCAAAAACCATCAGGCCAAGCGATTTAAGGCTCTGCGGTCAATGCGGCCCAAAATCAAGCGCATTGTGGAATTGACCGGCACCCCCTCGCCGCACGGCTTGATGGATTTGTGGGCGCAGGTCTACTTGCTGGACGGTGGGCAGCGGCTGGGTCGCACGATCTCCGTTTACCGCGATATGTACTTTGAGCCGGACAAGCGCAGCAGGTCGCAGATATTTACTTACAAGGCCCGCCGGGGCGCGGCAGATGCCATCTATGCCGCCATCAGTGATATTTGTATCAGCCTGTCCAGCGATGACTATTTGACCCTCCCTGACCGCCTCTATGATGAGATACCCGTCAAGCTGGACGGCCCTGCCGCTGCCGCGTACAAGCGATTGGAGCGGGATGCACTGTTGCAAGTGGACGAATCGACCATCACAGCGGGCACGGCGGGAGTGCTGGCGGGCAAGCTGTTACAGCTTTGCAACGGCGCCGTGTATGATGAGGATGGCAAGGTCATCCCCGTCCATGACTGCAAGCTGGCCGCGCTGGTGGAGCTGGTTGAGGGTCTGCACGGTCAACACGCCCTGCTGTTCTACTGGTTTCAGCACGACCTCGCCCGCATCCTCGCCGCCCTTGAGCCGCTGGGTTTGCGGGTGCGAGTATACAACGGCCCCGACGATGAACGGGCATGGAACGCGGGAGAGGTGGACATTCTGCTGGCCCATCCCGTGTCCTGCTGCTACGGCCTCAACCTGCAACACGGCGGGCATCACATCATCTGGTTTGGGCTGACATACTCGGCGGAGGTTTATCTGCAGGCGAACAAGCGGCTACACCGACAAGGGCAGACGCATCCCGTCGTCATCCATTCGCTGGTCGTGCAGGGCGGGCAGGATGAGGATGCCATCGCAACGGTCATGGGCCGTGTCACCGAACAAAACCACCTTCTGGAATCACTAAAAGCAAAAATCATCACGGCAAAGGAGGCCGTCTGACTATGACGATGACGATGAAAGAATTATCTCAGCTCCATTGGCTGAATTTGGAGATTGACCGTGATAAACAGCGCCTTGCAGAGCTTGAGGCCCGCGCCACATCCCCCGGTGGGCCGAATATGTCCGGGATGCCCGGTGGCGGCGGTGCGGGGTCGAGTGTCGAAAGTGACGCGATAGCCATTATCGAGCTGAAAGAGCAGATCAGGGGCAAGCTGGCCCGCGCTATGGCAGAGCGTGACCGTATCACGGCGTACCTTGACGGCGTGGACGATGCACAGTTGCGGCTCATTATGCACTTGCGCTTTGTGGACGGCCTGTCGTGGGCGCAGGTGGGCGCAAGCGTGGGCGCGGGATACACCGGCGATGCCTGCCGTATGGCCTGCAAGCGCTATTTAGCAAAAACCGCATAGAAAAAAGCGAACAAAACGAACAATTCAACGTAAAATATTGATTGTTCGCTCCCATGCGCGTATTATGTATTTGCGGGTTTAGGGCGAGGGAGTTCTGGGCGCTCCCTCGCTCGTGCTTTCCCCGCTGTCACCTCCAAACGCCGCTGCGTGAATAAGCGCGGCGGCGTTCGTGTTTGCGCCGAGGTGGCAAAAGCCCTATACGCTGGGTGCGCCTCTCACGCCCGGCGCTGTGCAGGCCCTTGACCCCTGCACTAAATTTGCCGCGATAGCCACAGGGCGCTGCGCTCCCAAAAGCGCGGTAGGGTGCGAGGCCCTTACGCGGTGCTATTAGGCCATTGCCGCCGTCCGGCCATTGCGGCGGCACAAGTGATCTGCACCTCCCCAGTGATGGCAAATTGCGGTTTGCAATCCATTCACGCGGTTCCACCGCTGGCGGTTTCCGATCAGTGGCCTATATTATATCGCACAGTAGAGCATTGGTAGCTCGGCAGGTTCATACCCTGCAAGTAGCTGGTTCGATTCCAGCCTGTGCAACCATGCGAGGCTTGAGGGCATTTCACCTCGCGGCGCGTCCACGGCAAAACGGGCTTTTTCTCCTTTCCCCGTATGACGCGCCTGATTTTGGAATCGCGGCGTATTTCTACGGAGTGCGCCTGATTTTGGTTATTATCGCGGTTCGCCGCGAGGGCCGACGCCGGTACTGCCGCCGTTGACCCGCCCCTATATTACGCGCCACAGTGTCACAACTGCGGCGCATTTTTATTGCTTTCCCGGAGGTCTACGGTGTACCGCACAGAGCGCAACTATGAAAATCTCAATAAGGGCATTTTCCCCGGCGCTGGGCGGTTCGACATCCCCATCCTGCGGCCCGAATTGACAACGGCTGAAAACTGGATAAGTTTCAACTACGCCAAAGGGTGCGAGGAGCCGTCAGAGCATGGCGTTCACTTTTTCGTTGACGATTACCAGTTCAACCGCATCTGGGCGCATCCCGATAACTACCTCGGCATGATGGCGCGGTTCGATACCGTATGCACCCCCGATTTCAGCACATATACAGACTTTCCCCGCATTATCCAGATTTACAACCACTACCGCAAGCACTGGCTGGGCGCCTATTGGCAGGCCCACGGCATCAAGGTCATTCCGACCATCTCATGGAGTACGCCGGATAGCTTTGCATGGTGCTTTGACGGTGAGCCGGTAGGCGGCGCGGTGGCCGTGTCGAGCGTCGGCACACAGGCAAGCCCCGAATCGGCAGACCTGTTCATGACCGGGTACAATGAGATGTTGCGGCGCTTACAGCCCGCGCAGATCATCTTCTATGGCAAGGTGCCAGCCGGGTGCGAGGGAAACATTTTTCACGTTACAGCGTTTCAGGAAAAACTCAAGGCGCGAATCCGCGCCAAAAAAGAATCGACAGAATCGGATTGAGGTGTTACAATGGGCGGTAGAGGCAGTACAAGCAGCATGAGCGCATCGGGCGGTGCCCCGGCTGGCCGTGGTATTGGTGGCGGTGGGCTGGGCAGTTTCAACCTCGCCCCGCAACAGCAGAATCAGCCCGCCGCTCCCGTGGTAGCCCCGCAGGCGGCGGCACAACAGCCGGACAATCAGCCGCAGCCTAATGTCGTACCTACGGCGCAGCAGGCGCAGAACCTCAACAATCAGGCGTTCAGCGCCACGGACAACTCGCCGTATCACAACCTGTATAACGGTCAGCAGTATTATGCCAAGCAGAATTTGAGCATCGATCAGCGCCTTGCTGTGATGAATTATTTGTCCGACGCCAAAGAGAGCGGCACGATGTACTCCATGTCGCAGAATATGAACCATGCGATGGCGACGGGTCAGAAACTTACCGCGAATCAGCAGTTTGTGCATGACAACCTCATGGGCGCTATGCACAATATCGGCTATAATGTCAACTTGACCCGGTATGACCATTCGGACGTGCTGGACAGTATGCTTGCCGCCCGTGGTGTTCACAATACCGCCGGTAATATGACCGCCGCGCAGTTGAAAACCGCGCTCGTAGGTCACACCTATGGCGAGAACCGTTTCCTGTCCACATCGTATAATGATTTCAAAAACGCATCCAACGCGGACACATTCACGACCCGCGAGGTGCGTTTTGAGTACAGGGTGAAAGCTAATGTACAGGCGATGATGCCCGGAAACGGCCCCGGTGGTCGTCTGGGCGAGGTTGTCCTTGCACCCACAAGCCCGCAGAAAAATATGCGGATTGTCGATGTTAAGGACGATAAGAGCCGCCGCACACGTTCTAAGGGTATGTCGCCCGGAATCTATAACAACAACCGTCAAATCGTCGTTGTCGTCGAGGTCGGTTAAGGAGGTACGCATTATGGCAACCAAGAAAAGCACTGCATCGAAGAAAAAGCTGACCCCCGGCGATACCGGCATTGATCGCTGGACTTCCAATGGCTACGGCATCGTCAATGGCCCTGTGAGCGCCGCTGATAAAAAGCGTATTGCCAAGCTCAATGCCGAGATGGATGCCGCCAAAAAGAAAAAGTCTGCCCCTAAAAAGGGCAAGAAGTAAGGAGGCCCGTCATGGGAGGTAGAGGCAGTTCGTCCTCGATGGGCGGCGGCATGGGCGCTGGCGGCGGCGCGGGCATTGCGGCTACACAGCAGCAACCTCAGAATGCTCCGCCGTTTGCAGTGCCGCAGAGCATCAAGATCAACGCCGGTAACATCATTACCCCGGCAGCGGTACAGCAGCAACAGCCGCCGCAACCTCAGCAGCCGCCTATCGCACAGGCTCCCACGCCGACAAATACGCCGGTTCAGCCCGATGCGCTGTCCGCGCTGACGAAGATGAGCGATGACCAGCTCACGGGTCTGTTACGGCAGGCTAAGGCGGCGCAGATTCCTAACCATCTGAACGATGCACCCGACATCACGCAGAAATTCGCTTTTGTGGCCGGTGTCAACGAAAAGCCCACGGTTCTCGATGATGCGTCGTTCGACCAGTACCTCAAAGATAACAGTATCCCCCGCCGCAATATTCTGGCCCGTTCTGTCAACCCGATTACCTTTAAGGCCGGGTCGGTTACGTTCACCTATACGGCCAAGGATGTGACGGATATGCTGAAATACAGTTCCCTGAACTACATCGGCGGCAAGCACGGCGGGCAGGTCTATGGCGCGGGTACTTATTTCGATAAGACGGGCGGGCGCAGCACCGGCTACGGCAATGGCACAACCTCTGCTACGGCTATCGCGGTGCTGAATCCCCAGACCGCGCATCCCATTTCGCTGAATACGTTGCGGAGCCGCATCCCGGCCTTCCAGCGCAGCCATCCCAAGTTTGCGCAGGCACTGGGCCGCGCGGATAGTGATAATTATAGCATCTACGCTATGGCGATGGGCTATAACGTCATCACGTCCGATGTCAACGGCTACCACAACATCATTGACCGCAAGGCGCTGGTTTACCGCGCAAGCGACAACTAAACAGGAGGAGGCACGCAATGGCATACAAGGAACCTGTATTCACCAAAGAGGCTATGGCCGCTTTGCAGGCCAGTTGGAACGACAACATCAGCAGCAGAAAGCCCACTGCCAAGGCCAAAAAGAAAACCACCGCCCCGAAAAAGGCAGCGGCCAAAAAGCCCGCCGCCAAAAAGGGCAAGTAACTAAATATCCCCCTTTAGCACTCGACGCTGAAATGCGCCGGGTGCTTTTTTATTTTTACCGATAGGAGGTGGCAGCAGATGCCCGAAAATACCGAGGCTATGCCGGAGATCAGTGCAAGCCCCGCGCCGCAAGACGCGAAGCCCGCCGACACCGGCGAGAAAAAGCAGAAAATTTTATTGCTTTTTCTTTCACGCTTTGATATGATGACAGAGAAGAGCGCATTCATTCAGGGCGCTCGGGTTGGGCGCCGTCATTAAATCCGCTCTAAAGGCGGCAAGGCAGCGGCTAAAAAGCGCCGGGAGGAGAAGCTGGTAAAGGATGCCCTGCTTAACCTGTTGACAAAACCTCAGCACAAGAAAAAGGGCGGCAAGGCCCACTACAAGGCCAGCGCCGAGCTGACAAGCTATGATGATGTGTTCTCCGAGAATACGACCCTCATGGTACAGATGCTCATTCCCCTTATCCAGTCAGCCATCAACGGCAACATTGAATCCCTGTTCGCCATCCTGCGCGTTCTGGGGCAGGAACCGGGCACCCCCGGCCAGTTTGGTGTTGACGAGTTTACCCCGCCTGAGCCGCTCCCGGAGGGCGCAGGCGGCCCCGGCAAGCCCACGCCTGCCGATGACCCTAATGCGGTGCGCATCCACCTGATACGCGGCGAGAAGCCCGCCCCCGTGGCTGAGGGCGATGTCCCGGCAGTGGAGCAAGCTGACGCCGATCAGGCAGGCACGGCTACACCCGTCATGACCCCTGCCGATGGGGAGGCGGTGCCCGATGCCTGATGTTTACATCGAAGATGTTATCGCGCCCAACTATGACGAACTGCTGGATGATGTTCTCGATCATCGGCACTCGCAATACCTCCTCAAGGGCGGGCGCGGTTCGCTGAAATCGTCCTTTATCGGCTTTGCTATCCCGCTGATTATGGTTCAGCCGGGGAACGAGGCTTGCAACGCGGTCATATTCCGTAAGACCGCCAACACCCTGCGCGATTCTGTTTACAGCCAGATGGTCTTTGCCCTTGACAAACTGGGCCTTGACAGCGAATTTATCTGTCATGTTTCCCCCATGAGCATTACCCGGAAAAGCACCGGGCAGACGATTCTCTTTCGCGGTCTTGATGACCCGATGAAGCTGAAATCGTTGAAATTCCCCAAAGGGTACTGCGCCATCACATGGTTTGAAGAAGCGGACACGTTCGATGGGATGAAAGAAATCCGAAACGTGTTGCAGTCAACCAACCGTGGCGGCTCTAAATTTTGGAATTTCATGTCGTTCAACCCGCCCATCACCCTGAACAACTTTATGAATCAGGAGGCGCTTGTCCAGCGTCCTGATCGGCTGGTTCATTCCAGCACCTATCTGACCGTGCCGCCCGAATGGCTCGGTCAGATGTTCTTTGATGATGCGGAGCTGTTGCGGCAAACCAACCCGCGCGCCTATGAACATGAGTATCTGGGCATCCCCACGGGCACGGGCGGCGAGGTGTTCAGCAACCTTGAGCTGCGCGAAATCACCGATGCCGAAATTGCGTCGTTTGATTACATCTACGAGGGCATCGACTGGGGCTGGTATCCCGACCCCAACCATTGGAGCAAGATGTGCTATCGCCCCTCAAAGATGACGCTCTATATTTTCGATGAACTGCGCTGCAACAAAACCCCGAATGAGGTTTTCTGGCAGCGCTTGCAGAAAGAAAAGAACGTCACATCGCAAGACCTCATTATTGCAGATAGCGCCGAGCCGAAATCCATTGCAGACTTGAAAGCCTACGGCGCATCCATCCGCCCCACTGAAAAGGGGCCGGATTCCGTGCGGTACAGCATGAAATGGCTGCAATCGTTGGTGAAAATCATCGTTGATCCCAACCGATGCCCGGAAACGGCGCGAGAGTTTGCCGAATATGAATACGAGCGCACCAAAGACGACGAACTGACCGGGCAATACCCCGATAAGGATAACCACAGCATCGACAGTGTGCGGTACGCGCTCAATCCAATCTGGAAACGGCGCGGCCTGTGAGGTACAGCCCATGTCTATTTTTTCAAGTATCTATACCATGATAAGGCAGGTGTTAGGCAGAGTGATTCCGTATCAGAATATCCAGCAGGTGGAGAACATCGACACACCGCTGTCGCAGGAGATGCAGATTGCCCTCGAAGCATGGCACCGGGCCTATCTGGACAAGCCCAATTACAAGGGCAAGCAGGTCAAAACCCTCAACATTCCGGCGTTCATCGCGTCCGAGATTTCCCGGCAGGTCACGCTTGAATTTAAGTGGAGCATCACGGCGGGCAAGGATGACAGCACCGGCGAGGACATCACCAACCCGCGCTCGGAGTTTCTGAGCACGGAGTTTGAGAAGCTGGCTACACAGCTGCGGAGCAAGACCGAGATCGGCTGCGCGGCGGGCGGTATGACGATAAAGCCGTATGTCCGTGATGGGCATATCTATTTCGACTATACCCCCGATTGGGATTTGTACCCCATTGCTTTCGGCGATGACAGCGACCTGTCCGATGTCGTTTTCCGTGATATGTTCTCGGAGGGCAAGACCTACTATTCCCGCCTTGAGCGGCACACCGTCGAGGGCGATAGAATCAAAATCACGCAGCGGGCCTTTAAGTCCAGTTCCCGCGATGCTCTCGGCAAGGAAATTTCCTTGACGGAAGTACCGCAGTGGAAAGACCTCAAGCCCGTGGTCTATGTCAACAACGTAGACGGGCAGCTTTTTGGCTGGTTCCGCGTAGCATCGGCAAACACTGTTGACCCGATCTCCCCTATGGGCGTGGCTGTGTTCGCTAAGAGCATGGACACCATCAAGGAGGCTGATACACAGTACAGCCGCTTGCTGTGGGAGTTCGAGGGCGGCGAAATGGCTATCGACGTTGACCCGATGGCCTTGCGGCCCATTGACGGCGTTATGCGTAATGGCGCAAAGGCTATGGAAACTCCCAAGCTGAACGAGCGCCTATTCCGCGCGGTCGATCTGGGCACTGATGAAACATATCATGTTTTCGCCCCGACCCTGCGCGATAGCTCCCTTGTGGCAGGTCTGAATCAAATCCTAATGAAGATTGAAGATCAGTCCGGGCTGGCCCGTGGCACCCTCTCTGATGCCAACACAGAGGCCCGCACGGCCACTGAGCTGACTATCCTGCGCAATCGTACCTATACCACCATTGCCGACAACCAGCAGGCCCTTGAGCGTGCGCTGCGCGAGGTCGTGCGGGCGATGGATAAGTACGCCGACCTGTACAATCTCGCCCCGGCTGGCGAATATGAGGTGTCGTTCGATTGGGATGATTCCGTTATCGCCGATACCGAAACCCAGTTGCAGCAACGGCTCCTCATGCTCAATAACGGCATGATGAGCAAAATCGAGATGCGTATGTGGTTCTTTGGCGAAACCCGCGCACAGGCCGAAAAAGCCCTGCAGGAAGTCCAGCAGGAAAAGGTCAGCGAAATGCAGGCCGCTATGGCTATCCAGCAGCCCAATCCAGACCAGAGCGATGTCACCGTTCCCCCGGATGATGGCGGTGGTGCCGATCAGGATGGGAACAACCCGGCTACACCGTTCGGGAGTGGCCCCGGCGAGGAGTGATGACCCGTGCTGACCCAAAAAGAGCTTGATGTCGCCATTCGCAAAATGATTGCGAATCTGGATGAAGTCAATCTGTATTTCATCCAGAAAATAGCGGCGCAGATAAAGAAAATCGGTGAGATGAACCCCACCAGCATACACCGTTACACGGTCATGCTGGAAATGGGTGCAGACATCGCCGATATTTCCGGCAAGCTCCAAGCCGCAACCCGGCTGACACAGCAGCAGATGGTCGTTGTGTACAACGCCGCCTTGCAGGACAACTTTACCGACCCGCGATTCAAAGCCGCGCTGGTGGCGCATCCGCTGCCCCGCGAGGAGAATCAGCGGCTCATACAGTATACGCGCAACATCGCCGCGCAGACATCTGGGGCGTTGCAAAACCTGTCCAACACTACGGCCATATCCGTGCCCTACCAACAGGCCATAGATAAGGCCATTTTGAGCGTGTCCACCGGCATGACCGACTACAAATCGGCTATGCGGCAGACCATCAAAGATATAGGCTGGGCAGGGATGCAGGTGCAGTACGCAAGCGGCTATCACCGCCGCCTTGATACCGCCGCCCGTCAGAACATCATTGACGGGGCTTGCCAAATCGCCCAGCACAGCGCCGACGAAATCGGCAAGGCGCTGGGCTATGATGCGGTAGAGCTGTCCGCGCATCTCAACAGTGCCCCCGACCATGAGCCGGTGCAGGGCCACGTTTTCCTGCTGGCCGAATACGCCAAGATGCAGGCGGGCATGGCCTGCGTGGACGTGGACGGTCATCACTTTGCAGGATTCAAGCGCCCTATCGGCGAGTGGAACTGCGGGCACTTTGCCGCACCGTTCAGCACCGAATATTCGGTGCGCAAATACTCCGACCATCAACTGGCGGCATGGATAACGTCAAACCATGCAGGCGTGACTATCGGCAACAAAGAGGGCCTGACCCTCTATCAGTGTTCGCAGATAATGCGAAAAATTGAAACCGATACCCGCCGCTGGAAAGACGTTGCCATTGCCGCGCGGGCCGCTGGCGACGATGACCTGCGCCGTGAGGCACAGCAGCACATCAACACCCTAAGCGCCCGATATAATCTCACTGCCAAGCAATCCGGGCTGTCACAGCGCCGTGACCGCATGGCAGTGGATGGCTTTAGTGCCATAAAGGTAAGCGCCTGAAACGGCGCTTTTTCTGTGTTATCACGCCGTTTTGGCTGATAAATAAATACCCGGCATTGCAGGGAAATAAATGCGATGGCGCGACGTGCGCGGAGTGGCCGCGCGATTATAAGCTAAATCAATCGCGGCGAAAGGACAATCTTATGGAATTGCTCAAAAATCTGTTTTCTGAGGGCGAGGCGCTGACCTACGACCAGTTGACCGAAAAAATCAGCGCGGCGGGCCTGAAACTCGCCAACATCGCGGACGGTTCCTACGTCAGCCGCGATAAGATGGATTCCAAGGTCAAGGGCTTGCAGGGCCAGATTTCCGACTTGCAGGGGCAGGTCAAGCAGCGTGACACCGACATGGCCGAATTGCAGACCAAGTTGACCGCCGCACAGACCGACGCTGACAAGCTGGCATCCGTTCAGTCCGACCTCGCGGCACTGCGTCAGCAGCGCGAGGATGATGGCAAGGCGTGGCAGCAGAAAATCGCTGCACAGGCGTATGAATTTGCCATCCGCGAAAAGGCGGGCGAGGTCAAGTTCAGCTCCAATGCCGCGAAAAAGCAGTTTATCGCGGATGCCATCGCTAAGCAGTTTAAGCAGGACGAGAACGGCAAGATGCAGGGCTACGACGAGTTTCTGACCCAGTACAAAGCCGACGACCCCGGCAGTTTTGTCGTTGATGAACCCGCTCCGGGCAAGAAGGGCCCGTCTATCACGGTTCCCGCAAAGCCCGACGGCGGTACGCACAAACTGAGTTTGTCCGAGCAGATGGCGGCAGCAAATGCCGATCCCAACTTCGTGCCCGATTTCGACTGATCGAGCTACACCAACCGAACCCCTAAAAAATCAATAGGAGGCAAAACCACATGGCAATCTTTGATTCCAAAAACTTCAATGGTAACGTGTTCAAGCAGTATGTTGACCGCGTTCCCAACCTGAACCGCAACGAACTGATTAAGTCCCGCGCCATCAAAAAGCGTCAGGACATCGCCGACTCCATGAGCGATCAGGTCGGTGGCAACTACGTCACCATTCCCCTGCGCGGCATCATCAGCGGCGCGGTTCCCCAGAACTATGACGGTTCTACCAACATCACCAGCAACCCCACCAAGACTTTCTCCCACTCCCGCGTTGTCGTGGGCCGCGCGCAGGCATGGACTGAGCGCGACTTCTCCTACGACATCACCGGCGGCGAGGATACTCTCGCTGACGTCGCATCTCAGATCGGTGAATACTGGGAGGAAGTCGATCAGGCCACCATCATCAAGATTCTGACCGGCATCTTCGCTATGAAAGATGCTGAGGGCGTGAAGTTCGTCCGTGAGCACACCTACGATGTCACCGGCAAGACCAACTCCGAGGGCGCTCTGGGCCTGATGGACGGCACATCCCTGAACACCGCTATGCAGCGTGCCTGCGGTGATAACAAGGGCGCTTTCAGCCTCGCTATCATGCACTCTGCCGTTGCAACTGGCCTCGAAAATCTCAAGCTGCTGGCGTACATGAAGTACACCGACAAGGACGGTATCGAGCGTGAGCTGCAGATCGGCACCCTGAATGGCCGCGCTGTTTTGGTTGACGACACCATGCCCGCCGTGGAAACTGTCACCACCATGGAGGTGCAGGGCGTTTACACCATCACTGTCAGCACTGCTGGCGTGAACAGCGACACCATCACCGTGGACGGCCAGACCTATACCTTTGCCACATCCACCTCCACCGCCAACAAGACCCTTAAGACCGGCGATGCCGCTGCTGAGGCTCAGGCTCTGAAAACCGTGCTGTCTGCCCAGTATGAGGGCAAGTTCATCGTCACCGTTTCCGGCGCTGTCGTTACCCTCAAGCAGATCTTCGGCGGCGAGGGCAAGCTGCCTGTCGTGACCGTTTCCGGCGCTGTCAAGGCCGCTGCCGCCCAGACCACCGCAGGCGTGGCTAAGGTGTCTCAGACCCGTTACACTACCTACGTTCTGGGCGACGGTGCTATCGAGTACACCGACTGCGGCGCTAAGGTGCCTTACGAGATGGATCGTGATCCTCATACCAATGGCGGCGAGGACACCCTCTATGGCCGCCAGCGCAAGTGCTTTGCCCCCTACGGCATCAACTTCACCAAGGCCAAGATGCAGAGCCTGTCTCCCACCGATGACGAGCTGGAGAACGGCGAAAACTGGGAACTGGTGAACTCCAACGAGGCCGAGGGCAAGCAGTACATCGCCCGCAAGGCCATCCCCATCGCCCGCATCCTATCTCTGGCCTGATTTCGGGCCGCTAAGGAGGTTTACACATGGCACACGATATGTACCTTACTTATGAAGAATACATAGGTTTAGGCGGCACCGTTGATGCCGCTGCGTGGCCTCCGCTGGAATGTGCTTGCAGAAAACGCATTGACCGCTTGACGGATTCCCGTGTCCAGAGCATGGCCGAAATCCCGAGAGCGGTCAAGCTCTGCGTTTTTGCGCTGGCGCAAATGGAAAGCGTTGTCGGTGCCGTGGCACAAGTCACATCGCCCACAATCACATCGTTCAACACGGATGGCTACACGGAAAATCACGGGAATGTGCCGGATGCCGATTCCGCAGCCAAGCAGATGAACGCCATTGCGGCGGATATGCTGTACGGTGAGCTGGATGATTACGGCGTTCCCCTGCTGTATAGAGGAGTGAGGTAAAATGCAACTTTGCAATGACACCGTCACTTTGTATAACCGCCGATTCGACCCAGAGGAGGATTGCGACGTTTATGGGCGCACCGTCATCCGGGGTGTTCACTGGTTTAACTCCGATGCGACCACCGTTGACAGCACCGGGTTGAAAGCGGCAAACAAGGTCACAATCCGCATCCCTACGGATGCGGATTTCGGCGGCAAAGTGTATCTGCCCCCTAAGCAGTACGCCACCACCGATGACCCTGCCGCCGCTTTCACGTTGGCCGCTGGCGATCTCGTAGTTCTGGGCGTTGGTGCTGAGGGCTTGCGTCCCTCCACCATTCATGATGTTTACTCCGAGGCCGCAACCATCTTGCAGGTTACAGACAATCGTCGTGCTCCGCAGGCGCGGCATTGGAAAGTCGTAGGTGCTTAATGCAACTGTCAGTAGATTCGCGGTTTGATTTCGATAGCATAAACACTATTCTTACCAACCATGGCTTTGGAGATCACGGAATTGTCCAAAAGGTCATTGATAACGCGGTAATACGGTGGTGCATGGATTACACTCCTGCGGACACATTTATGCTTGCAAAAAGCCCTTACGCCGCATCTGACATAGGCTCTGGCATCATCGTGTACCCCGGCCCCTATGCGCATTATATGTACATGAGCGAAGTTTATGGCCCGAATATTCCCGTTTTTGATGATAATAGTGGAACGCCTACACGATTTTTCTCTCGTCCCGGCGAGAGAAAAACTCCCACTGGCAGAGCAATTCAGTACAAAACCGATAAAAACGCTCTAGCCGGGCCGTTTTGGGCCGAACGAATGAAAGCCGATCACATCGATGACATTGTAAGGGAGGCAAAAAATGCCGCAGGTATCAAATAGCACTGAGGGAATCCGGAAGTGGTTTAGGCAATGCCCGCTGCTATCTAAAAACAAACGATTTGGTGCTGATTACCTCGGCAAAAACCCAACCGAATACGCCATTTACGCATCACCATCCACTCTGACCTACCATGAGAACATCCTCGGAGATTATGTTCTGGATGATAAGCAGACTCAAAACTATATTTTTGCTACGCGTGAGAATTTTGGGGCCGATGTCAAACAAAACTCCGACAATCTCGCTTTTTATACAGGTTTGATTGCATGGATGGTAGAGCAGAACAATGCCCGAAACTACCCCTGCATAGAGGAGGGTCGGGTTTGCGCTATCGTTCCCACACTGACCGCGTATCCATCGCAGATTGGTGTTGATAGCGCAAAATATCAGATTCAGATACAAATCACATATAGGAGAAACTGAATATGAAGATCGAACGCAAATACATGGCGCACTATCTGAATGCCCATTTTGCAAACGACAGTGAGGGCACCGCCGAGTATGTACGCCTTGGCAAAGATTTGGAGGAGTATTCCCCCGAGTTGAGTGCCAATGTCGAGAAAAAGCAAAACATTCTCGGTAACACGTCCGTGACGATCGACAGCTACCAGAAGCAGGGCGAAGTCAGGCCCTACTACGCCGAAAAGGGCGACCCTCTGTTTGAGAAGCTGCAGGCCATCATTGATGGCAACATGGTTCTGGACGACCTCAAAACCGACATTGTGGAGGTCAAGCTCTGGAACGAGGAGGCATCCGGCGCTTTTCCCGCTGTGTGCGAGGAGTGCTACATCGAGGTCTCCAGCTACGGCGGCGACACCACTGGTTACCAGATCCCGTTCAACATTCACTACACTGGCGTGAAGACCACGGGCACGTTCAACCCGAGCACGAAGGCCTTCACCGAGGCCTAAGCATAACGGAGGTGTACAATGGAACTGAAAATCGACAGAGGCCTTAAAAGCTACGAGGTTAAAGACCTTGACGACACCCTGCTGGGCACGATTTATGTCAACCCTGCGGATTTTGGCATTGCGGCACGACTGGAGGAGGCCCGCCGTGCCATTCAGCAACTGGCCGATGGGCTGGCATCGGATGCAGATGCAGACGTGGATAAGATCATCGAGGCCGACAAGCTCATCAAGGAACAGGTCAATTACATCTTCGGCAGCGATGCCTCCTCGGTGTTCTTCAAAGGGGTTTCTGCCCTAGCGCTGCTCCCCGATGGCTCCATGGTCTTTGAAAAAGTCCTCCAAGCCGCTGTCCCCATCATTGAGGATGCGGTCGGCAAGGCCATCAAGGCCAGCCAAATGCGTGTGCAGAAACACGCTGGTGCCTACACGAACACGGCCAAGGGTCTGGCCCCCGGCCAGAAAGCGTGAGCGCTTGGGAACTGCCCACAACCGTAGATGTAGATGGTCAGAATTTTGCCATCCGATCTGATTTCCGAGCTGTACTTGATGCCCTTGCGGCGCTAGCAGACCCGGAAATGACTCAACAGGAACAGTACGCTGCCTGCCTTGAAATTCTATACCCAAAATGGCAAGCGCTGCCCGACGCAAATGCTGCGTTACGGGCAGCGTTTTTGTTTATCAATGGCGGACAACCCGAAGAATCTACAATTCCACATCCTCGAATTGTAGATTGGGAACAAGATGCATCCTTAATCGCACCTGCTGTTGATAAAGTACTGGGGTACAGTTGCCGCCAATGTGAGTATTTGCATTGGTGGGAGTTTCTCGGAGCTTTCTACGGTATTGGAGATGGGCTATTTGCTCAAGTCGTAAGTATTCGATATAAAAGGGCTCACGGAAAAAAACTTGACAAGAGCGAACAGGAATTTGCCAAAGAGAACGATCGAATCATCAGAATCCACGCTCCTGAAAGCGCGGAGAATAGGGCAGAAAAAGAGCGGTTGCTTGCGTTACTCAATTCATAATCCAACTCTAACAAAGTCAAAGAGAGGAGGTTGATTCAATGGCAGATGGGTCAATTATAATAGATGCCCGCCTGAACAAAAAGGGCGCAGAATCCGACTTAAAAGCGTTACAGGCAAAGGTCAAGAGCACATCAAAGCAGATTGGTGATTTAGATAAGCAGTTAAATTCTGCGCAAACAAAGCGTAGCGCATTAGGCGACAGCTTAAATCAAGCCCGCCAAAACGCTGATGATACTGCCGTTGCTCTTGAAAAAGTGAACGCACAGCTTGAGAATGTCAAAAAATCTCATCTTGCTGATATTAAATCGGAATACCCCGGCCTAAGTGATTCAAAAGTGCAAGATGTTCTTAAATCTCGCATGGAGGGGGAAACCTCTCTCCTGAATCAAAACCAAAAACTCCTCGATGATCTTGAAAAGCAAGATGCCAAAGTTGCTGAGATTGAATCGGATTACAATGCACAAGGCGATGCTATTTCTGGCTTGCAAAAGCATCATGCAGCGCTTACCGCACAGCTAAATCAAGAAAACGATGCCGTAAACCAGCAAAAAAATCTAATTCAGCATCTTAGCGGCGAAGATGACATGCAGGCATATTTTAACAAACAAGCCGATGCCATAGAATCATCTTTTGCCAAAATCGAGAATCGGCAAAATAAAGCGTATGGTACTGTAGACGAATCGGCTACACAGCATGCTGAGAGGATTGTTGCAGAAACACAGAAAGCGGTAAGCGCTCAAGATAAAGCGGCTCAGGCAGCAGAGAGCAGAGCCGCGCGTGAACATGCGGCGGATGCTAAGTCGCCTAAAGGAAGCTCCGTGCCCGGTTTATTTAGTTCTGCTGGACTACTTTCCGGCAGAATCACCGGATTAAACAAAGCGCTGTCTGGTACTCTCAACAACGCCCTGCGCACGGTCGGAGGTCTCGGAGCGCGTGTCTTTGGTACCCTGCAGCGGGCCGTAGACGGTTTGCGAGCCAAGCTCACCCAGAGCAGTAAGAACCTCGCTAAATTCCGAAATCGCCTTATGAGCATCGTCTCCGGGGCTTTGGTGTTCAACCTGATCTCCGCAGGCCTACGGAAGACCACCGAATGGATGGGTTCTGCCGCGCTCTCCTCGGCCACGCTGAGAGCCGCGCTCGGCAGCCTGCAGGGCGCGGCATCCACCGCAGCCGCACCGCTGCTTCAGGCGCTCATCCCGGCTCTCACAGCCATAGCCAACGCAGCAGCAACCGCCTTTTATTACATCGCCCAGCTAGTGTCTTTCCTGACCGGCAAGTCCATAGGGGCGAGCCAGAGTGCAGCCAAAGCGATGGGCAAGTATGCCAAGGCCGCAAAGTCGGCAGGCAGCGCAGCGGACGGCGCACTGGCAAAGTTTGATGAGCTGGATGTGCTGGATAAAAACAGCGGCGGCGGTGCAGGAACCATCACCCCGGACTACGACTTTAACACAGAAAACCCGTTCCTTGACGAAATCCTGCAGGCCATCAAGGATGAGGATTGGTACGGAGTCGGCCAGCTGATCGGTGAGAAGCTGCGAGACAGCCTGAACGCAATCCCGTGGCCCGACATTCAGGACAAAGCCAAAGCATGGGCGACCAACATCGCCAACTGCATCAACGGCTTTATTGAAGTGCCGGGCTTGTGGGAGGCCATCGGTCATACTGTAGCGCAGGGCCTGAACACGGCACTCATCTTTGCGGATACTCTCATGCAGGGCATCCACTGGAACAGCCTAGGCGCAGGGATTGCAGCAGGTCTCACCACTGCGGTGGCAGAACTTGACTGGCCCCTGCTCGGGCGAGTTTTGACGGACGGAATGCGGGCAGCGATCCTCACGCTTTACAGCTTCGTCCAGACCTACACAGGCTGGGCAGACCTTGGAAATTCTATCGCAGCTTGCATCAATTCGGCCATCGCAAACATTCCATGGATGGAGGCGGGTCTGGGGCTTAGCGGATTCGTTGTCGGCCTTTTGAATACGCTCATCGCAACGGTGCAGGGCACCGATTGGACGACTCTGGGCCAGAACATCGTCTCGATGGTAAGCGCCATAGACTGGGTCGGGCTTTTCTCCGCGATGGGTACACTTGCGATAGATGTGCTGCAAGCTATCAACGGCATCCTTAATCAAGTCGATTGGGGCGCTGTCGGCCAAAAAATCATGGAGTGCCTTGAGGCTGTTGATTGGGCTGGCATTTTGTCTCAGCTCGGAGAAATCATAAACAACCTCTGGCCCATGCTAATGACAATCATCGGGGCAAGTCTACTCCCTATTATTGGCGGGTTTGTCATCAATTCTGTCTTAGCAGAGTTGTCAAAACAGATCGGAATTATAGGTGTTCAGCTTCTCGGTAAAATTGCAGGTTGGATTGTCGGCACAATGCTACCAACTATTCTCAGCGGCCTGACGGCTTTGATTACAGCCATCGTTTCAGCAATCGGCCTGTGGCCCGCAACGATTATAGCGGTGCTACTTATTTTAGGCGCCGCCGTCATCGCCTGCCTTGTTGCGCATTGGGATGAAATCAAGCAAAAGCTCGGCGAAACTCTGGACAATTTGCGAGAAAAAATCCATAGCGCCGGAGAAAAGATCAAGGAAATTTGGAACACCCTCTGGTTGGTCGTCAAGCTGATCGGCATGCAGCTGTGGGAGGATATTACTCAGGGCTGGAACGATTTCTGGACAAACATCGGCACCGCGCTGGACAGCGCAGCAGCCGACATCCAGCAGGGCTGGAACGATGCATGGACCGCAGTCTCGGACTTTGTGTCTGACATTTGGGACGGCATCACGGACACGATCGAAACAGCCATCAACGGCATCATCGGTCTGGTGAACGGCATGATCTCGGCCATTGTTGGCGGCGTGAACGGCGTCATTGGCGTCTTGAACGGTTTCGGCTTCGATGTTCCCGAATGGGCGCAGGACAAGCTCGGCGTAGAGCGGGTCGGTTTCAACATCGACCCCATCACCGCGCCGCAGATCCCCTATCTGGCACAGGGCGCAGTCATTCCGGCAAACCATGAATTTCTTGCTGTGCTGGGTGACCAGACCAACGGCACCAACATCGAGGCACCGCTGGCAACCATTCAGCAGGCCCTCGCAGAGGTTATGGAAGCCTACACAGGGCAGCAGGACATCACGATCCGCTTCGCCGGAGACCTCGCCCAACTGGCCCGGGTGCTCAAGCCCTATATCGACAAAGAGGAGAACCGGCGCGGAGCCAAGCTGGTCACGGGAGGTGTGTACTGATGTTGATTATTGATGGCGAGAAATTCAAGATCGATGTCCTCAGCTGCAAGCGCACCGCTGACTTTCTGGACAAGCACGCCAAGCGCACCGAGAACGGCGACCTCAAGCGAGAGTTGATCGGCGTGTATTTCAACTACAAGCTGACCATTGCGCCGGGCATCGACCGTGCGGAGTACTCCCGATTTTGGGATAAGATTACCGAGCCGGAGGAGTTCCACACGGTCACGGTCCCGGGCACGGACGGAGACTATACCTTTACGGCGTATTTCTCCAACATCGGAGATGAACTGCTCCTGCAGCGAGGAAAAGCCAATTACTGGAAAGGGCTGACGATCAACTTCATCGCCAAGACCCCCGCCAGATTTTAAGGAGGGCCAGCCCCGATGAGAACCAATACGCGCGTGGAGTTCGGCCTTTACGATGTCACCGCCAGAGGCGACAGCGCCCCGAGCTGCACGACCGCAAAGCCTTTTTGCAATCTGGGCCGTGACCTGTTGCTGGAAAGCGTACCGAGCCAAAACAAATACGGCACACTGGAAAGCGAGCAGTGGCTCATGGATGGTAGCTTCTCCTTCTTCCCGGAAGTCCCCGAGCAGTATTTTTGGGGGCTGTGGAGCACTACGCAGAGCGACAAAAACGGCGTGTTTGCCGACCCGCCTGTGCTGGACATCACATTCACGCAAGACCACAGCAGCAGCGGACTCACGCTGCACTTTTACAGCCCAACAGATGACTGGGCCAGCCGCATCAAAATCCAGTGGTTCAGCCAAGACGGAGGGCTTATCTCTACGGCGCTCTTTTACCCGGACGCGGTCGATTATTACTGCGCCAAAAAGGTAGAGAATTACCGCCGCATCCGCATTCATTTTCTTGAGACAAACCGCCCCGGGCGATACCTCAAGCTGGCGGGCATCGATTACGGTGTCTACCTGCATTTTAGCGGTCACGAAATCGTGGAGGCCCATGTTCTGGAGGAATGCGACCCCCTCAGCTCCGAAATCAGCATCAACACGCTGAATGTGTCGCTGTACAACAAAGAGGGCCGCTTTTCCATCTTAAACCCCGAAGGATATTTTGATGTTCTGCAGCACAAGCAGAAATTCACGGTCTGGGAGGATGTCAAGCAGGACGCGCGCAGCACAAGTAGCGTGAGTTATTGCATGGGCACATTCTACCTCTCGGATTGGAGCAACAGCGGCGACACGCTGGCGGACTTTTCAGCAGTTGACGCCATAGGCCTGCTGGACGGCGCACCGTTCGATGGAGGCATCTACGACACCACTGCGGCAGAGCTCGCAGAAACGATCCTGACAGGATACAGCTACACTCTGGACGAGAGTCTGGCGACAGAACGAGTGCAGGGGTACATCGCCGCAGGGACGCGCAGAGAGGCCCTGCAGCAGCTCGCATTTGCCATAGGCGCTGTGGTCGATTGCAGCCGAGGCGAGCTTATACGCATCGCCCCTGCGCCGTCCAAGGCCAGCGGCATGATTACCTACGACCGCAAGCTGCAGGACGGTAGCAAGGTGACGCTCAATCCGCTGATTACCGCTGTGGCAGTGACCGCTCACCGATACCTGCCGGGAGAAGCCACCGAGGAGCTGTACAGAGACACCCTCGACCCGGGCGTCTACCGGGTGACTTTCAACGCCCCGGCAGTCGTGGACAGCCTAACCGTCACAGGCGCAGAGCTCACCGAGAGCGGTGTCAACCTCTGCACCTTGACGGTCACCAAGGCGGGCGAGGTCTGTGTCACGGGCCGCAAATACACCGACAGCACGGTCGTCCTGAGGCGCACAGCGGCGAACCTGCCGCCCAATGCGCAGGACAATGAGCTGACCGTGACAGATGCCACGCTGGTAGGCCCGAGCCGCGCAGAGACCGTGGCCGTGCGGGTGCTGGAGCATTACGCACAGCGATACGAGCAGAACTTCTCCATGGTCGCAGGCGATGAAAAGCTGGCCGACAGGCTCATCATTCAGAGCTTCGGCGGCGAGATGGTGCGAGGGGTGCTCACAAAGCTGGAATTTGACTTGACCGGTGGCTTTTTGGCAGACGCCAAGGTCATCGGGCGCAGACTTACCAGCAACGCAGCCGCCTACGCTGGCGAAATCCACGCCGGAGAAAGGAGCCTGATCTGATGTGGCAGCAGCCAATCTACGACCGCACCAAAGTGGATGTGTCCGCAGGCGCGGATAAGTGCTATATCAACGCGGCACTGCTGAACCGGCTGGAGGGCAACTCCGCTTATCTGGCAGAACTGCTGGGGCCTAAAATCCAGACCAAGGCATGGAGCCCGACCGACCTGCTGACGCGCAGCGAGATGGAACGCATCCTGCAAAACATCCAGACTCTGCGCGATGCCTACCACACCCTGCCGGGAACACCAGCCCTGCCCGAGACGCCCAGCACCCTGTACAGCGACATCAATACGATGGAACAGGTGCAGTGGAGCATGTACGAGCTCTGGCGCAGAAACGCACAACGCAGCTACACCGGCGAAATCTGCGCCGGACAGACGATTGGAGTGATCTGATGTACGAGAAAAAGACTTGGGTCAACCGCCAGAGCGAACACCCCGCTCGGCGCAAGCTGACCCCGACCGGCAACGATGGCGAGTACGATGTTTCCCGCTCTGAGGGCATCATCATGGAAGATGGCGACGCCTTCGATGCCGACACGATGAATGATCTGGAGCGCCGTGTGGCGGCAGGATTCACCGAGCTGGACCCCACGGGCGCAGGCGGCGGTGATGTGACCGTGCAGCCATACACCTGCGAGAAGAAAAACGGTGTATATGCGCTGGTCGGCAACGGCGCAGTAGGCCGTTGCAAGATTCCCGCGTCTTGGGCAGCAGGCGACAGCTTCACGGTCAATGGCGCAGTGGTTCCGGCCTATTGTGGCGCAGACGCAGTGGACGGAGACACCATCGTCAAGGGCAGATGGGTGCTGTTTTTCTACGACGGGACGCAGCTAAATTTTAACGGCGGCGGTGGCCTCAGCACCACGAAGCTGGCACTCGCCACCGCCACCGAGGACAATGTGCTGGCAGGGAATAAGTTCTACGCGGGCGGCAAGACCATCAAAGAGGGCACGCTCACGCTGACAGGCAATGTCACCGCAGACAAGATGCTGGAGGGGAGCAGCGGCTATGCCGATGACGCACACAGCATCGTGGCGGGCAACATCCCGGACAAAACCGGTCAAACTTATACGCTCTCCCCCGGCGGCAAAGTGCAACTGCCCCGTGGGTTTTACAACGGAAACGAAATCAGCGCAAAGGGCATAAAGACAACAGAGGTGTGGCAAAGCTGCCATAGAGGGCAAAACCTCTTCGGTTTCAGCGGCGGTACACTGGTTGGTGTTCAATATGCCGGGAGTCAGTATGCCTCTGACAACATTTTGCAGGGCGCGGGCATAAACAGCGGGAGCCAGTATTGGGCGCAATGCGCGTCCGATGCAAGCGTTCGCTTTGTTCTTGCTTATTATTGATAAGAGGTGAAATCATGGCAGAACCAATCGTAATCAACGCCGAGACGCGAGAAATTACAGTCCCCGAGGCAGAACGCGCTTTCGGTGTGGCCGGTGAGCGCAAGGTCGAGGTCAAGCACATCCGCATCGAGGGACGCACCGTAGATGGCACCGACCTCACGCAGGGCTTTTCTTGGAAAGTCAGCTGCGAGAACGCGGGCAAAGAGCTCTGCGCCGACCTGATCGATGGCATTGTTGCCGATGCGGGCAATATCGAATTTGACTGGATCGTAGGCGCGGCACCGATGGCGTACAAGGGCGCGATGCACTTTGCTGTCTGCGCCGTGCGCGTGGATGCAGCGGGCAATATCCTGCAGGAATGGCACAGCAAGCTGGGCGCGGGCGATGTCGCCAATGGCATCGAGGCCACCGTCCAGAACATCGGCGGGCAAGACCTGCTGGCGCACATCCAGTCCATCACGGCAGCACCTTCGTGCGT
>ENA-ORNP01000834-ORNP01000834.1-human-gut-metagenome-genome-assembly--contig:-NODE-834-length-34761-cov-6.151789_pt1 | contig 34761 bp, 16 predicted proteins | sample MGYA00242119_ERZ509030 | MGnify/ENA primary metagenome ERZ509030 (study PRJEB26280, sample SAMEA2338708) | human gut metagenome | biome: human gut; feature: human-associated habitat; material: faeces... | reverse complement strand
TTAACATTTTTCTTACTAAAAAAATAAATTTTAAGCGACCGAAATACACTTCTTTGAGTATTTATTCATTTCGATTGAGAATATAACCTTGTTAGAATAGTTATAAAAGATATTTTAAGGAAGAAAATAAATATTTTCCTTAGTTTTCTATTTATAATACTTATATAATCTAGCGTAAAATAATCGATTTAGTAAATATAAATATTTAATCATTTGTTTTTTATTACTAGTTAGTATTTGAAATTTTTTTTAAAGATTAAAAAAACACCCATAATATGAGTGTTTGTATTATAATTATAATCCAAAATCAAAGCCATTATGCTCTTCTTTTTTATCTTGTTTTTCTGTGTTTTTATCACCAAGCTCATTGAATATATCCATTTGTTTATAATCAGGATTGAAATCAGGAAGCTCAACTAAACGAATCCATGATGCACTTCTTCCTACGCCATTAGGCCTGATTTTGTTTTCATCTCTTAGGCGTTGTAAAGTTCGATTAATTGTCGATTCAGAAGTATATGGATGTCTTAATCTTATATCATCCTTTGTAAAAATCTGAGGTAGTTTATAGATTGTATTTTCAATATTGTCTGATTTATTTAAGCTAGAATCAAAAGAATATTCTCTAGCCTTAGTTTCTACCATATCATAGCCTTCAAGCATCATATCAATAATTAGTTTTTGAAGGGGAGCGGTTTTGGAAAATCCTTCTTCATAGTTATAATTTGCTTTATTTACATTTATCTTAAATTCTTCCAGATGACTATTTAATAGTTTTGCAAAGCTAACATATTTAAACAAATGAAAATCTTCTCTAAACAATAAAAGATATAATAAAATTTATAAATATCTTAATAAAATGTTTGTTACTAATGCTTATTCTATATCTCCACAATATATTTTATCTATTAAAACAAAAAAACTTTTTCCTTTTAGTACAGATTTATCTTGGAAAAGTGATGTATTTGAAACTAAACAAGGAATTTTAACTGGTAGATATTTTAATACTTGTTACATAAAAGAATGTCAAATTAAATCTGGTTATTATACCCCTTTTAATACTATTAAATTAAAAGGTGTTAAAGTTGAAATCAAAAAGTTTATATATATAATGGCTATAGATTGTGAAAATGACGATTTAATTAGACTTTCTAATTTATATGATATTGATTGGAAAACAAATAATACCTTTAAAGATAAAAATATTAAAGATATTACTGTTAAAGATTATAATAATTATATTAAAAGTATATCTATTGTTTCAAATTTATAAAATTATATTATTATGAATAAAAAATTAATTAATAAAAATGTATTAAATGATATTATTGCTAATTCTAATATTTGTCAGCATGCAATAAAAGAACTTAAACTTGCTGGATATGGTAAAGGAGAAGGTGGTCAAAATGATTGGATATATCAACAAGTTCTTGAAGCTGTTGCTGTATTTTCTTCTCATGATAATTCTGGTATTTCTGCTATTTTTGAAATTGAGTTAGTTAAAAAACTTTGTAATTTTGATATTATTTCTCCTCTTCGTTTTACTGACGATGAATGGTGTCAAATAAGTTCTGATGGTACTTGTCAAAACAGACGTAAAGTAAGTGTATTCAAAGAGCCAGATGGTAGTATTTGTTATAATGAAGCTTTTAGTAAACGAGCTACTAATAGATATAGTTTTGATACTAAAGAATGGACTAAAAATAAAAATCCTATTTGTTGGTATGGCGGTTTATTTGAATATAAAGATAATGTCTTTACTGGTAAATATTTTAATACTTGTTGTTTACAACAACGTGATATAATTAATGGTTGGACACCTAAACCTACAAGAAATATTGATTGTGTTGAAATAGAAATAGCTCCTGATAATTGGATTATGGCTGTTGATACTAATGACACTGATTTAATTTATCTTTCTTTAGATTATGATATTCAATGGAAAGAATGTTCTTGTTTAAAAGGTATTCGTCTTGAAGATGTTACTCCTGAACTTGAAAAAAGAGCTTTTGAAGAAATTAAAAATAATAAATAATAAATAAATATGAGTAGTTTATATAATATATCTAATGATATTTTTCGTATATTTAACGAAGTTGAACAAGCAGAAGGTGAAATTACTGATGAACAATATGATGAACTTTGTATTAAACAAGAAGAACTTAAAGAAAAACTTGATAGTTATGTAAAAGCTATTAAAGTTTGGCAAGTTGATGAACAAGCTCTTAAAGACGAAAAGAAACGATTTAATGATAGACAAAATGTTTATAAAAATCGTATTGAACGTCTTAAAAAAGCAATGCTTGAAGCTGTTATTAACTTTGGTGAAACAGGTAAAAATAATAAGTTTATTGAGCTTCCTACTGTTAGAATATTTACTAAAAATACTCAAAGTATAGAAATAAATGAACCTCGAATTAATATTTTAATTTATAAATTTAGAGATTTAATTCAAGAACTTGTTCAACAAGGCATTCTTTATACAGGAGAAGATGTTGATTTAGTTGGCATATTAGATAGCATTAACGCTCAATGTATAGCTGAATTTGGAGAAGATTTTTCTCCTTTTAATATGTCAGATTTAAAGCATATTAAAATTAATATTTCTTATACTGATACTATTGAAGAATTACTAAAAAATAATCCAGATATTCTCCAACATTTAGGTAAAGAAGTATTTAGAACTGAAGTTGTTAATGCTACTTCTAAAGATGAAATGAAACGTATTATTAATGTTTGTCAAACTTTAGAACAAGATCAACCTACAGTTGGTATAATAATAAATAATCAATCTATTCAATTTAAATAATATGTTAGGAGAATTATATAAAATTAATAATAATGAAACTGGTTTTTCTTATGTGCTTAAACGAGAAGCTAATATAATATTAAATAAAATAGATAAAAATAATCCTACTTTTCATTATCGAAAAGAATATTTTGATAATATTCTTAATATTTGTAAAGCCATAGATGAAATAAAACCAGAATCTGATGATGAAATAAAAGATATAATGGATACTATTAATAAACTTTATACTACTGGTTTATTATCTCCTTTAACTTTAAAAGATGATGAATTTGCAACAGCAAGTAATTCTAATTATAAAAATAATATTCGTTATCCTTTTATTTTAAAGAGTGTTGGCGATGGTAAAATAATAAATAATAACGCATATAAAGCTAAAATTTATAATATATATAGTCATGATATTATGGCTAAAGTATTTGAAAATGAACCAGATATTTGTTATAATCCTACTATTTTTATTAACAAAGGTGGAGTTGTTACAGGAGAATATATTTCTACATGTGAAATACGAGAAGATGTTGTAAATAAACATAATTATACTATTCAAAGTATCGTTAATATTCCTTGTTCTCTTATTTTAGATAACGGTGATAGAATTATTACTGTTGACCATCGTGAACCTAAACTTAACGTTTTAAAAGATTTTTATGAAGTTTATTTTAAGTTTGATAAAAGTATTCATGATAGAAAATATGATATTCGTAAATATGCAAAAATGTTAGCGTAATGAGTAGATATATTGTTAAAGGTGTTCCATTTAGAACTAAAGGTGCAGTCAATGTTGAAGACTGCACTACTTCTGAAGAAGTTATTAAAAAAGCTGGTTTAGATTGGAGTGTTGATAAATGTTATATTTATGCAGCTATGTTATCTAATATTAAAGATAGTTTTAATGAAGGTGGTATAGATTATGCTCCTATAGATAATACTTATGGTATTTATCGTACTGATAAAAATATTCCATTAGGAATAGTTAAAGGTAGATATACAACTGTTCAAAATATTGATGCTTTTAAATTCTTTGACAAAGCTATTGGCAAAAATAAAGCTATTTGGCAAACAGCTGGAGCTTTTGGTCAAGGTCAAAGAATATTTGTTAATGCTAAATTACCTAATAATATTTTTGTTAAAAACGATGTTGTAGATAATTATCTTGTATTTACTACTTCTCATGATGGTTCTACTGGAGTTAAAATATTACTAACGCCTATAAGAGTTGTATGCGAAAATACTCTTAATGCTGCAATTAGAAATGCTGAAAGTTATGTCAGTTTTAGACATACTAAATCTGTTCATAATAATATAGATATTGCTGATGAAATATTAGGTATTACTAAATCTAAGATTAATTTTCTTAATGAAGTATATAATCATATGTATAAAAGTACTATAAAAGATGAAGAAGTACAAAGTTTCTTTGGTAAAGTAGTTTTTACTGATGATGAATATAGTAGAATTTATCAAACTGGACATAATATTCAACAAGTTATTATGAGAGATTTTTCTGCAATAAATGACGCTGAAATTAGTATGAAAAAAGTTAATGTAGTTGCAGAAATGAATAATTATTATTATAATGGTATTGGTCAAAAAGAAATAATTAATACTAAATGGGGTGCTTATAATGCAGTTACTGGCTATTATTCTAATATAGATAATAGTGATGGTCTTAAACGTATGGATTCTATTCTTTATGGCAGTAAAGCTAAAAAGATAGAACTTGCTGGTAATATATTAATGAATATGTAACAATCTTTTAACAATAAAATTAAAATGAGTAAAATACCTTATGTTTTAGCAGACGCTGTTTATTATGCAGCAACAACTCCAGATGATGGAACTCTTTATGATACATTAGTTAAAATGTTTGATACTTTAGATCATGTTGGCGTTAACGTTTATCGTGAAGATGAAACCGTTAAACTTCCTGTTTATAGTAAACAAGGAGATGCTTGTATGGACGTTTATGTTCATAGTATAGAAGAAAAAGATGATCGTGTAATTTATCATACAGGACTTCATTTTAAACTTCCTGAAGATTATGAAATGGAAATTCGTCCAAGAAGTAGTAATACTAAAACTATGGCTATAATGCAAAATAGTCCTGGTACTCTTGATGAAGGCTATACTGGTGAACTTATGATAGTTCATAGATCCATTGACGCTCCATTTGTGCCTGTTATTGAATATAACGTTGGAGATAGAGTTGCTCAAATTCTTGTTCGGCATCGTGAACAAATTATTTGGGACGAAGTAGAAACTATTGAAGAGCTTGGCGAAACTGAACGTGGAGCTAGTGGATTTGGTAGTACAGGTAAATAACAAACTTTAATAATTAAACAATCATGATTGCATTTGATATTTTTTATTGTGCTATAATACTATCTGTAATAGCTATTATAATATATCTTTATATTAAACTTAAACAGCCCATTATTAATCTTATTAATACTATTAAATCTGTTTATGAACTTCTTGGTAAATTTGGTTTTATTAAACAAGATTTAGATAATACAATTAAACAAATAAATGCTGCTCGTAGAGATATTGCTTCTATTAAAAGTAGAGTTAATGAAATTAATGACGCTGTTATTGTAAATAAAATTAATAATAAACGGTGATGATTCCTCTACGGGGGATTCCACGAAGCGTAGCGGAGTGGGTATTGCTTATAAAAATCAAATTGCTAATCTTGCAAATTTTGATGTTGATGCTCGTCGCTTCGCTCCTCGCGATTCCCCGTAGAGAAGTTGCAACCAATCATAGCTATAATCCGATTAATTATGAACGTATTTTTAATTATATCAATTTCGACAATATTAGTTATATTGATATTGTTGTTTAGATACTTGATAGTATCTATTGAAGATCTTAAAGCTCAAATTGTTGCTTATAAAAAGCAAGTTATTAAAGGTCAAACTTATACTGACGATTTACTTAATGATATTTCTAAAAACGTTGAATATATTCGTGCTAATGTAAATCATAAAGATATGTATAATACATGTATTGAACTTATTAAAATTATACATAATACATTGCTTGATTATATAAATAAAGCTGGTCGACTTGGCGAAAGTACTACTCAACGTCTTATAGATATATTAAATTCGTTTACTATTGTTACTAAAGAAATTGGGTTTGTTCGTGAAGATGTTAATGCTGTAAATGATAAAGTTACAGATATTGATGTTATTGTTAATCGTATTGACGATAATACTACACCCAAAACGAAAATTAAAGCTAAAAATAGCTCTAAGAAGTTCGAGTAATACAATTATACCAAATCACAGATATATTACGAAATTAAGCTAAAAATAGCTATTGTAACGCAAGTTAGTACCCACAGAAAAGCCCGTAACAGACATTAGTTTGTTACGGGCTTATTTTTTAACACATTCAACTACTGGTTAACGTTCAATAATAACTCTACCTTTAGAATCAAGTTTACAACCATTAGGAAATTTAAGTTCATAAAGAGTTACAAATTCATCATAATTTCCTCTAAAAATAAAGTTATGATTAACAACATATATGGACTTTTTAGTTGTGGCAGCAAGAAGAGCAAGATTATCATCTGCGCAAGGATAAGGTAAAGCTGGACTAAGTAAAGCATTAAGTGCTTCATAAAATCTTTGTCTATGACAACCAGCCCAAGATACAAATTCTTTTTCTGGTATTTCGACAAAATTACCATATAATTGAATATGTTTAAGTATATATCCTATAATAAGGGCTGAGTATGAAGATTTATTTAACCAATAAGGAAACATATCTCCAATAGATTGCATACATACACAATAATTACCGAGTTTAACTTGTTTAGAAATAGAAATAAATTCTTTAGGAACAGATTCTTCTTTTAAAGATACAGTAATATGTCTATCGACATATTCAGGATCAATAGTAAATGGAGTAGCAATAATATTTTCAAGTTTACTATTAATTTTATCAGCAATAATTTCTTTAACTTTTTTATTAGCTTTAGTTTCAAATGCAAATCGAGGCATAGTTTTAATATTTGTAAGATTTATATATAAATATAGTAAAAATGTATCATATAGCGGACATTTAACATTTCTAACTATTTGATAATCAATGATTTACAAATATTCCCTTATTAATAATATATAGCTACTATACGCACTATTATATGCAATATACTCTTGGTCATGTGCAAATATAAAAATAGCTGGAGTTTATTCTCCAGCTATATAAACAATATAATAATATTTATTTAATCAGGATTAATTTGGTCAGCAATATATTTACTAATTTTCATATTTAATGCTTTCTCATTAATTCTATAATAACTATTATTTTTAGTCATATTATTAAGTCTTTCAATAACTCTATAAAGAGGAATGTTACGTTTAACAAGAACATCTATTTTATTTCTTCCTTTATAAATACCAGTACTATAAACAGGATCAAAATCTTCATCAAATAACCAACGAGCAGTATAATCCATAATCTTAATTAAATCACTTGGGCCATTATATGCAGCAATAGGACTCGACCAAAGAGTTTTACCTTCTGAATAAAGTCCCCACGGAGTGTACATTTGAGATTCAGAAAGAAGTCTATCCGCAAGATATAATCCTGTAGCAACAATATTACTTTCTTTTTCATCATCGTCATCTGTCATAGCATATATAGTAACTCCTAATAATAAAGCACTAAGAATACCATATAAATCACCAAGACAACGTTTAACAGCATTACGCTCCCACGGAGACATTAAGTTCCAATTAGTTTTAATATTGGTTATAGTATTTATTACAGCTTTAAAAGTATTTTGAACAGAAGCAACAGCTATGCCAACATATCCATCTCCTTGTTTTTTAGCGTCGCTAACAACATTTCTAAATTCTTTACTAAGAAAATCAACAAAAGCAACATAAGAACCTACTTCTATAGTATTAGTTTGCTCATTATAATATCCACGACGACGAAAACGTTTCATAACACCGGGATATAAATGTTTATGATATTGCATAACTAAACTACCCCACCAAGTAAATTCAATAAGAGCAGCACCAAGTTTATCATAAACACCATGAATTTTCTTATTAAGATTAACAGTTTTATTTTTTATATCATTAATCATATCTGGAGTAATTTCTGCTCCAGCTTTTGGAACAATTTCTCCATTCTTTAATTCAAGTAAATCAATAATAGCAGGTTTAGCTTTCCATTCTTCTTTAGCTTTTTTAATAGCTTGATTTTTAGCATGAATATATTCTTGAATTATTTCTTTACTCGCATGTGCTCTAAGGAAATCTTCTATAATATTATGTTTAAAAGTATCATATTTAAATTGTTCAGTTTTATCTTGTTTAATAATACGTTTAAATTCTTTTAGTTCTTCAAGTAAATCTTTATCTTTAGAAATAATAGAAACCATAGTATCATATTCTAACTTCCAAATATATTCAGAAAAACTCCCACAACGTTTAACACCATCTACATCATCAAATATTTTATTAGATTTAAGAACAGCAAATAAAACAGTGTTTTGCATAAAATGTTCACCACCAGATTGTAAACTATACATTAAATTACGCATTCTACGAGCATATTCTCCAGCGGTTTCTCCACGAACTCTTTCTGTCATTGCGTCAAAATCAACAACTTTAAAATATTTAGTTAATGCGACAGCAAAGTTATCACTTTTATCTTTATACATATCACTAATCATTCGTAAAGAATTATTCATATACATTCCTATAGCTTCTCTAATATCATTTTTACTAAGATTATCTCCAGCAAATGCTTCACCCATGATATTTGCAAAACCAGTACCAATATTAGATATACCTCCAGTCACATTAAAAATCATATATTTAGCAGAAGTAATATTACGAGCTAAATCTGCATATTTATTTAATTTAGACTTTTCTTTAAATTGTTCAAAAATAAGACGACGAGTAAAACCATAAACTTGTTTTAAAGTATTATCTTGACTAATTGTATGATAATTATCTTGAATATCAACACTTGTTCTTTTATTAATAACAGGTCTACCAGTAAATTTACTAATTTTGACAGCTTCAGTATTTTTTAAATCTTCTTGAAGTAAATATAACCAATTTTTAGCTTTATTACGAGCATTTATAACAACTTGATTAGAAATAGCTTCTGCAAATACACTACGATAATCTTTATCAAATAGTTGTTTATCTATTTCAAGATTATGCTTTTTAATTTCTTCATTTTTCTTTTTAGTATCTTGAAGATATTTACGATAATTTTCATCTTTTTCTCCAATTCCTTTAGGGCGAATTTCTTCTAATTCTTGATAACCTTTACCTTTTAGAAGTTTAAGCATATCATTTTCAACTTCATAATCATTAGCATAATCAACTTTAGCATTCCATCTATCTTCACTATCGTTTCTAAATTCTAAACCAGTAACTCCTAATAATTGATTAACAACCCATTTTGTATCAGTAACAACTTTACGTCTACGAGGGATATAACCTTGTTCAACAAATGTATTATGTTTATTATGTTCAGCAAAAAAATCCATAGTTTCTTGAAGTAAACTTTGCATTTCTTTTTCTTTAGGACTTAAAGTAACATAATTATTATAATGTCCATTATCTCTATTATAGTTATTACTATATTTTTTATATTTTTTATTTACATATTCATCTTTAACTTGTTTTTCAGCATTTTCATTAGTAGGAACATAACTATAAGTTCCTTTAAGAGAACCTTCTGGATTAACTTTCATTTCAGTCCAAACTCTAAGCGGTTCGAATTTATGTTTATATGGATTATAAACATGATTAGCATCAAACCATTCTTTAAAATTACCATTATTGCTTGCTTCATTCATAGCAGCATAATAATATTCGTTAGGAATAAAATCAACATTATTTTCTATAAGCTCTCTTGCAGCAGTTTTCTTTTTATTAATATATTTATCATTTTTTGGTTCTATATATCCATAAATGTCATTATTAGGAGTATAATTACCGTTATCATCTAATATAATTTCTCCACTATTATCTAATTGACAGAAAATATTAATAAAAGTATCAAAATCTTTAGTACCTTTTAAATTACTTAAAGCCCAACTAAGTTCTGTATTAAAAGCAGTATTATTAGTTTTAAATTCAACTTCTTGTTTAAATTTTTGACGAATCTCTTTTGGTTTACGTTTACCTTTAATATTTCGTAAAGCATTATATAAATTAGCAAGTTCTTCTCTTTCTTCTTCAGTAAGTTTAGTAAATATATCTTTAGCGTGAATACGTCCATCTCCACCAAATTCAACAGCTGTAATAGTTTTTCCTAATAATTCATTAATTCTACCTATAATTTTAATTCTTCGAGGATTAACTTCTTTTTCATTTTCACTTGGATCACGAAGCATTCGATAAAAACTATCGTCAAATATAGGAAGATTATTAGGAATATCTTTTATTAATATAGCTTCTCCAGCGTTACTATCATAACTAAAATCATATTTATGTTTAGTAAGTACTTTTATAGTAGCAATATCTTTATCGCTTAATTTTCGAGCATCGATATTACCAAATTCATCATAAGCATTAGCATCATCTATTATTTTCTTAATTTTAGCACTATTTAAATTATCTTCATCTTTAAGTATAGAAAATGCTTCATTAATTTTATCTTTAGCTTCTTTATTAATAATATAATAACTATTATTTTTAATCCATTCATAAGCACTTCTATATTCAATATTTTCTAATCGTTTATCTAAAGTTTGAGTAGGATTATTTTTCTCATAATGTTTAATAATAGCTAAATTCTTTTCAAGATTTTCTTTAAATTCATCAGTATCATTATAATCAAAATATTCTTTATCAAGAGCGGATTTAGCTTTAATAAAATTTCTTAATTTAATAGCACGTTCTCTTTCTTCAGGAGATTTAAGAGTTTCAGTATCTTTATATTCAGAAGTAAGTTGATTAATTTTCTTATCGATTTCTCTTCTTCTATTACGCTCTTGAGTTGTTAAAGCACTATTTGGTTGATCATCAATAAATTTTTCATGAATATATTCCATATATTGACGATATTCTTCAGGAGCAGTTTCAAATATCTCTCTAATTAAAGCGTTCTTTTTAATATAATATTCTCGAACAACATGTTGTTCAACATTATCAGCATACCATTCATCACGCTTAAGTTTAGCAGCAATATATTCTTTACTATCTATACCATATCTATCAAGAGCATCTTTAACAGCGTCAACTAATTTATCTCTATCGGTAAGAAATTTAGCAGTATAAGGTCTAATAAGTTGTCCATTTGAATTAATAATATTTTCCCATCTAAAACTACCACTTTTATCTAATATATTATCAAATCTTTTAAGAAACTCATTTTTCTTACGAGGAGCATCTTGCATCGCAGCTTGATTCATAATCCTATTAACAATCTTAACAATAACTTGTACTTGTTTATTGCTTAACATTGCAATATCTCCAATATTAGTTTCCCACCAACCAGAATCGCCAAAAGTATCTTTAAGATTAACAACGTTCATTCGTATATTAGGATTATTAGCAAATTCATTAGCAATATATTTATTAAACATATTATCAAATCCTTGTTTAATAATTGAAGAATTACGAATTTTATTTATAGAATCACGAATTTTTTGAATATATCTTTTAGTATCTTCGTCCATACCGTCAATAGGAAGACTCATAATATTTCCAAAAGTATCGCCAAATGTAATAGCTTCAAGTAATAATTTAACTATATTAGAAACTTCATCTGGATTACTTCTTAAAACTTCATATAAATCATATTCTCCGATATTATATTCTTTATCGCCTATAACATAATGTTTCATTTGTTTATCGATCATATCAGCATAACTACTAATATAATCGCTAAGAATATGATATATATTTCTTCTATTATCTTTAATATCTTTAGAACGATAAGAATTTATACCTTTTATATCTAATTTACGAAGTGCTTTAGCAGCAATATCATCACCTCGTTTTTCAGCTCTTCTAAGAGCAGCAATCATGGCAACAGATGTTTCATCTACTTCAGTTATTCTATTAGCATTATCTATATAATCATCAGTTATATCAGTAGTAATAGCATATGCTTCATCATTAAAATTATCTCTATTTTCTTGTTGTTGTTTTTCAAATTCTTCTCTAACACTTTCTTCAGTAATATGTTCAATTTTATAATATTTATGGGATTCAGTTTTAGAAGCTAATGCACTTCTATAAGCATCACGTTCTTCAATTCTAACTTTTTGAATATTTTCTGTATTATTAGAAGAAACATTATTAACTAAATCTTTATGTAAATTAGATTTAAAAGCAGGAGACGGAGAATATCTTTTAATAGTAACAAGAACATTACCAGCTTCAGTAGGAATACTTTGTGTAATAATATCAGTTTTTCCTACTTGTTCGCTAATATAAAAAGAATCAGAACGTATAACTCCATAATCACCTCTCCCCTCTACGGGGGATTGAACATAAGCCTCTACATCTTTAAATAGTTTATTAAGTTCAGCTTTTTGTATTTCAGTACCATTAACAGAAACATTCTGAAATTCATTAACATTATCTATAGCATTATTTTCTAAATTAAATTTATAACGAGGAATAATATATTCTTTATATTTATCTTTTAATTTTACTTTATTATCTTTATCAATAAAATATTCTTTAGCTCCGATATTTTCAGCTTCAGCAATAACAGTATTATAAAAACTAATATCTCCATATTTATTATTATTTGGATTAACACTATAATCTCCTGTTTCATTAGGTTCAAGTAAATTCATAGGAATAAGATAAACTCCGCTTTCATGTTTATCTATTTTATACAACGTACTAATTTTATTACCACCAGCACTTCTATTAACAACAATATAATCTTGAGGAGATTTAGCGTCTTCAACATTAATTTCATTAAGTAAAGTTTTAAATCTACCATCAAAAGGAATAAATATTAATCCATTACCTCTATTACAAATATTAAATTGAAAAGCAGCATTACTTATACCTTTATTGTTTTCAGGTTTACCAAGTTTAATAGATTTACAATATTCTTTATGACTACGAATAAATTTATCAATAAATTCATCAGTAACTCCTGCTGCAGGATTAGCATAATATCCAAATATTTCTCGAATAGCAGGAACAATTCCAGTTCCCATATCTTCTATATTTTTATACAAAGAATTATTAGTAATAACTTTATCAATAGCACCTCTTTTAAATTTAAATCCATCAACAACAAAAGCATATTTAATTAAATCAGTAATAGCAAGTCTAAATATAGGAGATTTATTAAAGAAACTTGTACCAAATTCAATATAAATATCGTCCATATTTTCAGCAGAATCTGTAAATTTAATACTTTGATGAGTAAATCCTTTACGTTTAAGTTCAAATTGATTATTAAGATTTACATTAAGATAATTAAAAATACCTAAATCTCCGTTAATATGTGTTTGAATCCAAGATATTTTTTGAGCAGGAGTAAGAGCGTTAAATTTACTAAGTTCTTCTTCAGTAGGATTAAATAAGTCTTTAATATCAAAATTAATTTTTTGAGTAGTTTCAAAACCAAATATACGAGAAATTTCAGCATTCCAATAATTAGTATCGTTTTCAGTAGATTTAACAATAGCTTCATTATTATCATTTAGCCAACCTTCTTTAGTAACAGTTAAAGGGGTATTAATTATAGGAACTTGAGAATATATCATATTCATCATATATTGTTTATATTCTCTATATTGTTTAGGGGTAAATGTAACACCTAATTTAACTTGAACAGCATTAAGTACAGCATTATAAACATCATTTTCAGTTGGAAACAATTGTTTATTAACATCAACACTTGTTAATGTAGCATATTTAAAAAATGCAGCTAAAAATGGATAAACGCTATTTTCAACATCAATATCTCCTTTAACTAATTCATCTAAATTACTAACCTCGTTTTTTTCAATTTTAATAAATCCCGGATAAAGTTTTTCAATAAGACGTTTACTTCCACACATTACAGTATTACCAACTTCATTATCGGTAAATCCATAAGCAATAACATTATCAACAATAGTACGAGTTTCTCTAATAGTTTGTTTTGCACCAAAATTATCGGGATTACAACAACGAAGAACTTTTTCAAGATTTTTAGTAGTTTTATTAATCTTATTAAAAGCTAAACAAACAGCAATATCAAAAACAGCATTTTTAATATCATTATCTTTTTGTGATAATTCAGAAATATTAGTTATTTTGGACGATTCTAAGCGTGATTTTAGCACTTTTGCATTCAACGTGAATTGTTGTTCCTGTATAGGCTTTTGCGTTGAAATTTCAGCCTCAAATAGCTCTCTATACGCATTTCTGAATTGTTCGTTGGAGTTCAACGCTAACAATACCGATTCATAGTTAGAATAGTCAGTAATATCAGTAGCACCAAGTTTAAAACCAGCTTTAGCAGCTATTCTCTTAATAGCTTTTTGAACAGTATTACCACCTCCTGTAAGATATAAACTATTACTTTCATTATTAACTTCATTAATGGTAGTAATAGCAGGTTGCATTAAGAATGCAATAGCAGTTCTATAATCCATACCTGTATCTATAAGAGTTTTAAACGTTCCAAAAGTAAATTCATTTTCGTTAAAAATAGAACCTTCTTTAATAGCATCAAGAATATGAGCAGTAGTTTGAGAACTATAAACAGTAATTAATTCACCAACAACATTACGATTATTATAACTATTAGCTAATCTATAATGTTTAACTCTTGCAGTAACAGCTTTACCAACTTCATTAGTTTTCTTACCGTCTTTATCTAATAATATAACATCTCCTTTTTTAGTAGTTTCATTATATAAACCATACGCTTTAATCATCATCTCAGCATCATAAATAAATTCACCATTAGCATCTTTTTCAGTTAAATCATATTCAGCAATAATTTCATGGCCTTTTCCTAAATATCCTTTAGCATAATTGTTAACACTATTAAAAGTATCTCGTGTAACAGAAAACGCTTTAAGAGAAGCTCCACCCATAGCGTTTTCCATAAAATCCATTTGGTCAAAAGGATTATAAACACTACGACTAACAGAATCAGCTCCACGAGCTTTATCCATTTCTTTCATAGCAGATGAAAGTCTATCAAAATTACTTCGAGAATAATTTTCTTCTCTACTATTATTGTCTGCCATAATAGCAATCATAGCATCAAGAATATTATTATTTCTTACAACACGAGGTAATTTGTCAACTTCATCTAATTTAGAAAATTCATTAAAAGTTAATAGTCCAGCTTCTTTACCAATATTAGTAAGTTCTTTATAAAGATTATCTCTATTATCTTTTTCTGTACGAAGTTTTTTAACAACATCACGAAGACGTTTTTGAAGTACTTTATATTTATCTTCATGAAATTCATCTTCAATATCAGAAGAAATTTTATTATTGATATTATCTTCTATATAATACTTATATTTAGCATAATCAGTTTTAAAATCATCAGCAGAATATTTTTTAATTCTTTTAATATTACCATTTTTATCTTTTACAACTTTAAGCGAATGACAAATGCCGTAAACAGAGTCAACGTCAAAGTCAGAACCAGTTTGGGTAACCCATTCATCAGGCAACATAATAGTACTACCATAAACATCATTAAGAAAACCAACAACTTTAACAATAGAAACAGATTGTTTTCCTTCAGTAGGAATACGATAAGCAAGTTGAATATCAAGACCTTCTTTTTGTATCATTTCAAGAGCTTCTGAAGTATTAGGAATAAGATTGCTCCAACGAGGAATCATAACTTCAGCATAAGCTTCTTGTTTAACTTCATATTTATTTTTATCTTCATCAGATAGTTTATCATATTCAGTTTCTTCTATTTCAACTCCAGTTTCTTTATTAATAATAACTCTTGGGTGATATTTAAGTTCTCTAAGTTTACCATTATTATCTAAAACTTTCATACCATGACCAACTTGAGTAACTTGTGCAGCATGCCAACCAGGAAATTTTTGTCTTGTAATACTACTATTAAATATAGCTTGTGCTATACTTTCAAGTTTACTACTAACATTATTCATATAGTTAGGCATAGCAGGATTACCAAATTCATCAGGAGTTAAATATTCGATAAAATTAGAATCCATACCAAGACGTTGAGCTTCAATACGAGCTTTCTTATAAAAATCAGTAAAATCTAATGTTTGTTTATCGCTATCAATATTAACTAATTTACCATTTTTATCTTCTTTCCAACCCATATTAAAAAGAAGCTTCTTAAAATCTTCTTTAATATTAGCGCAATAATTCTTAAAGAACGTATTAATATAAGGCTTAACAGATTCATTAGCATTATCGCAAATCTTTTTAGTAATTTGCACACCAGCTTTATTTTGAGCATCTTTCATATGCTCTGGAACATCTTGCTGTTTATAAAGAAAACGATAATAGTAATCTTCTATAGCATTTTCATTATTAGAAATAAGATCTTGTTCAAAATTAGGATTAATATTTCCATCATTATCCCAAAAAGTTAAAACATTCTTTTTAGCAGCTTTACTTGTTTCATTAGTATTAACTTGTCCAATATCATATTTGTGCATAAAATTATAAAGCTCTTTAAGTTGAGTTCCTTTAAGAAGTTCAGGAATAAGAACAAATTCAGCGTTTTTAATTTGACGAGGATAATGTACTCCAGTATAACTATCGTACTTATGATCATAATAGAAATTCTTCTGTACTTGAATACGAGAATTAATTTTACTAATATCTATATCTTCAATTCTACGTTGACCAGTTCTAAGTTCATAAAGTTGTTGAAATATATCTTCATATTCTTTAAAAGTACCATCGGCATAACGTCTACGCATAAATTCTTCAATAGTAATAAAAGATTGTGCGTCATTAGTTTTACTTGCTTCTCTATAACCATTAGCAATTTCAGCAGCTTTCTTAGTAGCAGCGACTTCACCAAGTTCATCTTTAAGATAATTAAATAATTCTTGTTGAATATTATTAGCTTGTTTACTTGGTCTTACAGTATTATTAATAGTAACAGCTCTAAAACCATTACGAGCATATTTTCCAGCATAGTGTACTATTGCATAACACTCTACGGGGGAATAAGCATTAGCATATTTATCTATTGTAGTATTACCAAATTTAATCTCTTGTTTAGCTCCGTTATAACCAACGGTTTCTTTAATTTTAGCACTAAGAGTATCATTAATATCAAATCCAGCATAAGCAGTTCCACCAGCTTGTACTTCTTTAGCTCGTTTAAGAAAATCTTTAGCATCTTTATAAAACTTAACATCTCCTTCAAGAATATCGTCTAATTGCATATACGCATTAGCAGTATTAAGAGCAAAATCAACTAAATCTTCATTACTTTTTTGTAGTTCTTGAAGAAGATTTTGATATTGTTTACCATGAGCTACAATCTCTTTATTAAAAGATTTAATCCATTGTTCAACAATATTATCTATAACACTTCTTACTTCTTGAGTTTCATTAAAAACAATTTTACCATTTTCAATTCTAATAAGAGGACTATTAATATTTAAAGTAGCAGTATTTCCTTTAACTTGAATAAGTCCTCCGGCTTCGCCTACGGACGTTTCCCCGTAGAGAAGTAATGCACGTTCAAGCTCTTCACCAGCTTTATAATCTTTTGTATTAAATAGTTTTTGAAAGCTAAAGAAATTTCCACTTAATTTACCAGCTTTAGGATTAGATTTAGTCTTTTCTTTATCAAGCCATTTGCCTTCAACAAGAATACATTCTCTACCTTTATCATCATAAGTAATTTTATTAAAATGTACTCTTTCAATTAAACCATTGGTGTCTTTACGAAGAACCCAATTACCTTTACTATCATTATCAAATAAATAATTTAATTGATTAATAAACATATTAAGTTCTCCGATAACATTTTGTCTAAATCCAGCAAATATAGGAGCAGCTCTATTAATACGAACATCTATAGAACCATTTTCAATACCTTCTTGTTTAAGAATATCCGCTATATCTGCATAAAAATCATCACTAAGTTTATTATCATTAACTGACGAAATACCTTCTATTTCTATATTATATAAAATATTATTTATTTCACCTTCAATTTTATTTCCTTTAATCCAAACAATATCAGGACTATCTTTAGTTTTATAAACAATAGGTATAGAAATAGTGCCATCTTCATTTTCAATATAATAATATCGATTAAAGTTAAAAGTAGATAATTCTCCTTTAATAACAGAATAAATATCTTTAACAGACCATATATTATTTTTATTAGCAGCAGCTTTATCTTTAGCTTCTAAATATTTATCATAATTTTCATCTGTATTTTCTAAAGCATAATTATCTATTTCATTACGTCTTTTATCAGCATATTTAGCAATATCTGTAGCTAAAGCTGTAATTATATTTTTAGCGTCAAGTTTAGGAGCTTGAATAATAAAGTTTTTAGGAGCGTCAGAAGGAGTACGGAAAAAATATCCAGCTTGTGAAGCATTTAAAGCTGCTTTAGAACTGCCAATATTTTGTCCAGCAATAATAGGATTAAAGTAGGCAACCATAGAAGTAGCAAAATAATCTCCTTTAGACATTTTAGCGTATAAAGCAGATTTATCACTTTGCATATCTTTAACACCGTTAAATAAACTTATTTGAATAAGTTTTTGAGCGTTAGGATTAATAGATACATTACCTCTATCATCTCTCATAAATAATCCTTCTTGAATATATTTACCATTAGCTCCTTTAATTCCCCAAAAGAAACTATTATATTTATATTGTTCCCCTTTATTAATTTCTTCTAAAAGATTTCTTAAACCAGCTTGAGCGTCTTTTTTATTAGCATAATTAATTTGTTTAATAAGATTAGTAATATAACTATTATTAATTACATCAGATGATAAATTACCTTCAGCATTAACGCTATTTAATTCGTTACGTACAGCAGAATAGTTAACAAGTTTTTGACATATATTAACTATCGGTTCATTAAGTCTATCATAATTAATATTAGAAGAATCAAATAAAGGAGGTTCTTTAGTATATTTCTGTCCAATTTCTTCAGAATATCTTACAGCTTCATTATAAGCTTTTCTTTCATTATTATACTTATTATATGACTCATTATATTCTATAACAGTAGTTTCAACTTTTTGTAAAAGATCTGCTATATTATTTAATAGCCCAATCATGTTAGACCTAACAGGATTACTTCCGTTATAAATAAATCCAAGTATTTCATTACGAGTTACTTTAGGATAATATTTTTTAAGTACTTCATAAATAGCTTCTTCTATTTGCTTATTTAATTCTTTAGGAGTAACACCATCATCTTTAAGTCTAACAGCAACAAGTCTATTAGAACTTTTATCTAAACGAGCGACTAATTCTTTAATACGATTAATATCGTTTTCAGTATATAAATCTCTCATTGTACTATGAGTTGTATTTAGCATATTATATATCATATAACTCATAGCATCTAAAGATTTATTGGATTGTTCAAAAGTAATACCAGATTCAGTAATAATAGACATTGTTTTAATAATCTTAGGATTACTTAATTGACAAAATATTCGATTAGCAAATACAGGGTCATTAATACAATCATCTGCAATTTTAATTAATCCATAATCTTCAGCAATATCTGTTGCCATTCTTACAATACTATCTATAAAATCATTAACAGAATTAAAATTACCTCTTGTATATAATTCTCTAATAATAAAATTAGCTCCCATAGTAGTTTTAAGACCAATTTCATTATTAGTGTCATAATTATAAACTCTTGTACCAACTTCTGCTGGAGAATCTAATTTATAAATAGTATTAAAATATAATTTTAAATCAGCAGCAACAGGTTTTTCAAAACTTGCCCAAAGTTTATCTTCCCAAGACTTAGTAGTTTCATCAACACTTTCAGCACCCGAATTAGTATAATCTTCATCGTCAGTAAAATTTTCATTAGTAAGTTTATTACTTTCTAATATATTTTCAAATTCACCAACTATATTAACAAGTTTACTACTTTCAAATGCTTTTGTAAACCAAAAATTAGGATTACGTTTAACTTGTTCAATATAATTATTACGATTCTTTTGTGTTATATTACCAAATTTATTAACTAAATTATATGCTTTATTATATTGTTGTCTTCTTGCTTCAGTATATTCTTTATATACTTCATTAAGTTTCTTTTTATTATTATCTACATCATTATCGTTCTTAATAAGTTGTTTAAGCTCTATTATTTTCTTATTAAGACGTGTAGCGTTATTATATGTTTCTTTAAATTCTTTAATAATATTATCGTCAATTTCTTTATTTTGATTATAAACTTTTAAAGCAACATTATTAATATAATCTTTTTCAAGATCATCAATAGCTTTTTGAATTATTTTAATTCTATTAAGTTTAACATTATTATATTTACTTACTTTACGTTCTTGCTCATAAAGAAGAGAAATAATAGTAGCAGTATCATTAATAGCAATATTACGAGCTTTAACACTGCTAAAACCCATTAACAAATCAGCTTGACGTTTAGCAGCAGCTGTTGTAACATCTTGATGTTTAAGTTCATAATATTCTTTTAAAATTCTTCTAACAGTATTTTGTTTATTTTCTAAAATAGACTTAGTAGAATCAAATTTTTCATCTTTTTTACAAAATTCTAAAAAATCATCGCTCTGAATATATCCAGCAAGCACTTTAGCTTTCTGTTTAATACCATCAGAACAATACTCTACAGTTTTCTTAAGAGTGTCATTAACATCTCCTTTAATAACATAACCAAATTCAAAACATTCCATAACATTAAGTTTAACAATATTAATAAATAAAAACCGTCAATTATGATAGCTGTTTTTAGCTCCATAATTGACGGTAATATATAAGGCTTAACTACTTATCTACATGCGTATTTAAGTTCGCCATTTCGCAGCATTTTAGCTATTAACGGCTTGTCTTGCTCCGAGTAGCTATTGAGATAGTCTGCCATGTTATTAATTCGAGTAATATCCAGAGTTTCAGCAATGATATTACCGTCATTATTTTTAACAGCATTAATATCCTCTATATCAGAAGTAATTGATAATAGTTCATCAGAATCATTATTAATAGTATTATAATCTTCATCTTCAATTATATCAGAATCATAATCATCTTCGCCAAATTCATCATCTTCTTCATTAATATCTTCTTCTATAATTTCAGATTCTTTAGTAATATCTTCACCAACATCTTTATCAGATAATACTTGATTATCTTTAATATCTTGCTTTATTTCATTTTCGTTACTTATATTGTTATCATTAATATTTAATATCTCATATTGACGAGCAAATATAGTATTGTTTTTAATACTACTATCTTTTATATTAAATATTTTAAGTAATACGTCAATAATCTTTTGAAAAATACTTTTCTTTTCATTATCTTCTGTAACAACAGCAACACCTTCTCCAGTATATTCAACTTGATTTAAATACTTAATAATATTACTTTGAGATAAACTTTCAACAAGCCATTCTTCAGCAAATACTCTACGTTGTTCATCTTCAGAAAGTTCAATATAATTATCTTTTTGTTTAGCTTTAATACGTTCAAAATAATCTTTAAAAGTAAAACCATTATCTTCAATCCATTTCTTAATGTTGATAGCTAATCTATAACGTTCGCTATTTCTATCTCCATAATTAACATCGTTTTCAACAGCTTCAATAAATTTATTATAAGTTTCAAACAAATCTTCTATAATATTTTCTTTATCAAAAAGATTATGTTCATCAATATGAGCATGAAATTGTTCATGAATAAGTAATCGAACTAACGTAGTAGGAGAAGAATTAGCTAAATTAGAACCAGCTTTAGTAAATATAACAGCTTTTTTATCTCGATTATATTTAGCATTACCTGTTTTGTCTTTTTTATCATAATAATAAATACCAGAAACAATAGGAATACCATAAACATTTTTACCAGTAAGTAAATCAATAGTTGATTTAGGAATAGCAGCTTTTTCAAGAAGACGTTCTGTAGAATTAGCTTTTTCAAGAGTAGCAGTTTGAATCGTATTAGCAACTCCAACAATTGAATCGCCCTCTACGGGGGATTGAACTTGATCAGGTACGGCAAGAGTAGCAACATTGATATACATAGAAGTAGCTTTATCAACATCGTTAAAGAAACCTCCGTGCTTATTAACTCCTTGATTTGTATTAAAAGCATTATTTTGAAGAACAAAATCTCCAAAATTATCATATACAATTTCGCTATCTCCGAGTTTAACTACAAATTTATTATCTCTTTTAAAGAAATAAGGATTATCTGTAGTATTACCGTTACCAACATTATTAAGAGTAAAGAATGTTCTATTATAAATAGTATTATTAGTTATTTCTGTAGCAATAATATTTATAAGTTTATTATTAACATTAATAAAACTTGTAGTTTTTGAATTATCACCTGCAGGATTATAAGTAATACCTGTACCTAATTCGTTTGAATTACCAGCTTTAAACTTATGTATAATAACGTTAAACTTAGAAGTATTATGTCCAATAGAAAGAATTATTTGATTATTAGAACTAATAACATCATAACCATAAAATATACTTGGAAATTTAGTATTAGCAGAATTAAACAGTAAACCAAGTTTATCTCTAACTTCTTCAAAAGTATATTTTTTATTTTGAAAACCAGTTAAAATATCAACAAGTTCTTTATGAAGATTTTCTTTAATTTTACCAGCGACTTTATTAGCACTTGTAAACATAGCGATAATAGGAGTTTTACCTCTACCTCCAATTAAGAATCCCATATTACCAGCAAGAAAAGGAGCAGTAATTTGTTGTTTCTCGCCTGTTAATTCATTGATAGCAACTATACCATCTTTATCACTATCAATACCAATAATAGCATGTTGATCAGATTTAAAAGGTAATTCGTTAACGCCTTTTTCAGTATTTTCAATAATAGCATCAGAAGTTTCTTTTACACCTTGATTTGTTCCTGTTTGTCCAGCGTATTTAACAATAACCTTTTTACCATTAGCAGCAAGAGTTCCGATTTTATGAGTATTTTTATAATTATTAAAAATATTTTCTTTCCATTGTTCATAACTATCTTTATATTCTTCAATAGTTTGAGCTAAAGGATTATAAAAAATAATATTTTTAAGATTATAAATAATACGTTTAGCTTTATCAACATCAGTTATTAAAGCAGGATCAAGTTTAATTACACCATCTTTAATAGCTTTTTGAATAACTTTACTATTATAGATTCTTTCATATTCTTCTTTAGTTAAATCATATCCATAACCTAAATCATAAAGATTTTTCTTATGGAATAAATCCCATAGTTCGTTTTCATTATTAAAAATAGATTCAAATAGTTCATCTGTATTAGCTTCAATTTGATTATTTACTTTACGAACATGATAATTAATACCGCCTTTTGGCCCAAGTTTTATTCTATAACCATTATTATCACTATCTGGAACAACATTAGAAATAAATCCAATTTCAATACCTTTGCGTTTAATAGCAAAAGAAACAATATCATGATTTCTATTTTCTACAGGAACAATTTCTAAATCATCTCCTACTTGTAAAGCATTAACAACTTGTTCATAATCAGGACCTCTATTAACACGAGAAGGAACAATATGCATATAATTATCAATAAATTCAACTCTTTTACTTGCTTCATAAACAGCATTATAAAAATCTGTAGGATTATTAAGTAAAGTATTAAGACTACGCCTATGAGTAAATACATAATTAGTATTATAAGAATTATTAATAAAATCTTTTATATTATATAATATATGATAAGCAGTTTGAACATCTAAATCTAACATTTGTTTATTAGCATCATCAGATAATATTTCAATAATATCTTTAAATAAAGATTCAAGATTAATAACAACTTTTTGATTTTTAATAACAGTATTTCCTTGATGGTCTTTAGTTTTAATTTTATTTATAGTAATACCTTTATATTGAATATATGCTTCAATAAAATCTTTAATTATTTGATCAAATTCAGTATCTTCAATAGTAGTCGTAATAGCGTTAACTTCGTTGTTATCATTAGATTTAATGGTTACTTTTTGTTTAGTAGCAAGAGCTTCAGCAAGACGTCTAAAAGTTTCAGTTTTACTATCTTTACGTCTTTCTAAAGCTCTAACTATTTGTTTCATTCCCATATTAACACCTCTTTGAGCAGCATGAGGTGCTACTTCTGGACTAACACCTTCTTCAATAAGTTGTTGAGTAATAGTTTCTATAATATTTTTAACTTCTGGACTATCACTACTTTTATTTAAAGCGTTTTCAAATACATTAGGAGAAGTTCTAAAAAGAAGAAAAGTTTTACTACTTGCAATACCTACAGCTCGTTCATTAATAGTAGGATCAAAAGATTTAGCGAGTTTAACAGCATCATCTAAATCTTTATTAGTAATTTTATCTTCATCTTCAATAATTGCTTTAACAGCAATTTCATTAGGATCATCGCTTTGTTGTTTAGTTTGAGTTTGAGAAACTCCACTTCGTGGAGTTTGTTCCCCCGTAGAGGAGTTATCATTATTAGATTGTTGATTATTGCTAACTTCTGCAGCAGTATTATTAATAGTTTTTGCTTGTTCTTCACTAACTTGTTTACCGTTAACTACTACTCGTTTAGCTTCTTCTTCCTTTTGTTTTCTATTTTGACTTTCTTCTTCTATTGTAGCTCTTATAGAATTACTAAAATCTTCAGTATTAAAATATCCTATTTTAAGCATATCAAGAGATTCTTTTAATTTAGGAACTCTATTACGAAGAATATCTTGCCATGCTTTATCTAAATCTTCTTGTTCTTTAATCCAATCTTCAACTTGAGTTGCAGCATTAGACATTCTTGTCATAGTAAGATAATCAACTTGTTGAGCAATAAGATCAATTCTATCATTATAATCTCTTTGAGATTTAGGTTGAATATTTTCTAAATCAGCTTTTTTATCTTGAAGAGCAACTTGTTTATCAATTAAATCTTTAACATTATTAGGAGCTTCAGGAATATTTTTATCAGATTCGTTAATAAGTTTTTCAATATCATTTAATATAGTCTGAATATCTCCAGAAAGTCTTTCTACTTGATAATCTTTTCCAAGACTTTGATTAAAAATATTAATTATAGATTGTCTATTATTTTTAGATAAAGGATTATTATCATTTAGAAATTTAAGAAGTCCTCTTTTTCTATCATTATAAATTTTATTATATTGATTTTTAGCTTGTTCAGAAATATCTGGATTGTTATTAACTTCTTCTTGAGCTTGATTAATTTCATTTAGTAATTTAGAAACATGTTTATCAATAGCTTGTCTTCTATATTTATCTATTGAACTTATATCAACATTATTTTTATTTATTTCATTTTGTATAGTATTAATTCTATCCCCAAAAGATTCAATTTCTAATTGTTCTCTCGTAAATTCTCTTGCAGCAATTTTAGCAGTATATTCACTTTCTATTTCACTATTATATAGTACGTTATATAGATTTTCAGCATATATATCTCTAACTTTATCCATTTTAGCAAAAGCTTGATTAGTAAAATCTTCTTCAGATTTAGTAAGTTGAACACCAGCTTCTCTAAAATATTCTTTAAATTCAGGACTTGTAATATATTCTTTTAATAAATCATAAGTACCTGCTTCATAAGCATTAATAGCTAAATTAGTAAAATAATCATCAATAACTTGTTGTTTTTTAATTTCAGCTTCTTCTGGAGTAAGTTTTCTATGAACATCAACTCCTTCATCTTGAAGTCTTTCTCCAGTAATAGGATCTTCAACATAATCATCTGGAGAAATATAATCATTTAACATAGTAAGTTTATCGACAACATCTTTATTTAAAGCAGCACGGTCTTGAATTTCTTTATTCATTATTTTTTCTTCAGCAGTAAGAGTATTAAGAATATTAGCATCAGATTCTTTACCTTTTAACTTTTTAGCTTTAATTTGTCTTTGAAGAGCAGAAAGTCCTTTACCAGCTCCTTGAAAAACCATGCCTCCAACAGCACCCCAAAATGCTTGTTCCCATATTTTATCATCAGTAATATAACTTTCAATTGTACGAGGAATATAATTAGGATCTAAATACATTTTAGCAACTTCTTTACCTTTTTCAGTTTGAATACCTTGATATCCTTCTTCAAAAGCTTCACTAAGTTGCAAAGTGCCAATAGTACTTAAAGGGTGTTTAAGAGCTTCTTTAAATTCATCTGTTCTATCTTTCCAAAAACTTCCTTTAGGAATATCTGTACTGGCACTTGGTTGACGTGTATTTGCATTAGCTTTTTTACGAAGATTTTCAATTGCTTGTTTATTAGAACGTCTAATTCTTGAAGTAGGTAATTTTTTACCAACTTTACCAAATAATTGACCAATACCTCTAAATTGCAAAATATCTTGACCAAGCATAGCATAATCATTAACAAAAGTTTTATCAGCAGATTCTCCAGCAATATATTTTGCTATTTGGTCAATAGTTTTACCATTTAATTCAGGATTTCTTGCATAAAAATCTTTCCATTGTTGGTCAGTATATTTTTCAAGTTCTTGTTTAGTAGATTCATAAGTTTCTGTCCAAACACCTCTTGCTTCCATATAATTTTCCATAGTACGAGAAAGAACAGCATTAGTAGTTAAATTATTAATATATTTAACAGAATTATCAAGACGAGCAACTGAAGGAGCTTTAATACCAGCACCTTTCATAGCTTTATGAGTAAGTTTAGCTAAACCTCTTGTAGAAGCATTATATGCTCTTCCTATTTTATTAATTTTCCCTAATGCTCCAATAGCTTTAGTAACACCAAGAGTAGGCAACATCATAGATAAAGTACTAAAAGCACTTACTCCATTATTAGCCCACCAACCAAAATCACCAAATGCAAAAGTAGCATTTGGATCTTTTTGATAAATTTCAAATTCATCTCTAATAGTATTTTGAATACCTTCAATATATTCACTTACTGGATTAGTATAATCATTTTCATCAGTAAAAACTTGTCCTACAGCATCTACAATATTACTAAGAGAAAGAAACGAACCAAGAACGGCTTCATTAGCAACTCCTTGTATTATCATATTACCAAGTTGTTCAAAAGCAGATTGATTTTCTGCACGTTGACGTTTTAAACTTTCTTCAGAATCAATATTATTAACAGTAATATCTTGTTCTTCAAACTTTTCTATTTCACGAGGACTATATTGTGAAGTATATCGAAGTTTATTAGCCATTCTATTAACATCTTCAGCAAAATCATCACTCATTGTATTAGAAACAAGATAAGGGGACTCTTTGGCCCCCTTTTTAGTTTTAGGATTATATTTAGGATTTCTTACTAATTCTCCATTATTTATAAAATCAATAACTTTACTCATATCTTATATGTTTAATTTACTTCCTAAATCTTTACTTAAAACAGCATAATAACGTTCTAATAAATCAGGTCTTCCAATAGAAGTTGTTATAGTTTTTGCAATTTCAAAAATACGTCCATTTAATCTTTCAATAGCATTTTCATTATCTAATTGTAAATTTCCTTGTACGAAATTATTTTGAATATCAATATATTCATTCATAGCTGAATAAATATCTACGGCTGCTTCTCTATTAATGTTAATAGCTGTATTTCCATTTTTATAAGTAAATATATTACCACCATTAGCTATTAATTGTTGAGCTCCTAATGTAGGAGTTTCAAAACTTTCACTAAGATTAGATGTCATTGCGTAAGCGTCCATTTTAGCAATATGATCTGAAGCCTTAGTATATGGACTATTTTCAAATGCTTCTTGTGCTTCATCATTAACTAATCCGGGAATAAAATAAGTTTTTGGAATACCTGTTGGTTTACCATTACTATCTAAGGTAGGATAAATTGTTATATTAGTGCCAGTACCAAAAAAAGGATTATGAGCAGAATTAAATACAGCTCTACCATTTCCAACGGCTGCTACTATTTCATTACCTTTATCTTCTCTATCTTTAGTATTTGTAATTTCTCTAAAAGTTCCATATTGGTCATCATTTTCTACAGTAAACATTTTAGTATTTCCAAATCCATGAGCTATAGTTTTCCTTATTAGTTCTTCTTTGTCAATATTAAGTCTAAGACGATATTCTGTTTCATCAATTTGACCAGTATTAAGTTGATGTAAAAGTAATTGTTGATAATTTGTTTCACCACTAAGAGATTGATGACCAATAGTAATTTCATCGTAATTATCAAGTTTAGTACTTATTTTTTCTTGTTGTTTAATAAAATCGTTAGAATAATTAAGAAACTTTTTATTAGCAGCTTTTTTATATCTATTATATAAATATATATTACCAAAACCAACAGCTGCATTATGTGCAGGATTTAAATTATAATATAAAGGAACTGTATATTTACTATCTTGTTGTGATTGAGGAATTATAGGATTATATTCAGCATCTAATACTTGTACATTAATATTATCTACATTACCTTTAACAGCAGCATTAACAGTATTAGATAAAAGTAACATATTTTGATAATATTCTTTTGGAAGTCTAATATAAGAAACACTTTTTCCGTCAATTTCTTTTCTTCCTGTACTAAAGCCTAAACCAAGAAAACCTTCTTCATTATTAGAATTTAAAATTTGAATAGCTTGATTATATTCATCTGTATTATTAAAACTAACATCATAATATTGACCTTTATCTCCAAATTCAATTTGAACATCTTTTAATAATTTTTGGTCATATGGATTATCTTTGTTAAAACTACCTCCATTTTTCATTCTATTAACATAATCTACTAAATATTTATCATCTCCTTTTAAATCTTTAGTTAGATTATCATAATTCATTGTAGTTTCATTATATTCTCTAATAAGCTCACTACTTTTAACTCTAAAATCTACAAGTTGTTGTTCTGTAGCACCATTATTTTTAAAAATTAAATATGCTCTTTCAAGAGTATTTTTCCAACCATCTGTACTTGCATTAGTCATATCGACATTAACGTCTCTACCAACAGCAGTTTTAAATAGATTATATAAATCATTCTGAATATTTTGTTTTTTACTCATTAATTCAGAAGTCATATTATAATTAAGAGTTATTGGTTTAGTATCACTTGTTCTATTTAATGATTTTATATACTTATCGTCAAGTTCAGCATTCTTTTTAGCAGTTTCTGCTGCTTGTTCAGCGGCCTTATAAGTTTTTAATCCATTTCCATAAGTGGTTTTACGAGTAGTATTATAATATTCAGCAGCATATAAAGCAGGAGATATTCTTTTATTTAAATATTGTTGAGGAGAAAGAGTTATACCATTATCGTCAGTAACATCACTCACAATATTATATTTTCCTTTAGTAGTATTTATAGCTTTTTTATGTTTCCAAAGAGCAATATCGTAATCTTGTTGAAGACTTTCTTTAGCACCTGGAGTAGATTCAATAGCCGCTCTAATACCAGCTTCTATTTTACTTCTATCAAGTTTTTCAAAACTATGAGTAGTATCATCATAATATTCTCCATCAAATACTTCGTTTGGATTAGTAGTAGGATTACCGTTTTTATCAAGCCAACGAACTTGATTATAACTACCAGATTCTCTTGCAGCCCATTGTAAACCTTTAGAAATCAAAGAAGATAAATCTACAACAGCGGTTGGAGAAATATTAGGATTCCATTTTGTTCCACTAATTACTTTTCCAGTTTTTTCATCTACAATATCTTTATAATAATAAGGATTATTTTCTAAATAATATTCTTTATAATCTTCTGGAAGAGTCTTATCATTTATGATCTTATTTTTAAATTCTGTATAATCTTTTTGAGCTTGAAGTCTGCCAATCATTCCAGCGTCAGAAGCTAAATTACCAGCTTTAACTATTATATCATCTAATGCAGCAGCAGAATTTCCAAATATAGTATTATTATCTATAGTTTGTTGTATTTCAGATATTTTTTGCTGTCTCCATTCATTTTCAGCTTCATTAAGTTCAAGTTTAGCCATTTCAGCTTGAAGATTAGAAGCAGTTTTAATAGCTTCTTTATGACCTTGTTCAAGAGTATTAAAAGTATTTCCTAAAGTATTTAAATCTACTGTTGGAACATATTCTGTATTAATATAATTAAAACCTTTCATATAAACTATGTTTTTAATTGTTTTTATTTCCGTATGCTCTCAACCATGATTCTATCATATCATTTGTTATACCTCTTACACCAAGAGCTTTTAATATAATAGGATTAACATTAGGATTTGCAGCAGCAATAGCTCTAATATTATTTTCAGCAGCTAATCTTTTTTCAAAATTACCAATAGCGTTTTGTACTCCAGCATTAATGCTATTAATCAATCCTATAGTATTTTCAGATTGTTTTTCAATAATAGCATTTTCAAAAGCATTTTTCTTTTCTTTCCAAGTATTATAATTAGTAATATTTTGATTAGCAACAGCTTGTTGATTAAGTCTATCTTTATTAATTAATTCAGTTTCAGTATTTTCTTTATTAGCATAAATATTATTAAGTAATTTAATAGTATTTAATCTACCAAGTTGTTTTCTACCTAAAGCAACTCTTGAACTTGCAGTATTAGCGTCAATTTGTCGTTCATATGCTTGTTGTTGGTCTCTAATAGTATCAAGTTGAGGATTAATATTAATACTTGTTTTAAGTTTAGAAGGAATTAAATTAACAGGAGCTTTAGTATATTTCATTTTATCTAATGCTTTCTTATTAGCATTAAATCCTATAATACTACCAACAATATTTGAAGCAATACCAATACCATCACTAATTAAAGAATTATATCCTCGTTGTTTCATAATATCATTACGAGCATCATATTTTCGTTTAGTATTTAAATTTACTCCAGTAGTAGGATTAAATCTGCCTTTAGTATCAAGAATATCATATTTAATTTTCTCTACGGGGTTGCTATAATTAATAATTGGTTGATTTATTTTATTAGCTAATTCATCTTCAAGTCCTAAACTATAAATTTCTGGAATAAGAGTAACAGTTTTTTCAATATCTTCAATACCACCATTTTTGAACTTTATTCGTTCCCCCGTAGAGGGAATCATTCTTAGACTTGTCTTACCATTGCTTGTAACTGTATAAACTCCACCATTTTTAGCACGTTTACGAAGTTCTGGATATTTATTATAAACTTTAGTTTTAATATCATCACGTCCATGAAGTCCTGCAAGTCTTAAAGCATCAACAGCATCAGACTTAGTAGGAATAGGATAACTTCTATTTTTACCAGCAAAATCTTTTTTATCTACATTAGGATAAGGTTTAGATTTAGAACCATAATCTTTAGAACGACTTAAACCACCCATACGTTTTTTATTTCTTCTTTTATAAAAATCATTAACTAAACTATCTCTATTAGCTAAACCAGCTTCTCTATATATTTTATTAATTTCTTCTCTAACTTCATCATCAGTACCTCTAAGAATAGCTCTTTGCATAGGAACATATTTTTCATCTTCAGGATTAAAATATACTCTTGCAGTTTTACCACTTCCTCTATTATAAATCAAATTAGTAACTAATGCTTCTTTAGTTTCAGTAACATTTCCTTCATCATTATAATATTTACGAATAAAATCTATTCTTCGTTTCGCACTTTGGTTAGCACTTTTAATTCTTTTAAATCTTAAATCTCTTTCATCTTCTTCAGTAATATATTCTCTTCCTTTAGAATCTTTTTTAATTTTATCATTAATATTACCTCCAGTATATCTATCTACTCCCATTCCAAAATTATCTTTATCAAAACCTTTACCTTTAGGAGCATACCATCTACGATTAATTCTATCAAATTCTATACTATCAGGATTTTCAGAATGATTAATTAATTTACCAACTTCAGTAGTATCATAATAAGGAGTATAATCTGGACTAATAATAGGATTTTCTAAAGTAGAAACATTATTTGCTAAACTTTGTATTTCTCTAATTTTTTCAAAATCATTTTTCTTAGTACCATATCTACTTTTATTTTTTGTATTTCGATTATTCTTAGTACCATCATCGTTAATATTATTAACATCTTTATATCTTTCTTGAGCATTAAAAACTTTATTAGGATTATTTCCTTTCATAACTTTTTCAGCAGGAGATTCACCATTAAGAAAAGGAACAGAACTAAATACTTTAACTTCAGTAGGAGATATGTGCATAACTTCTCCATCTTCAACTTCTAAACCAGTACGAGGATTCTTGCCAATATCAATACCACCTTGTTCATGTTTTCTACCTTTCATATAGTAATAATTCTTTTTATTAGGAATAGGTATAGCAACACCACCACGAACTATATTAGGTCTAAGTCTTTTATTACTCATAATCTGTTATATTATATATTTTGACGTTATATAAAGCCTTATAACGTTATCTTATATTGAACTTGATTAATTATACAAGAAAGCATATTAAAATCAATGTAGAGCTGATAACAGCTATTATTTACGCTTTTTCTTGCCTTTGCAGCCTCCCAATTTCATTTGAGCGAGTCTATCGGAGTATTGGTTATTATTAGGAACTTGTTGATTAACATTTTGAGTAACAGGTTGAGTAGAAGAATAACTATTAGGAGTAAGAGAAGTTTTTTGTTCATAATCAAAACCATCAGCTTTTTTAATCATTTTAGGAGTACTTGGACCGCCAATTAAACTATTAGCAACAGATCCAACACCAGAAGCAATTCCTCCAACAGTATCATTAAGATTATTACCAGTAAATTGATTTGCGATAGTAGAACCGAAATTAGCTTTCTTTCTACCACCACAAGCATATTTCTTTTGATTTTTAATTCTATCTGTATAATTATCTTGTTTAGTTTTCATTTTTCCACCATTTTTTAAAACAACTTTCTTTTTATATTCGTCAACATAATCTTGATTAGCATAACTTTGAGTCATAGCTTGTGCAGCAGCTAAACTATCTTGTCTATATTGTTCTTCTTGTTGCATTTTAAACGCTTTTTCTTCTGCTTTTTTTCTTTTAGCAGCACCAATAGCAGAACCTATAACACCACCAACAGCTCCTATAATACTACCTAAAAATGCTTTATCACGTTTAACAACTTTATTTTTCATAACTTACTTATTTTATAACTAAGAGATTCAAAATCAATACGTCTATCTTGCATTAAAAATTCAAATTCAACAATAAAGTAATTACCATAAAGTCTACTCATAACAGCAGCAGATTGATCTCCTTCATTACCAATCATATTTCTAAGATAACTAAAATTCCAATTACCTAAATCCCAATAAGGTTTTTTATAATTACCAAAAATATTTTTATGTTCATTAGGATCAATGCTTTCGTTATCAACAGTAATATTTATATCATTAGTGTTAACATTGTCATTATAAACTCTAAGTATTTGACCAGCATAAGGAGTATCTAATTTCTTTACGGGGAATGGAACATCGCCTCTTACAGATTCATCTACTTTATATAATTTATAAGTAATATATTCTAAAAACTTAACAATGTCATATCCTTCATTAATAATAAAAGACAGTTTACAACTATTATTAAATCCTTCAACAGCATTAGCATAACCATAAATATTAGCATAAGTACAATAATTATTAAATGCTTCAGTAAAATTATAAATAGTATCATATACTAAATTACCGCTTTGAAAACCATTAATAAAATAAACTCTATTTTTACTATTATAAGCATCTCTAAAATAATAACTATGAGTAGAAATAAAATTTTGAGTTTTATAATTATAACTAAGAACTAAATTACGTTTTTGAGTAAAAGTACTATTATCTTCATTTTTTCTAAAAATATCATAATCGAACTTAATAAGTAAACGATTATTTCTAATATCATGAGCAAATCTTACATTATTAGGTTTAGCTTTAACAAGCCATTCTGCAATATCATTACTAATAATAGCTAATTGATTATTATCAAATCTATAAATATTATTATCGTCGTTATTATAAAATATATAACCAAATTGGTCAACAATAGCACTTCGTTTATCTTGAAGGCCTCCATAACCTAATTCAGAAGTAAATACTTCTTTATAAGCAACATCAAAAACGTCTGGTTGATGAAGTTGAATATTTTGGTCAATAGTTTTAAGTTCATTATTTAAATCAAACATAAAAAGACTATGTTCAGTATGAGCTAAAACTAAATTACCAATTCCAACTAAATTAGTAATAATACCTTTATTTTCAATAATATTTTTATATGCTTCTAAAGAAAATTTTCGCCAACTATTTTCTCTTGATTCATCTTGAATAACGTTACTTCTACGAATAGTTTTATTATAAACATCAATATCTTTAATATCTTCTCTATAATTACTATAAGTTTTAGGATTAAATTGGTCAGCACTACCTTGTCTATTTTCAAAAAGATCAATAGAATTAGCTGGTGTAACCATATAGCCTGTTCTATATTGAGCACTATCATTTTTAGAAGCAGGTTTAGTTACATAAGATTGAGGTTTAGGTTCATTTTTAAAACATTTACTTTCATGAAAAACTGTATCAATAACAGGCATTTGTAAATAACACATAAACGGTCTATCATTTTCATAAGTTTCATTATGCTCAGGAGAAACAGTAGTAGGATAATATTGATATTCAGCATTTTGCATAGTCACAATACCATTTGTTTCATTAAATACAACACCTGTATCGGCATATATAATAGTGCCACTATAAGTATAAACGCCATTAAGACCTGTACTAATAATTCCAGTATTATTTTTGTTATAAAAAACATCAGTAAATTTAATAAGAGTTTTATTATTATTATTATATATATTAGGATTATCTTTAACTAAAGAAACTCTATATA
>ENA-ORNP01000817-ORNP01000817.1-human-gut-metagenome-genome-assembly--contig:-NODE-817-length-35200-cov-53.890994_pt1 | contig 35200 bp, 31 predicted proteins | sample MGYA00242119_ERZ509030 | MGnify/ENA primary metagenome ERZ509030 (study PRJEB26280, sample SAMEA2338708) | human gut metagenome | biome: human gut; feature: human-associated habitat; material: faeces... | reverse complement strand
CTGCCCCTGCCGTAATGGCTGTGTATATCCATCCGTGGCGGCCGGTCTTCTTTGCTTTGTTGAGGCTGCTGTCGGCTGTTGGGGCAGTCTCGGCGGCGTCGGCCCGTTCTTCGGCAATGTAGGCAAACAAAGCCTTGTATGGCATCCATTCCTCTGGAATGTTGTTGTCCCTGTTGGTAAAATATCCGCGCAGAGCCCTTTCCTCAGCCGATGAGGTCTCACCGTCGAGATACTTGTCGAGCAGCTGCTTAATATATTCTTCCTTTTTCATCACACTATAAATATCGTTCAAAGCGTCAGTAAATCTTTTCTCTTGGCCCTTATGGCCGTAAGTTTTATAAAGTCCTCACGTATCTTGCGGCGTGCCCTCGACAGGTTTTGCCGGAGGCTTTCGGCCGTGCATCCCGTGATTTTCATTATTTCAGAGCTTTCGTAGCCCTCAATCTCCTTCATCTTGAAAATCTGTCTTTGCAGTTCGGGCAGATGTTCAACGATAAGTCTTATCAGGTCGGCCTCGTCTTTGGCTTCGGCCCTGTGCCAGTCGTCGGCTGTCAGGCCTGTTGCTGAGGCCTTTCCGTCTTCCAGCCGGTCGTGGCGCCACTGGTCGCTGTATTTGTTGCGCAGCATGGTCATGGCCAGTGCCCTTTTGTTTTCATACCGGTCGAGCGTAGCCCGCATGCTCCAGAGCTTGAGCATCACCTCCTGCACCAGGTCCTCAGCGCTGTAGTCGTCTCCCGTAAGCTTGCGTGCCAGCCCTTTCAGCTCGTCGCGCATGGGTATTATTATGCGGTTAAATTCTTCCGGTTTCATCATTGTTTCATAAAGGTAACGTATGACGCGGAAAAACGTGACATCAAAAAAGAACTTTTTTAAAAATTTGTTTTGAAAAGCTGGATTGAAGCCGGGCTGCCGATGATGGCAGAAGCTTGCGGATTGCATAGTCTTAACTTCAATCGGTTGATTTGGACTTGATGTTATCATAGCTCCGTCGTGCCTATGTTGAAAGCCTGTTGTGATAGGTCTTTCCCATGCTCGTCTGCCGGTGCCGGCTTGTGTTTATAAAAATAAGAACGGCCGGAGAGAAATTTCCCCCGGCCGTAATATGGTCTGCCATGATGCGGCGTCTTTACTTCTTCACAAACTTATATCCTCTGACGTTGCCGTCGGCTGATTTTACAGTGGCAATGTATATTCCTGCCGGAAGCGATGACAGGCTGACAACGTTGCCTTCGGCAGTCAGTGTGGTGCGGCCAGCCGTGTCGCTGATAGCTATGCTCTTTGTGCCTTCGGCGGCCCGCAGTTCGTTGCCCGATATCATGATGCCTTCGCCCTCGCCTGTAACGGCTGTTACGCCTGTTCCTGTAGAGCCGGTGTATATGCCTATGTTGTCGAGCAGCAGACAGTCGCCGCCTTTGGTTCTGAGGCGTATTGCTATATAGATGTCCTTGCCGTCATAGTCGGCCAGACTTATTCCGCGTGTCTTCGGTTCTGCTGTCTCGCCCTCAACGTTGAGCACTTCTGTGTATGCTGCGCTGTTGTCTTCAGTGGCAGACACCATTATCTGATAGTCTTCAAGGAACTGCTGATTGAAAGAGTTTGCGTCCCACACGAGATAGCAGTCTTTGCCTTTGATGCTTACCTTCGGCATTATGAGCCAGCGGTCGGCCTGGTCGGTGCCCTCGAGCCATGATGTTCCTGCCAGCATATATTCGCCGAACACGTTATGTTCTACGATGTTGAACAGGCCCCATCCGTCTGCGTTAAACTCGTCGCCGGCTGACGGGTCTACGGTGCCGTTGTCTTCGGCGCGGAATGTGAAGTCAGATGGAAGTTTGCCGTCCTCAAAGTCCCAGAATTTCACAGGCTTGCTTACCGCGGTAAAGTCTTTTGTCAGCACGTTGTTGTCGGCGTTCTCGTCGTTGTCGTTTGCAACTTCCACCTTCAGCTTGTGGCTGCCGTCGCTCAGGTCAGCCAGCAGGCCGCTGAACGTAACGGTTGTGGCGCTCTGAGCCTTCATGGCGATGGTACTGTCTTTAACGGCCACGTCGTCGATGCTAACCGTTACTTTGGCGTCGAGGTCAGTCACGCCGCTGTTGGCCAGGTTGAATATCACGTCCTTGAGGTTGCTCTCGCGCACAAAGTCGTAAGGACTCTGCAGGTCGGAAACGGCAAGGTCGTTGAGGTTGCTTTCAACCTTCTCGAACGAAACGTCGTCAACGAGAATGAGGTTCTGGTTCTTGTCGCTGAACGCATAGAAGCCTAAATAGATGGTCTGCGCCTTGTCGAAATGAATAACGTTGACAGACTCCTCGTATTTGTTGTTCAGAATGGGGTTGAACTCCACAATCTTGTTGGTCATGGCCTCAGGCTTGGCCTCGTTGCCCCAGTATACGGCCATCTTCTCGGGATAAGAGTCGAGGTTTGAATACCAGAACTTCAGCACGTAATAGCCCGGTTCAACGTTTATCGGGTCGAGCATGGCCCAGTCGTCGCCGCTGTTGTTTGAGTCATAACCGTAAGCCAGACAGCCGTTGCCTGTGTGCGCCATGTTGAAGAAGCCTGATTCGATGCTTACGTCCCATGTGCCCTCGTCGTTGTTGAGGTTGTAGAAGGTGAAGTCCTGTGTGTTCTCCGAAGCCTCGAAGCCCATTGTGTAAGGAGCATTCAGCGGTGCTTTGTGCCTTACCGATGTGTAGCATGTGTCGTTCGTGTGGTCGAAGTCGTCGGGATGAGTGGCCCATGCCTTTATTTCGTATGTGGTCAGCGGGGCAGAGAGGTCGGCTTTGGTCTTGAACGTATATTCAAGCGTCTCGCCGGCTGCGAGCGGCTCGCTCACAGTCTCGTTGGCAACCTCCTTGCCGTCAACTGCAAACGCTACGTCAAACCCGTTCAGATTAGTGCGTCCGCTGTTCTTTATCGCCACCTTTACAGTCTCCTGTCCGAGGCCGTAGCCCGTGACAGGGCTCAGTATCTCTGCAACTTTTATGTCTGTCGGGTTGGCAATCGGCTCAACCGTAACCGAGCAGAGATAAAGATAGTCCTTGTAAGCCGTAGATGTGGCGCGGAACGCTATGTGGAACGGTTCGCCGGCCTTGGCGTCAACGAGAAAATAGCCCGACTGCTCGTCTTTCTTTATATTGTCGTATGTAGCCTCCTTGCTGGTCATGTCTTCCACGGTGCCGCCCTTGCCCGAGTACACCTCCATGCTCTCGCCATACATACTTCCGCTGAATGTGTATTTCACTATCAGCGTGCCGGTCTCGCTTGGCGTTATGGCAGGCGAAATCAGCCAGTCGTCGCCGTTGTTGAAGTAGTCGTACTTATAAGCCACTTTCGACGGGGTGCCTTCTTCGTTGAAGAGCCATGTGGCGCCGTCGCTGTTGGCATCAACCACGGTCCATGCGTTGAACTCGTCAACCGTCTCAAATGCTGTTGTATAGATTGCGTCTGCATGTGCAGAAACAACCGACAGCATAAGGAAAAGTAAAAACGTAGATATCTTCCTCATAATAATAATGTTGGGGCTCACTTGAAAATAACGCCTGAACGCCCGCAAGGCTGATCCCCCTTTAACCTTACGAAAGTTGGCCTGATGAAATGTTTAGATTATAAATATAGTAAAAGAATCGTTATGTGTGGTTGCAAAATGAAATATTTTAATTAAAATTAACTCAAAAATGAAAGCAAACAGAAGTTTGGTAGATAATATGTGATATATGGAACAAATAACGTGAGACATAAGACGGCGACAAAATGAAACAAAAAGACAACCGGCAGCATGAATAGAAATAGATAAAACCGTCTATAGCTTAATGAAATATTGTGGCTTGGTAACGTTGAAAAATACATCTCCTGTAATGTTCTGCGTTTGGTGTTTTTGATAAATAAATCAAACGGAGTTTGTAAACATTTATGACATTTCCCGTCCGTTTGACGCTCTCAGAATGGCGATGTCCGTCCTCAATCCACTTTTGCCTTGAAAATCGCCATATTTTGTCTGATTCTGTTAAGTCGTTGTCTTACAGATGTTTACATAAAAATGCAATCCAAATAGCAATAGTTAAAAAACATTACTCTGCCGTTTGCCACTCAAAAGTGCTCCATTTACGATGCGTTACCCATCGCTTTTCGCATCAAAAGCACCCGTTTTAGCATCAAAAAACGATTATTTTAGCTCGGTTTTATGGAGTAAAAGCGAATAGAAGTTAATATGCCTGCTGCGTAAAGACTATTATTTTAACTTTTGTTGTATTTTAACTTTCTGGATTGAGAAAATATTTTGTCATGATTATTTACTGGGAAGTGGATGGAATTTTTGTATGTAAAATTCGTAATGGTGTATTGTGGCTTATATTTAAGATTAAAAATTTTTCTTTAATTATTATAGTTTGGAACTTTTAGATAAATGTTTATTTAATAAATACTACTTTAGTTTTGGAATATATTATTTCAATGCTTTTCATTTTGTCTCATTAAAGTCTTCTTGGATATAAATAATATTTTGTTTAAATATTATTTTTTCAAAACAGATTATATTATTGATGTTATTTTGTATCTTTGTACATTATTTCAGATTTAAAACCAGATAACGGTATAAAGTTATACTTATACTGCAAAACGGAATGTCAACAGATAAAAATCTTATTAGAAAGCATAAATATAAGGCAATAGGCTAGCTGAGTTTAATCTTATTTTAAATAGAGAAATGGTAAATTTCTATGACAGATTTTGAAATGTTGATGTCAAGTTTTATATGTAAAGCGTAACCACAATTTTATTATGGCTGTTACAAAAGATAGAAAATATACAAAATCATATATTTATGACCTATTAGAAGGCGTAAAGGGAAAAACCTTAGGAGAAGTTGATTCTTCTGGTCAGTTTTCTCGTACAGTTAAAAGTGAAAAAATTACAGGTATAGCGGGCGATGTTATAGAACAATCAGTTTTCAAATACGAACGTGATAGTAGGCAAGAATGTGATATTGAAATAGATGGTGTCCTTACAGAGCTAAAAACGACAGGTGTACGGATACGCAAATCTGATTTGAATAAAGTAAAAGGAAAGTCTGGTTATGACTATAATATATATTTAGGGGCAAAAGAAGGCATCAGCATAACAGGTGTTACATTTGAACCGACTATTCAGACAGACTTTGTTACTTCTCATTTTTGGGAAAAAGCAGAGCATTTGCTTATTGTCTTTTATGAGTATAAATCTTATGATGTTGTTCCTGCATCTGCTTATGCAGACTTTCCGATAATTGATTATTGTTACAATACTTTTTCAGAAAATGAGAAAGGGCAGCTGAAGGCTGATTGGGAAATTGTCAGGGATTATCTTAAGGATGTTTATGATAAATATGAGAAACAAGAAGACCGTTATGAACATCTTGTTGGATTCACTCATTTGCTTCGTCCAAATCTTTTACTGATAGAGCTGGTTCCAGGTTTTAAAAAAAAGTCTACAGGTGGTTATCAGAAGCCACGATACAGACTAAAACAGACTTTTGTAGATTATCTTGTTAAAGGCCATTTTAATAAGAGCCGTGGAGATGTTGAAGTTCAGTTAAAAGAGTCTTTTTCCAGTTTTTCTGAATTAGATTCACGTTGTCACAAATTGACAGAAATGTACAAAGGTAAAACATTTGTAGAACTTAAAGATATACTCGGAATAGATGCAGATGTTACAGATAAAGATTTTGGTGCAAAGTGTATCTTAAAGATGTTTGGTGCAGATTGCAAACGATTAAATCAGATTTCGGATTTCTCTAAAGCCGGTATTATCGCGAAGACTATCACAGTTACTCCCAGTGGAAGTAGAACGGAGGATATGAAATTGCAGCATATTGATTTTGAAGAATGGGCGGATAGAGATATTGATTTTGTTGAGTCAAATGTATATTCTTATTTTTGTGAACATAGTTTCTTGTGTCCTATATTTTGTGAAAGAGGAAATACAAAAAGAATTAAAATGAGAGATTGTTCACTTCAGAAAAAAGAAGATGCCAGAGTTGTTACCGAGTTAGGTAAGACAACTTTTGAAGGTTTCAAAAGATTTGCTTTTGATGAAAAATTCATTGAAGAGCAAGTTAAACGGACATGGGAAGATTCGAGAGCATTGATTCATCAAAATAAACTTGAATGGGAGTATGTTTTAGATAAAGATGGACAAAGACAAAAAAACAATAGTGGCTCATACAAAGGTGCTCCAAATTTTCCGAAAAGTTCAGGATATGATGTGTTTTTTAGAGGCGGAGCAAATGATTCGAGTGACAAGGCTAAAACAGAATGTGTAAATGGTGTAAGAATGTTACCACAATTCTTTTGGTTGAAAGGGTCATTTATAGCAAACAAACTCAAAACAATTCCTTACTTGTAATTTATGGTTAAGAATAAATATAGTATAAAAGTTGCTGAATTATTTGCTGGCGTGGGAGGTTTCCGTATTGGCTTAGAAGGTGCGTCAGATGTTTATGATACAATATGGAACAATCAATGGGAACCATCGACTGTACGCCAAGATGCATCTTTAGTTTATCAGGCGCGTTTCGGTTCTAAAGGACATTCAAACGTAGATATAAATAAAGTAAAGACAGAAGAAATACCTGATCATGACCTCTTGGTTGGAGGCTTTCCTTGTCAGGATTATTCTGTTGCAGCAACATTAAGTCGTTCTGGTGGGATAGAAGGTAAAAAAGGTGTCCTGTGGTGGCAAATATATCGTATACTAAATGAAAAAGGTGATAAACGGCCTCATTATATATTTTTTGAAAATGTTGACCGCTTATTAGGTTCTCCTGCCAAACAGCGAGGTAGAGATTTTGCTATAATATTGGCATCATTATCTGATTTGGGATATACTGTAGAATGGAGAGTTATAAATGCAGCAGAATATGGAATGCCACAACGTAGACGGAGAACTTACATTGTTGGTTATCTTGAAGGCTCAAATGTATATAATAAAATAGAGAGTTTAAGAGATTGGATGCTGTTTGATGGTGTTATGGCTAAAGCATTCCCTTTTATAAAAGAAGAAAAATCTGATTCAGAATTTAAGATTGAAGGTACAATAAAAGAGGTTTCTGATAATTTTAATAAAGGTTTTAAAGATAGCCCGTTTGGTAATGCCGGAATAATGCAAAACCGTATGGTGTATTCTGTTGATGCAAATCCTGTTTATGATGGAACAAGGATGACCTTAGGTGGTATTTTGATTGATGAAAGTTTTGTCCCAGAAGAATTTTTCATATCAGAAGAAGAACTTCCTAAATGGAAGTATGAGAAAGGTGCGAAGAAAATAGAAAGAGTTTCAAAGGAAGGATATAGTTATGTCTTTTCTGAGGGAGCCATGGCTTTTCCTGATGCTTTGAATCGTCCGTCAAGAACAATAATTACAGGAGAGGGTGGGTCTGCTGCCTCCCGTTTTAAGCATGTAGTACAAACGCCATCTGGTAGGTATAGAAGATTAATTCCATTGGAATTGGAAAGATTAAATATGTTTCCTGATAATCATACGCTTCATGCAGACGTCTCTGACGGAAGAAGGGCTTTTTTAATGGGTAATGCCCTTGTTTGTGGCATTGTTCAAGAAATAGGTAAATCACTTTATCGTTTTATATATGGTGAAGAACCTGTGTCAACTCGTCCTATAGAGATGCAAAGAGATGCCTGTCCAAAATTGGAATTTAATTTATTTGATAATGAATCTGAACCATTAATCCATAATACAAGGAAGAAAGTATATACATTAGATAATACAAAACATGTCCTTATTGGATTTGTAAAGCCAGATAATCAAGATTATTTCCTAGATGGTGGATTGACAAAAATTTATTATACAGGCAAGACGAAGTCTTTTCCTTCAACTGTCGCTCTAAATAAACTTTATTATTTCATGCCTTATATAAAAGGAAAAGGTGTAAAGGATTTATATTTGGTACGGATAGTAAGAATTGGAAATAAGGCCGAAATACATCCTGAAATAAAAGATAAAGATCCGAGGTTGGTTTTTGAATTAGAGTATCTTGAGAGTTTACCTGAGTATATTCCAATTAAGCTCAATTTGTTTCATACTTATTGTGATACTTTGTTGGGCAGAATTAAAAGCAAATAATGATGTTGTTGTGGATATATGTTCAAATTTATATAGATAAAATAATTGATTTTATTTTAGTTCGGAAGAATAAAAATAGGCAGTTTCAAACTTTGAGATGGCCTATTTTTTATATGAAATAAATTTAAATCGTTATTTCGCCAACATGTTCTTTGTTCCACGAAAAGTGGGGCCATTCTTTATGTTCATATATATACATAGGCAGAATTGTTTTTTGCAAATATACAGTTTTGCGGACAATTAACCGCATATTTTGCGGCTTATTGTCCGCAAAGAACGATGATTTTAATGATTTAGTTATGTAAAATATAATTTGTATCTGTTGTTTGTGCAATGTATCTTGTTGGTCTTTCATTGGATATTTACATTGCCGGACATGGATTTATGTATTTGTTATTGCTGCTTTTTGTGTGTTTGATGAAAACAAAAAATCCTGATTTCGAAATGAAATCAGGATTCTGTTTGTTGAGAGTGGTACCACCAGGAATCGAACCGGGGACACAAGGATTTTCAGTCCTTTGCTCTACCAACTGAGCTATGGCACCATCGTTATTGCTTGATTGCGGGTGCAAAGATATGCCTTTTTTGTTAATCATACAAATTTTTGAGCATTTTTTTTGAAAAAAATGCACGAGTTTCAAAAAAATGCTTTACCTTTGCACTCGCTTTTAAGGCATCGGGATTTAGCGCAGTTGGTAGCGCACTACGTTCGGGACGTAGGGGTCGCTGGTTCGAGTCCAGTAATCCCGACCACAAGAGGTCAACAGGTTGGAGACAGCATGTTGGCCTCTTTTGGTTTTTGAAGCTTTATTAAATTGGATATTTGGACAGAAAGACACAATAATTATGTATATTTGTATGCCCGTTGTATCATTACGGGGGCATGGCTTGTGCTTTAAGCATGATAATTAAAATGCTGAAGCCGGTGGAGTGGGTGTCTTTATAATATAAAGTATGTCTTTGCCCGGACGGCAGTCGGTTTGCTGCGACAGGCATAACAGGGCTGACAGACTTATAAATAATATTGCAGGTTATGAAAATATCGGTTATTGGTGCCGGTGCCATGGGTGGAGCCATGGTGGAAGGCTTTGTCAAGTGCGGGATGTTGGCTGCTGCCGACATCACTGTTTCGGCTCCTCATGAAGCGACGCTCGAGCGCTTCAAAAGTCTCGGAGTTAATGTTACTACAGACAACAAAGCAGCGGCAGCTGCAGGCGATGTGGTGTTTGTCGTGGTGAAGCCATGGCTGGCAGAGCAGGTTATATGCGAAATACGGCCGGCAGTTGACTACAGCCGGCAGACCATTGTGTCGGTTATGGCCGGCGTAAGCGGCAGTCAGCTTAAGGAATGGTTTGGCGGAACAGACGGAAAGCTGCCCTGGCTGTTTATCGTGATACCCAACATTGCCATTGCCGTGAAAAGCTCGATGACGTTTATCGTTCCGGTTAATGCAGATGAAGAAGCCACGGCTGCAATGGCTGCCTTGTTTGACTCAACCGGATTGCAGATGGTTACGGAGGAGCGGCTGCTTGGAGCTGCCACTACGCTTGCATCGTGCGGCATAGCCTACGCCATGAGGTATGTCAGGGCTTCGACAGAAGGCGGCGTTGAACTCGGATTTAAGGCGCGTGACGCGCAGCGGATAGTGATGCAGACGATGAAGGGAGCCGTAGACTTGTTGCAGGCCAGCGGCAGTCATCCTGAAGTTGAGATAGACAAAGTTACTACGCCCGGAGGCATGACGATACGCGGACTTAACGAAATGGAGCATGCCGGATTTACGAGTTCTGTGATACGCGGGCTGAAAGCCGGAATGTCGAAATAAGACCGAAACTTCAAAATGAATTTCTGATAACATTGAAATCTGTATATTAGATAAATTATAATGCAAGTTTTATCCGTAATTTACGGATTGTAGAATATTTCGCTATTTAAGTTTCTTATTTTTCAAATTTAATTGTTACTTTTGGCAAGTTATATTTGGAGCCTGTGCAAAGGTGAAGATAAGAAATGTTCATGGCGGCAGCTATGCCAAAGCCTCTGTCGGGATTAGCCGAAAGGCACTTGGCTCTTAGCCTTGTGAGTATGCAGCCCGTTTGCTCTTTGTGGGCGATGAGGCTGTAAACGTTGAATATTTTAAGGCAACAGAATCTGATTTGTTGAGAAGGTGTAAGACGATACGACATCTGCCATACGTGATGCGCAGGCCTCCTGTCGCACTTTGCAGAATACAGGACTGCAAATCTGCTACACTGTCTGACGGAAAGTCAGACGTTTTTATGAACTTTCAGGTATTAGGGAAATTTTTAATAAAAAGATATGAATACATTTATAAACGTAGAAGATATCGGCAATCTGCAGCAGGCACTTGCCGAAGCACAAGAAATAAAGAACGACCGCTTTAAGTATCAGCATTTTGGAAAGAACAAGACGCTGATGATGATTTTCTTCAACAACAGTCTGCGCACACGACTCAGCACGCAGAAGGCAGCCATGAATCTTGGCATGAACGTGATAGTGCTCGACGTAAATGCCGGTGCGTGGAAGCTGGAGACAGAGCGCGGAGTAATCATGGATGGCGACAAGAGCGAGCACCTGCTCGAAGCCATTCCGGTGATGGGCTGCTATTGCGACCTTATCGGTGTGCGCTCGTTTGCAGGCCTGACCGACCGCGAGTATGATTATGCCGAAACCGTGCTCCATCAGTTTATCAAGTACAGCGGCCGTCCTGTGTTTGCCATGGAAACGGCAACGGTGCATCCTCTTCAGGCTTTTGCCGACCTAATAACCATTGAGGAGCACAAGACAAAAGCCCGTCCGAAGGTTGTTCTGTCATGGGCGCCCCATTGCCGTGCATTGCCGCAGGCCGTTCCAAACTCGTTTGCGCAGTGGATGAACGCTGCCGACGTAGACTTTGTTGTCACTCATCCCGAGGGTTATGAGCTCGATCCGAAGTTTGTTGGCAATGCCCGTGTTGAGTACGACCAGATGAAAGCCCTTGAAGGAGCCGACTTCGTTTACGCCAAAAACTGGAGCTGTCCCGGCGTGACCAGTCCGTCTGACTACGGCAAGATATTGAGCAAGGACATGTCGTGGACAATAGACGCGGCACACATGGCTGTTACAGATAACGGCAAGTTTATGCACTGTCTGCCCGTACGCCGCGGTCTTATCGTAACAGACGATGTGATAGAAAGTCCTAATTCGCTCGTCATTCCAGAAGCTGCCAATCGTGAGATCTCAGCTTCTGTGGTAATCAAGCGAATGCTCGAGTCATTATAGAATTCTACATTTTAAATCATATTTGCTAACGGAGAATGCAGGCCGATGATGACAAGTCGGGTCTGCATTCTTTATGGCTACAACCGAAAATAATTCAGGCATTTATATATTTAATACTCATTTTACTGAGTAAAAGGATATATTAAAAATAAAAATGGATAACATTGTCATACAGATGATCATACTCCTGCTGCTTGTAGTGGCGGGATTTGTTTCAAACAGATGCGGACTTATGGGCGGCGATTTCGACCGTAAGTTGTCAGGTTTTATTATCAACGTGTCGTGTCCCTGTCTTATCATATCGTCAGTGATGGGCGACGTTTTTCCCGACCGGGGCATGATATTGCCATTGCTCGGCGTAGGCATGATTACTTATGTACTGCTGTTTTTGATAGCCTATTTCCTTCCACGCTATTTTGTCCGCAAAGCCGACTGTCGCGGAATGTATAGTTTTATGCTTATGTTTGCCAACGTTGGTTTTATCGGCTATCCCGTTGTTGCGTCAATCTTTGGCAGCCAGGCCGTATTCTATGCCAGTCTGCTCAACATACCCAACACACTTTTCATCTTTATTGTCGGTCTGTCGTTTGTCCTTGGAAGCACAGACGGACACAAATTTAATGTCCGCACGCTGTATTGTCCGCCAATGGTGGCGTCTTATGTCTCGATAGTTATAGTGGCCCTTGGACTTGATTCTATACCGAGGGTTGTGTCTGAGCCGTTTCATCTTTTGGGAGGCATCACCGTTCCGGGAGCGTTGCTTGTTATCGGTTCTTCGATGGCCCAGATGGATACCCGTCATATACTCGGCACAAGGTCGGTCTATGTCATGTCGGTCTTCCGCCTCTTGATAATCCCCGTGGCCATATATTTCCTGTTGCGCCTTTGCGGAGTAGACGAGACAATCAACCGCATCAACACCGTGCTTATTGGCATGCCGGTGGCCTCTTATGGCACGATGTTTTGCCTGAGATACGGGCGCGATGAGAGCGAGATGGTTGAGGGCACGCTGATCACTACCATTCTTTCCGTTGTCACCATACCTTTGCTTACGCTGATATTTTGATGCGCAGATGTTGACCGGTGTGAATGAAATATTATGTCTTTGATATCAATTTTGTGATAAAAAAGCTGTTTTTGCGTATGCTTTAAATTTTAAAGCATTATTTTTGCGCCTAAAAAGAATATCTGCTTATGGAAAAATATGCTGTTCTGTCGGCTGTTGCCAGAGGAAATTTCTGGGAGCGGCTGTGCCATCTCTACATGAAGACGGGCGATTATGTTGATATGGAGAATCTTGAAAACCGCCATATCGTTTATGTTAAGGTGTTTCTTAGCGACATCCGCAACCAATATGCCGCTCTGCTCGAGTCGCAGCTGTGGCACGACTATCTTTCGCATGTGCCGTGTTCCGTGGTAGGGCAGGCTCCGCTTGACGGGTCGAAGGTTTCGCTTCTTGTATGCACGTCAGATGCTTCGTCGGCTTCTTCGTTTTGCAGTTTAAGGCTCTGCGGGACCGACATGGCCGGTAAGGATGCCTATGGGCAGGCTGTGGCTCTGTTCGAAAAGTTTGTCGGCTCGGCTAATCTTGCCGATGACGCTTCAGGAGTTGGCTGCCTGCGCGTGTGGCTTTATGTGGCTGATACTGACGGCTGTCTTGATGCCGTTGAGAAGGCACGCGACGACGTGTTCGGGCGTTATGGCATTGATGCCGGCAAATTGCGTATGGCTGTTACGGTTGTTGGCGGAGTAACACATGCCGACGGAGCCGTGGTGGCTCTCGACTATCTGTCGTTTGGTGGCGATGCCAAGGCTGTCGTTCCTCCTTGCTCTGATGAAGGCTCGGCAAAAGATGAGTCTGCCGCAGGCTATGGCTGTATAGACCTTGGCGTAGATTTAGGCAGCGGATTGCGTGTTGACATCCCGCCGTTCGTACTTCCTTCTGCGACTGATGCCGACATGAGTCAGCTCGATGTGCGCCAGTATACCGGACAGATTCTTGGCGACATGGGCGTAAGGCTTAAGCGCTACGGTCTGACGATGAACCACGTAAGTTGCTTTGTGGCTTATCTTCGTGACTTTTCTGACTATACCGATGTCGACCGTCTGCTCTCCATGGCTTTCCCTTATGTGCCTCACGTCATTGTATGTGCCGACGGAGCCGGCGGCTGCTTGCCGGTGATGATAGAGTGTGTTGCCGAGAGGCCTGCCGAGGCCTGACACGGGGCCTATCTGTCATGTACAGCGACATTTACGTCTGTCACAATGTCTGTATATACGGAATATTTGTGAATAATCAATGATTTTTATTAAAACAAAGGCATTTGTCGCTTTTTTTGCTTATGTTTGCATAACATATTATGCCTGCTTTGCCGGGCATTTAAGAGTTAGGAGATAAAAAAGAAATCATAAAAACAACAAAACCGAAAAGAAAAAATGAACGAAGAAAGATTGTATGATCTCATACGCGAGAAAGAAAACATCGCGTCGGTAGCCTTCCCGTCGCTTATGCGCAAGGTTTACGTGTGGATGACTCTGGCCCTTGTCATAACAGGCTTTGTGGCTTATGGCGTGGCCTCAAGTCCCGGCATAATAACAGCCCTGGTGTCTAACAAACTGCTGTTCTGGGGCTTGTTCATAGCCGAGCTGGCTTTGGTATGGACTGTTTCGGCACGCATCAACCGCCTGTCGCTTACCACAGCCACACTGCTGTTTATCCTTTATTCTGCCCTCAACGGAGCCACGCTGTCGCTTATTCTGCTCGTATATACAATGCAGTCTATTGCCAGCGTATTCTTTATCACGGCCGGCACGTTTGCCGTTATGGCAGCCATAGGCTATTTCACCAAGGCCGACCTGTCTTCATTGGGCAAGATACTTATGATGGCCCTTATCGGTCTGATCATCGCCACTGTGGTCAACGCCTTCCTGCTTAAGAGCGGCGGCTTCAGTCTTATACTTAGCTATGTCGGCGTACTGATCTTTGTCGGTCTTACAGCCTACGACACTCAGAAGATAAAGCAGATGCTGATTATGGCAGACGATGTTAACGAGGAGACACAAAAGATAGCCCTTTTAGGCTCGCTTTCGCTCTATCTCGACTTTATCAACCTCTTCCTTTATCTGCTCAGGATATTCGGAAACAGCAGAGAATAAAAGATTCATCAGTTGCGCCTTTTGATGGTGCAAATTATAAGTGTTGAAGCAGGATGCAGTTGTGCATCCTGCTTTTTTGTTGAATATATATTCAGAAATATGTGAAAAATAGTTCTATTGGCGTATTTTTATACAAAAATGTTTGTATATATACGTGAATGGTTGTATATTTGCAAACATAAATGAATAAATATACAGGCAAATGAAATCAAAGAACGGTAGATTACAGACTTTGCGTATGCTTATCTCAAGCCAGGAGCTTTGTTGTCAGGACGAGGTGCTCAAGGCTCTTGAGAAAGAAGGCTACAAGGTTACGCAGGCCACGTTGAGCCGCGACATGAAACAGCTTAAGGTGGCAAAGGCTACAAGTTTGAGCGGCAAATACTTCTATGTGCTGCCCAACGAGACGATGTATAAGCGCGTGTCGAGCCCTAAGACGGCTGCCGAGATGCTGCTTACGTCTGGATTTATGTCTATCAACTTTTCTGGCAACATGGGCGTTATAAGGACACGTCCGGGCTATGCCAGCAGTCTGGCTTACAACATCGACAACAGTGGCATACCATTGATATTGGGCACTATTGCCGGCGATGACACTATTTTTATTGTCATAAAGGACGGTGTGAGGCACGGAGACATTGTGGCTGAGCTGCGCAACGTCATTCCTGACATAAAATAAAGGTGGCAATAGATAATAAATAACAGAAACTTTTTAATATAAACAATGTATCAATGCCGGTTTCGTCCGGTCTTTCCCGTGCCTCATTTGGTTCGGGCAGGGGCTTGACGTCCTTTACGGCAGAAACGTTACAATGATGAAAGAAATTGAAGTAATGGTGGCTGATGCGTCACATGAGAAATATGTTGACACCATTCTCGATACAATGGCGGCAGCCGCCAAAGTGCGCGGAACGGGTATTGCCAGCCGTAGCCATGAGTATCTGGCAACCAAGATGAGAGAAACCAAGGCCGTTATAGCCCTGTGTGACGGAAGGTTTGTCGGCTTCAGCTATATTGAGACATGGGGCAACAAACATTATGTAACCACTTCGGGACTTATCGTTCATCCCGACTACAGAGGCATGGGCGTGTCTAAGCGCATAAAGGACATGACCTTCACGCTGGCCCGTACACGCTGGCCTAAGGCAAAGATATTCAGCTTGACGAGCGGTTCGGCCGTGATGCGCATGAACACGCAGCTGGGCTATCTGCCCGTAACCTTTGCCGACCTTACCGACGACGAGGCATTCTGGCGCGGATGCGAGGGCTGCATCAACGTAGACGTGCTGAAGCGCACGGGCCGCCGCTACTGCATCTGCACCGGCATGCTTTACGACCCGGCCGAGCACGAGGGCGACAAAACTCCGATAGAGTTGCCCGCCAGCGTTATTGAGAGAATTAAAAGAATTGGAAACTGATTAAAAAAACATATTTGTTATGGCAGACAAGAAAAAAGTAGTTGTGGCATTCTCAGGTGGACTCGACACCTCTTACACAGTGATGAAACTATCGCACGACATGGGCTATGAGGTCTATGCTGCATGCGCCAACACTGGCGGATTCAGCGACGAGCAGCTCAGGCAGAACGAGGAAAACGCCTACAAACTGGGCGCAAAGGAGTATGTTACACTCGACGTTACACACGAATATTATGAGAAAAGTCTGAAATATATGATTTTCGGCAATGTGCTCCGCAACAACTGTTATCCCATTTCAGTGTCGTCAGAGCGCATCTTCCAGGCCATTGCCATTGCGCGCTACGCAAAGCAGATTGGTGCCGACGCCATTGCTCACGGCTCAACAGGAGCAGGCAACGACCAGATACGTTTCGACATGACGTTCCTCGTCATGGCTCCGGGCGTTGAGATTATCACGCTTACACGCGACAAGGCTCTGTCGCGTAAGGAGGAGGTCGACTATCTTAACGCTCACGGATATTTTGCCGACTTCACCAAACTTAAATACTCTTATAATGTTGGCATCTGGGGCACGAGCATCTGTGGCGGCGAGATTCTCGACTCGGCACAGGGACTGCCCGAGGAGGCTTACCTGAAGCACGTTACACGCAACGACGAGAGCGAGCTGCGCATAGAGTTCAAGAAGGGAGAAATAGTTGCCGTCAACGGCGAGAAATACGACGACAAGGTTAAGGCCATACAAAAGATTGAAGAGATTGGCGCTGCTTACGGTATAGGCCGCGACTGCAATGTTGGCGACACTATCATCGGCATAAAGGGCCGTGTAGGCTTTGAGGCTGCCGCTCCGAAACTGATAATAGAGGCTCACCGCATGCTCGAGAAATATACGTTGAGCAAATGGCAGCAGTACTGGAAAGACCAGGTTGCCAACTGGTACGGAATGTTCTTGCACGAGAGTCAGTATCTTGAGCCTGTAATGCCCGACATCGAGGCTATGCTAACAAGCAGTCAGCGCAACGTGAACGGTACGGCCATACTGAAGCTCCGTCCGTTAGGCTTCGAGTGCGTAGGCGTTGATTCGCCCGACGATCTGCTTAAGTCAAAACTTGGCGAGTACGGCGAGATGCAGCACGGCTGGACAGCCGAAGAGGCCAAGGGCTTCATAAAGGTGCTGAGCACTCCACTGAGAGTTTATTACGGAATACACGAGGACGAGGAAAGATAACGGTATGATAGGCCGAAAATTATATTTGTCGGATAAAGACCGCAATATTGCGGGCGTATGTGGCGGCTTGGCCGACTATTTCGGAATAGATTCTACCATTGTACGTATATTATGGGCTTTGGCCGTAATGGTGAGTTATGGCACAGGTTTCATTCTTTATCTCGTCTTTTGGCTTATCGTTCCACGAGAAAGAAATATACTTCCTTGAAAACTGCAATGATCAGGGTTGAGTGAATTTAGATAGAGTGAAAAGTGAACAATTCAAATGCTGAGTTGCTCTATAACGACAATAAAACTACAAAGCTATTGTTCTGTCGGATTTGTAATCCGACAGTATAAAGTATCAGGATCTGTGATCCGAAACTCATACCTATTAATAAAAAATAGGAAGTAGGCAAATTGAATTTAGCTTCACAGATTGTTGGCTCTTTATTTATAGCAACAAGGCATTTGACTTTAACTCCTAGCCAACTTGTTGGCGATAACTCCTCTAACTCCTTTAACTACTTTAAAATGATAAAAATCGGAATACTTGGTGCCGCCGGATATACCGGCGGCGAACTTATAAGATTATTGATAAATCATCCGCAGGCAGAGATTGTGTTTGCCAACAGCGAGAGCAACGCAGGCAATCCTGTTACTGATGTTCACGAAGGACTTTACGGCGACACGGATATGTGCTTCACGTCGGATATGCCGTTTGATAAAGTGGATGTTGTGTTCTTCTGTTTCGGTCACGGCAAGAGCCGTCAGTTCCTTCAGGAACACGACATACCGGCCAACGTAAAGATAATAGACCTCGCGCAGGACTTCCGTCTGGCTGAGCCGGGCAACGACTATGTCTATGGTCTGCCAGAAATCAACCGCGACAAGATAGCCAACGCCATGCACGTGGCTAACCCCGGATGCTTTGCCACCTGCATACAGCTCGGTCTGTTGCCTGCCGCCGCCATGAAACTTATCAACGACGACGTGGCCGTTAATGCCATTACGGGCAGCACGGGTGCAGGACAGAAGCCCGGTGCGACAACGCATTTCAGCTGGCGCAACAACAACCTGAGCATATACAAGCCGTTCAGTCATCAGCATGTGCCCGAGATTAGGCAGAGCCTCACGCAGATGCAAGGCTCGCTCGATGCCGACATCGACTTCATACCTTATCGTGGCGATTTCGCCCGCGGCATCTTCGCCACTTGCGTAGTGAAGACCGACGCTCCGGCAGATGAGATAATAGAAGGCTACAAGTCGTTCTACAAGGACGCCCCCTTCACTCATTATGTCGACAAGGCCATCGACCTGAAGCAGGTAGTAAACACCAACAAGTGCCTCGTTCACTGCGACAAGTTCGGCAACAAGCTTCTCATCACTTCATGCATAGACAATCTCCTTAAAGGTGCCGTAGGTCAGGCCGTTCAGAACATGAACATCATGTTCGGCATTGACGAGACAGAAGGACTAAGATTAAAACCAACGGCTTTTTAAGTGAAGAGTGAAGAACGAAGAGTGAAAAATTCAATAGCTTAATTCACATAATGGCATGGGAAATAAAATAATAAGCGAATATAATCGTAGCGATTCACCTTTACATCGGAAAAGTTATGAATTCTCGATACGTATTGTCAATATGGTGAAGTATATCAAATGTTCTGCCAAGGAATATGCGCTTACCAACCAGGTGCTTCGCTCTGGTACTGCCATAGGAGCGTTGGTAAGGGAAGCTGAATTCGCTCAAAGTTCTTCAGACTTCATAAATAAACTGTCAATAGCATTGAAAGAATGTAATGAAACTTTTTATTGGTTGAATCTTCTTAGAGATACAGATTTTATCAATGACAAAGAAGCAGATAGCATGTTGCAAGACTGTAACGAACTGACTGCCATATTGGTGGCATCAGTAAAAACGGCAAAACAAAGAAATAATAAATAATATGGTGAAAAACGAGGTGAATCAATCATAACAAAGCAATTGAATTCTTCACTCTTCGTTCTTCACTCTTAACTTAAATAAAATGACTCTATTCGACGTTTATCCATTATTCGACATTAACATAGTAAAAGGTCGTGGCTGTTCTGTTTGGGACGACAAGGGACAGGAGTATCTCGACCTTTACGGCGGTCATGCCGTTATAAGCATTGGCCACTGCCATCCGCATTATGTAGAGAAACTCACAGAGCAGCTCAACGCTCTCGGATTTTACAGCAACTCTGTTGTCAACGACCTTCAGCGTCAGCTTGCCGAAAGGCTTGGCAAGGCTTGCGGCTACGACGACTATCAGCTGTTCCTGATCAACAGCGGAGCCGAGGCTAACGAGAACGCGCTGAAGCTGGCTTCGTTTAAGACGGGACGCACGCGTGTGCTGTCTGCCTCAAAGGCGTTCCACGGACGCACCTCGCTTGCCGTTGAAGCGACAGACAATCCTAAGATTATCGCGCCCATCAATGCTAACAATCACGTAACTTATCTGCCTCTTAACGACCTTGAGGCATGGGAGCGCGAACTGGCTAAGGGCGACGTCTGCGCCTGCATCATAGAGTGCATACAGGGTGTGGGCGGCATAAAGCTCGCCACAGAGGAGTTTGCCAAGGGACTTCAGGCTGCATGCCGCAAGTATGGTGCCGTACTGATATGCGACGAGATACAGTGCGGCTACGGCCGTTCGGGCAAGTTCTTTGCTCATCAGTGGATCGGCATACGTCCCGACATCATCACCGTAGCCAAAGGCATCGGCAACGGCTTCCCCATGGGTGCCGTACTTATCTCGCCCGACTTCAAGCCTGAATACGGACAGCTCGGAACAACATTTGGCGGCAACCATCTGGCATGTGCAGCAGCTCTTGCCGTGCTCGACGTTATTGAGAGCGAGCATCTTGTAGACAATGCGCATGAGGCAGGCGAATATCTCATGGCTAAACTGAAGGAACTTCAGGCCGAGGAGCCTCACATCAAGGAGGTGCGTGGCCGTGGCCTCATGATAGGCATCGACCTCGACATACCTCACAAGGCGCTGCGTCAGAATCTGGTTTACACTCAGCACTGCTTCACGGGCTGTGCCTCAACAAACATTCTCCGTCTTCTTCCGCCCCTGTGCTTCACCAAAGCCATGGCCGATGATTTCATCGGACGTCTCAAAAAGGCGTTCGCCGAGATTTAGGCTTAATGTGGATTTATGGTTAATCATTATAGTAATAAATGCTTCATCCTAGGGCAGCCGACATTCTCGGCCGCCCTTTTTTGTTAAAATAAAACAGTGCTGTATTTCATGCTGGAGTTAAAGGAGTTAGAGTAGTTATCGCCAACAAGTTGGCTAGGAGTTAAAGTCAAATGCCTTGTTGCAATAAAGTAGTTCAGCAATTGGATTTTTCACTTTTCTCTTTTCTTTTTTAACTTTCGTCAGAAAACACATTGGTTTACGATTAAAAAACGGCCCACTTTTGCATCAAAAGTGGCCCATTTACGACCCGTAAACGATAGGTTAATGATTTGAAACCAATACACATGATTTTGCTTACAGTTATTCTTTAATCTGTATTCTTTTTGCGTTTATGTTAATCATAATCCACGATTTTCCTTTCAGTTTTTTGGACTTGTCAAAATTTATTCTACCTTTTGATGTCGCCAAATTTGATTTGATCTTAGCTGACTCACCATGTCAATGTTCTTAAATCTTTACATTGTGCTGATTTGTTGACTTTGTAATAGTATGAAAATCAGTTTATTGTAAACATCTAGCGTGATGTCTAGCGTGTTAAAATTTGCATTCTCTTTCAAGATGTGTTATCTTTGCAATAAGATAAGCTGCATCTCGGCATAACATTCAAGCAAGCTTGATGCTTCTGCTCCCGATTTGCATTATCTTTGCATAAGATAAGCTGCATCTCGGCAAAACATTCAAGCGAGCTTGATGCTTCTGCTCTCGATTTGCATTATCTTTGCGTCAGATAAGCGCCCGGCTGTATAATATATAATGTCAGTAAAAGTTGCTTTATGATTAAGCCGGACGGCGTAAGCAAAATAAATAAGGATAACAAACAAAAACGTAAATATCATGAAAGATACACAGACACAGATTGAATTCAGGATTCGCGCCTATGGCCGCACAGAACTAGCCCAGCTTTATTGTCCCACACTGACTCCCGGTGCCGCCTACCGCAAGCTCCGTCAGTGGATAGCCCTAAGTCCCGGCCTCACCGCCCGCCTCGAGACGCTAGGCAGCGGCAAGTCGCGCACATGGACACCTGCCGAGGTAAAAGAGATTGTTGAGGCGTTGGGGGAGCCGTGAAAATATGTTCTAACTTTTATTACCTATTTGCGGAATAAAAGCGTTGGTATAGTAAAGGTATTTGATAACAGTGGGTTACATGATAATTCAGTTGTTAAGAATTACTTAACAACTGATTATGAAGGTATGGATAATATAATGTTTTGTGCGCATGATATTGATATATTTGTCAAAACAATCAAATTTGCCTAAAAAGTTAAACAATGAATGAAGAAAAAGTATATAGGATACAGCATTTCTGTAATTACCATAAAGCTTTAAGCTGATTAGCTACGGCAGTGGAGATTGTTACAAAACAGATTTATGATTACGATGAAATCTGAAGGATTTCATGCTTTATATTACATATCCTCCATTGACAGTGCCTTGTAGGATATGTTATACCCTTTGAACTCGCCAGTGGTACGCAGAAAAGCTGCTGCTTTTTGTTTCAGCACCTCTATGTCAATATTTGCGGCTTTACGTTTTACCTCGAAAAACGTAGCTTCATTGTTCAGCTCGTTCTCGGCCACAATGTCAATTTCATTTTCACCTTTACGGTCCCACCATCCGCCAATCCGTGTATAGGCCTGACGTTCAATAAGCACGCGTCTGAAATAGCGTTCGAGCATCAGGCCACTGAATGTTTCGTAGTCACGGTTTATAATCGCTTTCATACTTTCGTAGTTATCTATTTCCAGCATATAGCTGTATTTGTAGATAAAGCGGAACCAGAATATGAAGAAGTTGTCTTCTATTGTATAGCGGACATTCTTGGTGGAACTTTTTTCAAACAAAGGCTGTTTTTTTGCTATAACCTCATACTCGTTTTCCAGTTTTGTCAGGTAGCCACCGATTTCCCTACCCACCACGCTTTCTATTTCCGAACGGGATGTCTTGCCTCTTGCTATAGCTGATAGAATTGAAAAATAAACACCGTAGTCTTTGCCAAACTCCTCAATAAGTATGGCTTTGCCTTCTCCAAGGAAAATGGAATCGGCTTTTACAATTTGATTCAGCATTTTTTCTTTGGTCGTAGCTCCTGCATCTACAAGCAACTGTACATATTTTGCCACACCTCCGGTAAATGAATATAAGGCCAACAAGTCTTCTGCCGTGTGGTCAGAATTATATTCTGTCAGTATTTCCTTTAGTACGGATGGAGTAAATGGACGCACTGTCATAAAACGTGTCTGCCTGTTATATAATGGTTCTTTCTTGTCTTTGAATATCTTTGTCATCATGGAATAAATAGAACCGCAAACAATAAGGTTTATATGGGCTTTATTACTGTAAATGTCCCAGATACGTTGCATGTCGCTGTATACCGCCTTGTTCACGCGGAAGAATTCCTGAAACTCATCAATGAACAGGGTTATAGGCCGGTCTATGGAAAGTTTCATTATAAATTCAAATATGTCTGTAAAATGTTCAGTCCGCCCAATTGTCGGTATTCCCAACTTATTTTCGATTTCAAGCTGATAGTCCTCGCATAAGTCACTTTCTGCTTTGCGGGCAACGAAGAAATAAAGGATAGGTTCGTCCTCGTACGCTTTCCATACAAGAGATGTCTTGCCTATGCGACGACGTCCTGTCACTACTGTGAATTGTGCGTTATTCTTTGCTATCTCACGAATTTCATGCAGAGATGCGATTTCTTTTGATCTATCAAAAAATTTCATATTTTATTCTTTTTATCCCAACTTCCGAAACGACTGTTTCCGAAACGGTCATTTCGCTACTGCAAATATAGCGTTTTTTTCTGTAATTCTGTTGTTAGACTTTATAAATCCGTAAAATATAACAAGTATAAACATTACCATACCTATAGTCTTTACAACCAACAATTCTCTCAAACCTTTCGTAACCTGCAGCAATCTGCAAACGCGAAATTGGTTGTTGTATCTTTGCAATGTCGAAAGGAACAAGGCGGCACGGACATTAAAGCCACAGCCGGCAGGCGGAAATGAACGTAGCGGCTGTTCTGGAAGGCATGAGATAATAACAAATAATGTATAACAACCAAAAAGAAAGGAAAGAAACATGATTAGGTATAAACTTTATCAGAACCGCAATTCAAACAGTAACACAAACGGTAAATGGTATGCACGCGCGGTGTGCGAGGAAACTTACGATACAGAGAAGCTGGCGGCTCACATGTCATCACACAGTTCGCCGTTCTCGGCCGGTGTTATCCACGGAGTGCTGAAAGACATGATAGCATGTATCAAGGAACTCGTGATGGACGGCAAGAACGTTAAGCTGGACGACTTGGCCATATTCTCGGCAGGTCTGAGAACATTGCCGGCCAACAGTCCCGAAGAGTTCACCGCCTCTGCCAACATCGACAGCGTCCGCCTGAGAGCGCGCTCAACAGGAGTGTTCCGCTCATCAGTGCTGACACGCGAGGCAAAGACCAAGCAGTTCTCACAATATACGGTAGGCGAGGGCAGCGAAGTAGAGATGCCATAATGCAGTAGAGTGAAGCTGCCATAAACATTAAGAAGCTTACTTTCATTGTGTTAACCCAAATCTGGAGTTATGATTCTGCCGGTATTTCTGCCTTGTATTGAACTGACTTTCGTTAGATTTTTTGCAGGCACTTTTATAATTCATAATTAACAATTCATAATTAACAATTCATAATTAACAATTCATAATTAACAATTAGCTGGCGCTGAACTTCGTTTGCGCTTAGCACCTTGCGCCAAAAGAAACAAAAAGACGGATGGAGGCAGAAATACATAAAATAGACAAAACTATATGCGGTCTGATGATGATTTGGGTTTTATAACGTTGACGGGCATTGGTCATGCAGATTTAAGCTGGCTGATGTCTGTCAACTTTGTTAATAAAACGGAAGCATGTTGTGAAGTATATCTTATGACAGTCAGACATTTATCTCCTGCCTTGGCTGTTCAGGACTGTTTGTGCACCTGAATTTTTTATCGGTGCATTGATGTTGTTTACATCTATTTTTTATAAATTTGCCAATTGAAACACAGACAATTTTTATGATAAAGTTTAAGGATATAACAGAAGACGACAAGGAACTGATACAGAGTTTTACGCTTTGGGGCGAAAGACAAAACTGCGACCTGTCGTTCTCGAACCTGATAAGCTGGCGCTTTCTTTACAACACACAGTTTGCGATAGTGGACGACTATCTTGTGTTCCGTTTTTACATGGGACATCATCTGGCCTACATGATGCCTGTGCCGCGGCCGAAGCGGCAAGAAGACGGTACGTTTAAGGTGGAGCCGTGTGACGAATGTTCGGTTAGCGTGATACGTGCCATACGCGACGACTCGATAGCCATGGGGCATCCGTTTCTGATGCTTGGCGTATGCAACTATATGCGCGACATCATTGAGGAGCATTTCCCCGACACGTTCGACATAAAGCCCGACCGCGACTTCAGCGACTATATCTACACTCGCGACAAACTGATAAACCTTTCGGGAAAGAAACTGCAGAGCAAGCGCAACCACATAAACAAGTTTAAGAACCTTTATCCTGACTACAGATACCGCGAGCTTACGCCGGAACTTATTCCGCAATGCCTCGAACTGGAACGGCAGTGGCGCCGCACATCTAAAGACGACAACGGAGATGTGCCCGATGAGGACCTATCAGAGGAACTGCGCTCAATGACGCGTGCGTTTAACCGATGGGATAGGCTGGGACTTGTTGGCGGAACAATATTTGTAGGCGACAAGCTTGTGGCCTTCACCTTCGGCTGCCCGATAAACCAGTGTACGTTTGACGTGTGTGTTGAGAAGGCCGACGTAAACTATGAAGGAGCATTCACGATAATAAATCAGGAGTTTGTGAAGCATCTGCCCGAGCAGTATTATTATATCAACCGTGAAGAAGATATGGGCGACGAAGGACTGCGGCGCGCCAAACTGTCGTATAAGCCCGATATACTGCTTGAGAAGAACGTGATAATGGAGAAACATCCGCTGGCGGCATTTGAAGATCAGGACCGCATAAAGGAAGAAACACGCGAGATATGGAAACAGGTGTTCAACGATCCAGACAAGTTTATCGACCTTTATTTCTCGCGTGTCTACCGCAGCGAGTATAACGTGTGCTGCCAGATAGACGGAAAGGTGGTGGCTGCGCTGCAGACATTGCCTTACACCATGCTTTATGACGGATGCGAGGTGAAGACTGTATATGTAAGCGGAGTGAGCACGCGGCCGGAATACCGCCGTCAGGACATAGGCAACAACCTTATGCGGCAGGCACATTTCCGCGTATATTACAGGGAAATAGTGTTTGCTTCTCTTATTCCTGCCGAAGACTGGCTATATGAATGGTATGAGAAGTGCGGATATGCCCGTGTGATGACATGCACGCCTCCGCCGGCAGATACCATGGCTACGTCGTTTGAAGAGTTCGACCGCATTCAGCGCGCAAAGCGTTGTGTGCTTCTGCATGATGAAGATGGCTATGAGGTTATACGCGAAGACATACGCCTGGCAGGTGATGAATATCGTCCGCAGGCCAAAAACATTCAGGCCATGTTGCGCGTGATAAACGCCAAGAAGGCTCTGGAATTGTATGCCGAACTGAATCCTGACAAAGATATGGTGCTGAGGGTTGAAGGTGATGCCGACATTCCGATGAATAATGCCTACTATGTAATAAAGAACGGAAAGGTGCGCCAGACGGATGAGCCTTACGCCGAAGCCTTGAAGCTGACAATAAACGGCCTGGCAGAATTTCTGTTTGATGGCATAGGGGCAGAAATGAACCTGATGCTGAATTAAGTTAAACCCAAATCAGTCATTAGACCGCATATAGCTTTATCTATTTCGTGCATTCATGCTTTCAGTCCGTATTTTTGTTTCTATTGGCGTCTTTTTGTTCGCTTTTTCTTGACATAGCCCGCTATGCCTGCGAAAAATCTAACGAAAATCCGCTCAATATAAAGCAAAAATCCCGGCCGAATACTAATGCCAGATTTGGGTTAAAAGTGAAAAGATAAAAGTGAAAAATCCATTAGCTATCTTGCTTTAATACAATGGCTAATGGATTCTTCACTTTTCACTTTTATCTTTTCACTTCTTAGAGTTTCGTCTTCAGCTCGTAAAGTTTTGTAGAGTTGCTGCCTTTGATGAGTATGCAGAAGCCTTCAGGCTTGTTCTCGTCAATGGCTTGCTTAACCTCTTCAACGTTGTTGAACTTGCGGAACGGGCAGTCAGTAGATTTAAACTCATCTCCTACGAGCCACACCTGCTCAATATCTAAGGCTTTCAGCATGTCTGCAACCTTTTGATGTTCCTCGTCGCTCACTTCGCCAAGTTCCTTCATTGCGCCTATTATGGCCATCTTGTGGTCGGCCTTAATCTCTTTGAAGTTCTTCAGTGCAGCCTCCATGCTTGTCGGGTTGGCGTTGTATGCGTCGATAATCAGTTTGTTGCTTGCCGTAACCTCCAGTTCCGAGCGGTTGTTGGTAGGCACGTAGTTGGCAAGCGCATGGCATATCTGCTCTTCGGTAACATCAAAATAAAGACCGATGCATGCTGCTGCGAGCATGTTGTATATGTTGTAGCTGCCAATCATGTGTGTCCTTACTTCGTTCCACTGGGCTTTGCCGTGGCGCCATCTGAAGTTGAGGAACGGGTCGCATGACAGAAACTCTCCGCATACGCTAAGTTCATCGCTGTCCATGGTGCCGTATTTTATAAGGTTCAGTCCGCTTGAAATCTTCAGCAGATGCTCGTTTTCGTTGTGTATGAACACCGTGCCGTTGTGCTCGCGCAGATAGTCGTAGAGTTCACCCTTGGTGCGTATCACACCTTCAAACGAGCCGAAACCTTTAAGGTGAGCCTTGCCCACGTTGGTTATTATGCCGTAGTCAGGCTCGACGATGTTGACCAAAGTCTTGATTTCGCCCGGATGGTTGGCTCCCATCTCTATCACGGCAATATCGTTTTCGGCCGTGAGGCGCAGCAGCGTCTTAGGCACGCCGATGTGGTTGTTGAAGTTGCCCTGAGTGTAGAGCACGTTATATTTTTCGGCCAATACGGTTGCCACGAGTTCCTTTGTCGTGGTCTTGCCGTTGGTGCCGGTTATTCCAATGATTTTAGTTCCTAGTTTGCGGCGGTGGTAGTTGGCCAGCTGTTGCAGCGTGGTCAGGCAGTCGTCAGTAAGAATATACCTGCTGTCGCCTTCAACGGCAAACTCTTTTTCGTCGATAACGGCATACGAACAGCCCTGTTCGAGAGCCTTGGCTGCAAAGGCGTTGCCGTTGAACGATTCGCCTTTCAGCGCAAAGAAAATAGAACCTTTGGGGCAGTCGCGGCTGTCGGTGGTAACCTGCGGATGCTCGGTGAAGATTCTGTATAATTCTGATATGTCCATGTGTGATAGTTTTATTGGGTGCAAAAGTACATCAAAAAATCGTACCATGACAATTTTGCGGCCAAATAATAATCTGTTCTGCACATATTTTCTTACCTTTGTGACTCTGTTGATACAGAAAAAATTATTGATGAAACAAAAGATATATTGTTATAAATGCTAATCTGAAACTTTTTGAATAAAATGAAATACGTAAACGAAACGGTGCGCCGCCAGGACCGCCTGCTCAACGAGGAGCGTGCCTTGCAGCTTATTAGAGACAGCGAATATGGAGTGTTGTCCATGGTAGATGCTGACGGTGGAGCCTATGGCCTGCCGCTGAATTATGTTTGGGACGGCGAACACAGCTTGTATATACATTGTGCTCCTGAAGGAAAGAAACTCAGGGCCTTGGCGCACAATCAGGATGCGTCGTTCTGCATAGTCGGCAATACTAATCTGTTGCCGTCTCGCTTCACTACCGAATATGAAAGCGTGGTTATGAAGTGTAATGCCGTAATTGTGCTTGATGATGAAGAAAAGAGGCACGCACTGCAACTGCTGATAGACAAGTTGGCGCCTGAATATAAAGAAGCCGGAATTAAGGCCGCTGAAAAATCGTTTCATCGTGTAGGCATAATACGTCTTGACATAATTGAGTTCAGCGGCAAGTGTAAGGCTGTTCCGTCGGCTCATTGAGGTTTAAACCCAAATCAGGCGGCTTGGATATAAATATATTTTCCGACTTGTTTTTATTCTTTATAAAAAACGTCAAAAATATAAAGAGTCTCGATATTTATGAGTATTTTTGCCATCTGTTGAGATTAATTTTATTCTTTAATTTATATTGTGAAAAGCTTTATTCCATATATATTGAACGTTAACGGGCAACTGATTGATTTGTCAGAGCCTTGTGTTATGGGCATTCTCAATGCCACTCCCGATTCTTTTTATGCCGGCAGCCGCAAGCAGACTGAAGCTGAGATTGCTGCAAGGGCCGACCAGATAATGGCCGAAGGCGGCAAGATTATCGACGTAGGGGCTTTCTCTACGCGTCCCGGTGCGGCTCATGTTACTGAGGAAGAAGAAATGGAGCGCATGCGCATGGCATTGAAAGCCGTAAGAAGCGTGCAGCCCGATGCCCCCGTTTCTGTCGACACGTTCAGACCCGAAGTGGCCCGCATGGCTGTTGAAGAGTTTGGGGCTGGCATAATAAATGATGTATCTGAAGGCAACGTCAATGGTGCTTTCGGCGGCAGCGAGGCTTATACGGCAGGCGATGAGGTCGGCGAAGGCGGATGTGAGTGTCCAGAGATGTTCAGGATGGTGGCCCGTCTTGGCGTGCCTTACATACTCATGTCGGTCAAGCCCGACATAATGAGCATGATGAAGGCTTTTGCTCATGAAGTGCAGACGCTCCATTCTCTTGGTGTTAAGGACGTGATTCTCGACCCTGGCTTCGGCTTCGGCAAGACGCTTGAGCAGAATTATGAACTGCTTGCCTCTTTGGGAAAGTTGCGCGAGTTTAATCTTCCGCTGCTTGTCGGCGTGTCGCGCAAGTCGATGATTGCGCGCCTGCTCGGCACTGATGCCGATCATTCGCTCAACGGCACATCGGTTGTCAACACCATTGCCATGATTAATTCGGGTGCGTCAATTCTGAGAGTACACGACGTAAAGCCGTGTGTTGAGGCTGTTACTATTGTAAAAGAAGTATTTAAGTATGTTTGAATTTGGCATAAAAGATTTTGTCGATATATTTTGCGTGGCCCTGATGCTGTATTACATTTACAGACTGATGAAGGAGTCGCGCTCGCTCAACGTGTTTATCGGCATCATGGTGTTCATCGTTGTCTGGCTGTTCGTGAGTCAGATTCTTGAGATGCGCCTTCTCGGAAGCATTATGGACAAGCTGGTAAGCGTGGGTGTCATTGCCATAATAATATTGTTTCAGGAAGAAATACGCAAGTTCTTGTATAATCTTGGTGCGCACCGCCGCGTGAACGGAATAATAAGGCTCTTTGTCTCGGGCGATAATAAGGACAAGGTTGACATGGAGTCGATAATGCCTGTCGTGATGGCTTGCATGAACATGGGAAAGGCGCGCATCGGAGCGCTCATTGTCATCGAGCGCATATCGTCGCTCGACGATATCGTTGAAACCGGCGACATCATCGATGCAAACATAAACCAGCGACTTATAGAGAATATCTTCTTCAAGAATTCGCCTCTGCACGACGGTGCGATGGTCATATCAAAGAAGCGTATCAGGGCTGCGGGATGTATCCTTCCCGTGAGCCACAGCATAGATATCCCGAAGGAACTCGGACTGCGCCACCGTGCTGCAATGGGCATATCGCAGGACAGCGATGCCATAGCCATTGTCGTGTCAGAAGAAACCGGGCGCATTTCGGTGGCCATAAAGGGACAGTTCCACCTGCGCTTGTCGGCCGAACAGCTTGAGAGCATACTTACACGTGAACTTGACTTCTGAATCATGACGTCATGGCTTGTGCCTTTCCGGTATCCATGTCATGACGTCATGATTCATTTAACTCCAGCCGTAATCAGTATTCAGCAGGCTGTAGTTTTATGTTGATTGTATTTCCGCTTTTGTTTTCTTGGTCATAGTGGACTGTTAATGGAAAGACAAACAATACTACAATAGAAAACAAGAAGACGGCAGAATACACCGATATGCTTATATAACATTTAGAACATATCTTGCCTGCTGATTTTGCTTTGTTTTATTTTATTCCTTTTATCTTGTTGATGCCGACGGCTTTCTTCGTGTTTCACATTGAAACTGATTTCATTCCCATATATTCTTCATGCTCTTTTTGGTTTTATTCCGGTGACAAATTGCTTTTGTTTCAATAATATGTATTACAAAAAGTATAAAATACCGCTTGTTTAGTTAATAAAAGTAATTTTTATCTTGAAAACAATTAAAAAATGAAATTGTAACGCTTTTTTAATGTTTCGTATTTTTATTTCTGAAAATAAAGAACTATATTTGTGAAGTCTCAATTTATAGTTTGTTATCATGATAGATTTTAAAAATTTCTCAGCTATTCAGACTTGTCTCGACGAGTATATGTCGCTTGCAGGCAAGAATGAAATTAACGACATGGAAGCCAACCGTGAGTTGGCCCGTGCCGGTTTGTTAGACGATTCTCTTCCAAATCCGGGCAAGCCATTAAGGCTCCTGCTCGCCGGTTTGAGAGATGCTAATCTTTTGCCTCAGAATATTAGGTAGATATACGGAACATGGGTTATCCGGCTGTCTACGACGATAGCCAAATGTCCGCTTGTCAACCAGTTTCAGTATTGCTGAAAGTCAGCAGCTGCAGGCTTGCCGGAAAAGATTAAATAACTGATTTTCAATGCACCTCATGGCATGTAAAAAGGCTGTGGAGTGCATTGAATTTATATGTGCCTTATGGCTGTTTCGGTTTAACGGTTGTTTACTTTACACGCTTATTGGCGTTAAATAATGCTAATGACATTCAACTTTAGCGCAACTTATCCGTCTTATACGTAAATTTGCAACAAATTATAACCTAAAAATAAACGAAAATTTATGATGAAGAAGAATTTATTGATTGTATCATTGGTTGCAGGATGCTTCATGGTGAGCAGCTGCGTAAGTAAAAAGGACTTGGAAAACTGCCAGCTTGAGAACAAGGAACTGACAAATAAATATCAGGAAACACAAGGCAAACTCTCTGACGCTAACTCTGAACTTGCTGCAAGCAAGGTGCGCGTTACAAGCCTTGAGGAGCAGCTTGCTCAGACTAAGAGCGCATATGAGGCACTGCAGAGCTCGCTCGACAAGAGTCTTACTGCAAGCAACCAGACAACTGTGAACATCTCTAAGCTGGTTGACCAGATCAACGAGTCAAACCAGTACATCCGTCACCTCGTTGAGGTTAAGAGCAAGAGCGACTCTCTGAACCTTATCCTCACAAACAACCTTACACGCTCGCTCAGCAAGGAAGAGCTGAAAGAGGTTGACGTTCAGGTGCTCAAGGGTGTTGTTTACATCTCTCTTGCCGACAACATGCTCTACAAGAGCGGAAGCTACGAGATCAACGACCGTGCTGCCGAGACTCTGAGCAAGATTGCAAAGATTATCAAGGACTATAAGGACTACGATGTGCTCATCGAGGGTAACACCGACAACGTGCCTGTAAACACATCTTCAGCTGCGATGAAGAACATCCGCAACAACTGGGATTTGTCTTGTCTCCGTGCATCAAGCGTTGTTCAGGCTCTTATCAATCAGTATGGCGTAGAGCCGAAGCGTCTAACTGCCGGTGGACGTGGCGAATTCAACCCTGTTACATCTAACGATACTGAGGTTGGCAAGCAGCGCAACCGCCGCACTCAGATTATCATCACTCCGAAACTTGACCAGTTCATGGACCTTATCGACAAGGCTCCCGAGAGTGCTGAATAATCAGAACATTAGAACTTAGATAATATAATCATAAGGTCGGACATACGGCAGGCGCCGTTTGTCCGGCCTTTTTCTTTTTTATATCCTTTTCATAAATGCCCTAGGCTTTCTGCCTTTTGTCTTTTTCCTATAGTATGTGTTTTTGCTTTTGGGGGATTGCTGTGCAGTATGCCTACGTGTCTCTGCATCATCTCAATATGTTTTCATGTTATTTTTGTGCTCTTGCTGCCGTTTTCGTGTTAAGTTTCTCATTTCTTTCCTTGTCGTTTATTGCTTGCGTTGGAGTATGTGGTGCGGATGTTGCTGAAAACTCATTAGTTTTCATTCAAAAAAGCGGCCGTTTTTGCTTCAAAAGTGGCCCGTTTTCGGGGTGAAAACAATAGGTTAATGATTTAAAACTTATTCATGCGGTTTTACTTTCACTATTTGCGCTTTTGGCGTTTGCTTTTGCCTGGTTGAAATAAAACAGGAGCAGTTTCCTTACACTTTTTCGTGCTTTTCTTTTTGCTGCTTTGTCTTGTCCTTGTCGTTATGCTTTTTCGGACTTCTGTTCAGATGTCCGTTATTGTTCTGCCGGCCTGCGCACGCGTAGACAAAAGATACTGTCAACGCTGCGCAGGCCGGAAGCCTTTTTCTTCAGTATTATCTGTTCATCACCTTCCAGGTCTTTCCGTCCTGTACGATAATCATTATTCCTTTATAGTCTTTTGGCGAAGCTATTCTCTGTCCGTCAGCGGTGTATGCCTTGTATGGCTTCTGCATGTCCGGCGTGCAGTCAGCCGTTGTGCCGTCTATTCCCGTTGTCGTCCTTTTGCCTGTTATCGTCATTCTTTTTATTTCCCATGTTCCGGCCTCCGAGTCGTTGCTCTTGTAGTGGAACACTATGCTGATTTTCTTTCCGGCATAGCTGTTTAGCGATATCTCGCCCGAGTCGATAAACGTCCAGTTGTTGCCTGCCGGCCATGTTATTCCGTCGAGTGCGGTTGTTGTTCCGTCGCATATTACTTCTACGCTGAATGTGCTTTCGGGCGACTTGCAGAAGTTTATTGCATGGTTAAATGTCAGTGTTGCCTCGCTGAATCCTGTAAGGTCTATTTCAGGAGAAGTCAGCGTTGCTTCTGCCGCGTATGCCCTGTTGTTGGCATATCCTGTGCCTTTCCATCCATATTTTGTGTCTCTTATCCACACCTCAAATCCGCTGTATGGTTCGCTTATGTTCTTTGCCGTGAAGCTGCCGGTTTCTGATGTGAATGTTGCCTGATATATTGTTTCTTCCGTAGGAACGTCCGGATTGTCAGTATAGTCAGATGTCGTTACGGTGTTTTCCGGGTCAAAGGCATAGTCTATGCTGTCGCCCCATATATATTCCATGAGGTTGGGGAAGTCTACAAACGGATTGCGGTTGCCCTGAATCTTGTACACTTCGTTGTTGCGCTCCACTTCAGTCTGGTCAACGCCGTCGGTCTTGGCCCACTCTATATATAATGTGTATGCCCATTCGCGCAGGGTGGGGTAGTCTCCTTGCTGAAGTATCTGCAGGGCCTGCGTGCCTGACCATGTAAAGTCCTGGTATGCCGTAGCCATATACATATATCCTCGCGCAAAGTCGCCTTTCCATTTGTCTGCCGGCTCCCACAGCTTATATCCGTTGCTGCCCGTGCCCACCTTGGTGCATCCGTTGTCGGTGCTGGCGTTGTTAACCTTTCCCATTGGGTAGTTCGATTTTGCCGAGTTTATCTTCTGTTCCGACGGCATCAGGTTATACAGGTCTTTGTATGCCTGGTTTTCGCTTCCGCCCCACCAGCTTTTCGGGAAAGAGGGCTCTATGTTCATGCCGCTTACAGCCTGACCTTTGTTGCCGAAGTATCTTTTGTCGTTGCTGTATCGGTCAACCACCTGTCCGTCGTCCAGACGGTCTGTCGTGTAGAAGCCTTCCCATGTGCGTCCTGAGCCTGAGCCGTATTTTAGCACGGTGGCATTCTTTATTATGTTATGCACTGCCGTTTTCAGTTCGGCTCCCTTCTTGCCTTTCAGCGAACTGTAATAGTTTTGCGGAATCTGTGCTATTGCGGCTGTTGCCGTCAGCATGGCCGTTGTTATGGCCGCGATAAAAAATTTTCTCATGTCTTTCTTAATGCAGGTTTTTAAATTTAGACAAATCTTCTGTTTGTAAATACTTGTATTATGAATTTTGCAAATGTATCGAAATATTTTTTAATCATACAACCTTTTCCTCTATTTTTATTCATTATTCTAAATATGTCGTCTCGTATTCGCCCGTGTTTCCGTTTTCTTTTTTTGCCGTCATGTAAAGCTGTGTCAACGAAAAGCAGACGGCTATACTCTCAAGATAAAATAATAAGGCGCCTGAGAGCGTCTGTCCGGTTGCGGAATTTAACGCGTCTGCATCCTAATGGCAGATTGGCTGCATAATACACCTTAATATTATTTTCATGATTCCTCCTTTTTCGTGGCAATGCTCTTAATGGTTTTTATTCCTGTCCTCTTGGAGAAGTTTGTCTTTCATGCCTTTTTCTCAGTCAGAATGGGATTTTAAATCATATATACAATATTTTACTTTTGCCCTGTCCGATTTTTTGTTTGAATGTGTTGTTTGCGTTTTCGCTTTTTGCCAATCTTTATGCTTCCTGATTTTAGTTTTGCCTTTAAATTCTGCCATCGGTCTTTGAATTTTGCCATTAGCATGTGATTTTCATCCTTTCCGTCCTGTCTTATGTCCTGTTCCTGTGTCACAAGTCAGCTTATTTCTTTTGTAAAATATAACAATGTGAATGGTGTAAAATCCGCACTCAATATGTGAACGTCTGTTAAAATCAGTCTAAATTTGAAACTTTTTTCAGAAAAGATTTGGCAGTTTGGTGAAAACCCCGTACTTTTGCATCCGCTTTTGAGAGCTGACGCTCCCTGA
>ENA-ORNP01000788-ORNP01000788.1-human-gut-metagenome-genome-assembly--contig:-NODE-788-length-35984-cov-6.804392_pt1 | contig 35984 bp, 33 predicted proteins | sample MGYA00242119_ERZ509030 | MGnify/ENA primary metagenome ERZ509030 (study PRJEB26280, sample SAMEA2338708) | human gut metagenome | biome: human gut; feature: human-associated habitat; material: faeces... | reverse complement strand
GTCCCATGTTCATTAAAAAGACAATAAAAATATAGGAGGAAAACACACTATGAGTGGAAAATTCATGAAAATCAAACGTATAGTCATTCCAACAATCACACTAATCATCATGACATCCCAATTACTTGGATGTTCATCAGTAACATCCAAAGAGATGTTAGACATGATAGATCGACAAGAGGCAATTGTCATAGAGGTGCCCGAGCCGATCAGTGAGGAGCAAGGTACCACCATAGAATACGAATGGACAGAGTTAGCTAGTCTAACCACTTATCCAGAGTTTAGAACAACCTTTGATGACACCTTCAACATCGTACCATATGGCACAGGAGGCAAAGCTGGAACCGTATACATCGATCTATCCGGCAATCAGACCAACAATGGTACCTTATACAATGCCTTAATGAATCAGAAATTTGCAGAAGCATGGAACAACACCGACAACCTCAAGAAAATCATAGAAGCAGTCAAGGGAACCTATGTAGACATCGATTCCGACACAGAAGCAATCACCGCAGCATTAAATGCATATTTCAATTTAACAAGTGACGCAGAGCCAAATTATTACAATGGCAACAGCACCCTAACACGAGGCGAGTACTTAGGTATGCTTTATAGAGCATCCACACCAGTAGAAGATTTAACAGACAAGTCAGGTTTAACAGAAAGCATTGAAGATACTGATACCGCTTTATTTGCCAGTCAACTAGCCGACAAAAGTTATCTAACAACTGCAGACAGCAGTTTAAACACCAGTACCTTCAACAGCACCATCACCCGTGCCGAAGCCATTTACACCATAGTTCAAGAATACTATGCAGACGAATACAAGAGTGCAACAGGCAAAGAAAGCAGTTACAGTGATGCCAAAAATGGTGGAAACATAGCCGAAAAAGCAGGCTTCAAAGTCAAAGACAAAAAGACAGGCGAAATCACCGAAAAGAAATATTGGAAATCATACGAGTTAAGTTATAGCATGCAGAATGAAGCAAAGGGAATGCCAACAGACCTTTACAAAGCCGTAGTAGTAGCAAAGAACCATAACCTAATCACCGGCGACGAGTGCCGCTGGTCAGATGGTTTAACAAAGACAGAAGCAATCAACTTAATTACAAAAGTTTATGAGGATTTAGCAGAGACAAATGGTTATCTTAACAATGCCGAGCGAGGCAATGCAACAGGTGAAGCAGTAGATGGCAGTGAAAATACAGTAGTAGAAGATGTAGGTGGCAGTGGCGAAGCATATAAAATTTATAGTGATGCATTAATAGTAAATGAAGATGGAACCTATGATTTCACAGAGTCATTCATAGGTGGATTAATGTCATATGATTTCTTTGCTGGATGTAATGAAGAAGAAGTAAGAGACTATGTAAAATCAAATGATACATTTAAGATATTATTAATAGATGGGACACCAGAGCTAATAGATGGGTTTATAAATAGTGTAAGTATGAATGGAGAAATCAACTTAAAGCAGTTATTAGGACAGAATGACACATCCAATAGTAATACTAGCAGTAACAAAGGAAACAACACCAATAGTGACAAAGGAAACAGCAGTTCCACAAGCAATAACACAGGTAATAATGCAGGAAGTCAATCCAACACAAACAGTTCAAACATTGGAAGTAATTCAAGTACACCAGCAGAGCAAGCGCCAGCTCCAAGTAATTCAGAAAGCCAGGATGTAATCAATAATGGAGATGGTACAATCACTGCACCGGGTGGAATAGTTTATGAGGATGGATCCAACTTCGGCAACGGTCCATCTACAAATTATGGTAATGCTATTTACTAGAGTCAATTAAACTACAAACGACATAAGTTTTTGTAAAGACTGCTAATGGAATCATTAAAAAGATTTCATTAGCAGTAAATCAAATTGTATAGAAAATTTAATATGAGTAAAAATGAGTGGAAAATACATGAGAATCCATCATCAAAGCAGTCAAAGTAAAACAGATTAGCAGTTAATATACAAAGAGACACATATCAAAATAAATAGAAGTAAAAAATTTATATAAAGACAAAGCATAAAAATTAGGAAGGAGGCAGAAGGAAATGCCAGTATACAGATGTATTAAGAAACTTAAAGATAGTGCTAATACAAGTACAACCAAATTCGTCTTACAGAACATCCAGACAAAAGAAACATATACAGTTCCAAAAGATGAATTAAAAATCAAAATGACAGCGAATCAAGTGCAGATTACAAATCTTCAAATTGATTCGCAAGGAAGATTGATAGACAAGCAGGAGCAATCAATACAACAGCAGTCAAATCAATCCAAAACTCCGAGACAGTTATCTGATATGACAAATAGGGAATTAAAAGATTACATCACACAATTGCAAGAGACAGATAAAATTACGAATAAGAAAATAATATTAATATTAAGAGAGATAATGAATCGGTGTGAGGGGTTGGATAATGGAATCAGTGATTTATCAGAGCAATTGCAGATGAAAGAAAGTAATATGCCAGAAGATTCCATGATAGACACCACTACACAATTGCAAGCAATTGAAAATTATTTCATGGAAAATCAAGATAACATAAGTGAAATTAAATCAAGCATTCAAGATTTATCAACACAGCTATCAAATCTAACATTACCTGTACAGACACAATCAAATACAGATAAATCAGAGATAAAATCCACAAAAAATATAATAGCAGAAGATGGAAAATTAGAGATACCAAGTGATGAATATAGTCAATATTTTTATAAGATGTATTTCACACCGGAATCGCAGTACAAAGCAGATCAAGACTTGTTATCACAATTAAAGGCTTATGATTATACAACACCAAATATACAAATAGCACCAGATACAATAGAAAGATTAAAGGAAGAGATAGCAAAGACAGCAGAAGCATATTACAAGACAGAAGAATTTTATAATGCACAATATAATGATTTTTCATCAAACATTCAAGGTTCAGTGTTATTTGCAACATTAACTGGTGCAGTATCAAGTCAGATAAAGCTAGCGACTGGGATGTCATTAGATTCACTTAAAAAGATTGTGAAAGAAACTTATAATTTGACAGATAGGCTTAATAAAAACAAGCGAGATCAAGCAAAGTATGAGCAGGCATTAGCCGATTTTAAGACCAAGAAAGAATTAACAACAGAGCAGTCTAAAAAATTAATGAACGAGATATCTGGGGTATGGAATTGTGCAGTAGAGTTTATAGGGAACAATCCAGAATGGGAAGTCATGTTGTATGTAATACAGACGTTGAACTATATGCATTTAAAAACATTTAAGATAGGCACTAATTATAGACCAGATGCAGTAATAAATGACAAAGGTTCAATGAAAGCAATTAGGGATGACACATTATCAAATAAAAAAACAAAAAGATTAACCGAGTATGCATTAACCGAATATTTTAATTGGTATATGCAAAGGTCAGATGTACAGAATAAGGAATATGAGTGCTTGAAGCAGGTGTATGATAGGTTTATAATATCATATTTTGCTTCGAAGAAGCTCTTGTATGAAAAAGGTTTCTACCCATTTTCAGATTTAACAACAAAAGAAATAAATGGAGCAGTCGTTGTATTAACAGAGATAGGCTTATATTTAAGCAATGTATCAAGTGTAGCAGCAATGAGCAATATGAATTCATTTGTGACAAATAATAATAATCGAAGAAAACACCAATATTCAATAGCAATCCCATCAGATTTAACACAATACATATAAGAGAGGAGAATAAGCATGGAAAGGCAAAAAAGAAAAAAGAGCATAAGATCACGCATCCTAGCCCTAACCCTAGCAATCCTAACCGCCTTCACAGCACTACCATCCCAAACAGTACAGGCAGATAATGTAGGAGGTAATGTCAGTGGTGGTGGAACCGGAGGCATGGGAGCGACAACAGATGCGAAGGCATGGAGTTCGAATGACCAAGGTTATCGTTTTTACTTAGTAGATGAGAATTTCAACCGTGTCACTGATATCTATGACTTTACATTTACTTATACAGATGCTAAAGAGGCAATATTTGAGACTAGATTTGATTCATCATCTAGTCCAGCAGGACATCATTTAATGTCAATTCAAGAGCTAGCCAGACTAACCCAACAATCAGTCACTTTGATTCCAAAGCCTGTCTTAAATAACAAAGGGCAAGGAGTGGCATTCAAGGAGTGGTTTTTAAAGAACATTAAGGGTTCCGGTGGTATCTTAAACAGTGGAAGTAGTGGTTCAAACAAAGGTCATACAGGCAGTTCCTCGGGCAGTCATACAGGAAGCACTTCATCCGGTAGCAGTTCATCCGGTAGTGCAAAAGAGTACAATACATACATGGATTTACCACAGGAATTAAGAGATAGCATTACAGACTCATATCCTATCTTAAAGAGTGATCCTAGTTATTATGCACCGGGTTTGAAAGATTTGAAACCGAATCAGTTAAAAGCAACATTGGAAAGTGAATTAAATGTAGCATCAGCGATGTATTTAGAATATGCAAGGATATTTGCAAAGACATATAATGCGACAAATAAGATTTTAACAACAGACATGATAAAAAGAGCTGCTGCAATGTACACATTAAACCGCTTAGGTGCAAGTGATGATACAAATAAATTTGTAGTAAATTATACATATTGTAATGTAAGTATAAATAGTGCAGTAAAGCAACCATCACAGCAAGAAAGCTTACTAACCCAATCCATCCCTCTAGCAAAACCAGATACAGAATACACAGACACCTCTACAGAAGGATGTCCAGCCTTAATCTTTTTAAACAATACAGCAGCGATTCAAGTAAGTGGTTATGCAAGTGCAATGGAGGCAATGTCCAAAGGCAATTACAATCTCATCATAGAGCCTATCACTTGGTTACATATAAGTACCGGATCAGCATATGAATCATACAAAACATATGGAAGTTATTATAATATAGCGAGAAAATGGGTAAGTAAAGGTGGAAAAGATAGTGGAAGTTTTTACAATTCATATATGGGATCGTTAGGAAATAATTGTTTAGTAGTATCAAGAGAAAGTAAGAGCATGGATGGAAGTAAAGAGATCAAGCCAATAACATCAGCAGTGCATCGAAAAATCAGTGAAACAGTAAGTCTAATAGAAGCAGGATATGGTTTATCAATGCATATGTATAGCAGTAGTGACTTCGATGAATCCGGCACCCATACCTATGACCCTATCCTAGGTACTCTTCCAGGACCAGCCCCAGACCCATCAGACTTACCACAAGACAGCCCAGACAAAGGTGGCAACACCATCACCATTATCAAAAATTATGTCACTGAAACGAATGGAACAGAGCAGACTGATGGTAATTACACACGAGTAAAAAACCCACATACAATCGAAATAGAAGATGAGCCAAATTATAAAGTAGTAGAGTGGAATACCTCAACGAAAGAAGCACCGAGTATACCAGATGGTTCCAAGACCCCATGGAGTACACTCATTCAGACATCAACAAAGACGAATACAGGCACCACACCTACAGCAGTAGAATTAAGTAATAAAGAGAAAGTAATGTATATAAAATTAAAGAAAGCAGATGGTATCAGTGAAAATCCGGAAGTAACAGGTGACTGGGTACTAAATGAGAGTGAGCTCACCACCTCAGTAAGTAGCAAACAGGCTACTATTTTTTTGCATAAAATTTAGGCAGAGTTATACAAAGAATATCCAAGTTACACAAATCAAATCCTTCAACTCAATCACTTCAAATCATCAAATCACTTCACATAAATCAGACCACATAGTAAAAATTTAAAGAGCAGGGATGTTTAGTAGTGTGGGGTAAGTAAGACTTGTTACGGTCTTATTCGTATTAATATAGTAGCAAGTATACAATCGCTCAATCAGTAAAAATTTAATTCAAATCAGAAATTCTTTTAGCAACAATCCAAGTATCAAAATAGCCATCAACAGAATCATGGGTAATAAGGTAATTAATTTTGGGAGCATTATTACGTACGACTTGTTTGGTATGCTCGCTTAATTGTGTGTGCCTGCTATCTGTAGGAAAAACTAAGTCATCAAATACACCATTACGTCTTAGGTATTGAAAAGCAGTAGGCATAATATTAGAAAGTGGATATTGTTTATTTTTTTCAAGAAGCTGTGCAAGGCACGCATAAGCTTTTGTAGGATTAGACCAAGAAGTTAAAACAACATTCCTGCGTAAGCCTTTGGAATACATATAACCTTTTTGACCACATAAATCACTGACAGCAACTTCATCCATATTAGTGATGCAATAGCTTACAACAGTATCAAAACGGCTGTGTTTTTCAACACCTTCAGTAGAAGTCATACCAAGCCCCCAGATAGGTTGTATTTCTACATTAGTAACATCTAAAGGCAAATTACAGATAATATGATAATGCCAGTTAGCATTTTTCATCCTAGAAAAAGTTGCAATATATATAAAATCAGAAAACTTGCGTTTAATGCGTTGGATGAACTTTTTAAATTCTTTATGACAATTGTCAATAACAGTCCAATCAGTATTACTTTTATTAGGATCAAAAGTAAGAGTAATGAAACAGACATTAGGAACTTTAAAATTATTATAAGAAAGTTCCCGGAACGTGCGTCTTCTGGTAGAAAGGCGTTGAGTATAGTTTGCCTTAAAATATTTGCTTTTAGATTCATCAGAAGAATCTGAAAGAGCAGTATTATCTTCTGAAGAACTAGAATCTTCGTTTGTAGATTCCAATTGTCCAAGTCCGGGAAAAGAATAATCAGACAATTTCGTATTTTTAAGTTCTTTTCCAAGTTGAAGCATACGTCCGAAATCTTCAGCAAAATTTTCTTCAACATTAGTGAAAGTTGTAATCTTAGTACCGGATGCACCAATCTCCAGCTTAAAATGATCAGCCATAAAAAGAACCCCCCCTAACAGAATATAAGCAGATTATAGCATAAATCAACCATGTAAGGCATTAAAAAGAAAATAGATAACAAAAAAATCATCATTAAAATTATATATATATACTATATAAAAACTGAAAGTGAAGTAAATAGTAAGATGACAGTGCTTATAGAAGAAAAGGCTTGCAATTCACTGTAAAGAGCGTTACTATCTCCACACTAAAAAATAAGAAAGGGGAAAGACAAAATGATGTTAGAAGAATTTTTATTTAATATAGCAATGTTATTCTTAGCACTTGCATGTGTAATTTGGATCCAAAAGCAAATAATCAAAGTAATTATCTGGTTTCTAAAAAATGAGGAGTAGAGTAGTAGGAAAGTGTTTGTCAGAATCATCCGGCAAGCACTTTTCTTCTATATAAGAACTAGTTAATAAGAATAAAAAGCAGAAGATAGAGAAAGAACTAGTTAGCAGATAATAAATGCATGTATCATTAGTAATCAAGAAAAGTCAAGAGCATTGGTATGTTAAGAAAAAGCAATTTTAAATTTTAAAGGAGAAAGAAAAAATGATTAAAAGAGCGCGCAAAATAAGTTTAACAGTCTTAACAGCCATGCTAATGGCAGTGACAACCATCTCTCCTGCATTTGCAGCAGATGATGTACAAACAACAACAGAGGCAGGTACAAAGCAGACTACTGTAACATATACACAAGACAGTAGCTTTACAGTAACGATTCCAAAGAATATTGCCTTAAATACATCTAAAGAAGCAACATATGATGTAAAAGTCCAAGGAGATATCAAAGGAAATGAGGCAATCACAGTTACCCCGGATTCTACAGTAGCAATGAAAGATGCAAAGGGTAAATCGGATGTTACAGCAACAATCACCCAGACAAAGACAGAGTTTAATTCAACAGAAGTCAATCAAGCAGATGGAGCATCAACAACAGGAACTGTCTCAGCACCAGACTTAACAGCAGGTAGTTGGGCAGGTGCATTAAATTTTGCAATAGCAAATACAACAAAATAAAAGCATAAGATAGGAGAGATAACAAATGAAAAGAAAAGCAATATCAAGTTTATTATGTGCTTTAGCAATCATACAAATGTCAGTCACCCCTGCTTATGCAACAAACATAACACAGCAAACAAGTACACCGGGAAATCAATCTGCTACAATAACCTATGACCAAGGCAGTAAATTCACCGTAACAATACCAAAAACCATCGCTTTAGACAAGACAAAAACACATACCTATAATGTTAAAGTTGAAGGAGACATTTCCGCTGATGAAGCAGTCACAGTTACTCCGGATGCTACAGTAGCAATGACAGATACAAATAGCAAAAATTCTGTTACAGGAACAATAACACAGGAAAAGACGAAATTTGTTGCTACAGAAGTTAATCAAGTAGATGGAACAACAACAACAGGAAATATATCAGCACCAGACTTAAAAGCAGGCAACTGGTCAGGGCAGTTTAATTTTTACATCAATGTAGATGCAAATAATTCTGGTAATGATAATCCTGTAACACAGGAAGCTGGCTTATATGATGCAGATGGTAAATTATTATGTACATGGGAAGATTCTGGAATTAATATTGAAAAAGACTACATTGCTGCAACTAAAGATCCAAATAGCTATGCAACATCAAAAACATCAGCATATTATGTATTAAATAATACATATCCAACAGCTACAAAGATTGTTATTCCAGAATCTGTTACAAAATTAGGTAATTCAGCATTTTATGAATGCGGACAAAACTTAACAGAAGTCGTTATTCCTAATACAGTGACAAGTATAGGTAATCTGGCATTTGGATCTTGTTATAAATTAACCAAGGTTAACATACCTAATGGAGTAACAACGTTGGGTGTTAATACGTTTAGTAATTGTCATAGCTTAACAAGCATATCTATCCCTGAAGGTTTAGAGAGTATACCATATGGTACGTTTAACAGATGTCTTAAACTAACAGATGTAAAGCTACCAGATACATTAAAAGAAATTGGTAATACAGCTTTTTGTGATTGTCCAGAGTTAATTAATATTACAATACCAAATGAAGTAACGACGATAGGCGATGGAGCATTCAAGAAATGTACAGGACTAACAGATATAGAACTTCCCGAAAGTGTAACAACTATAGGAATAATGGCATTTGAAGAATGTACAGGATTATCTACTATTGTGTTACCAGATGGAATAGCAACTATAAGCAGAAGCACGTTTGATGGTTGTACATCATTGGAAAGTATTAATATTCCTAACAGTGTAATAAGCATTGAACATAGTGCATTTAGTGATTGTAAATCATTAAAAAACATTACAATTCCAGAAAATGTAAAAAACATTGGATATTTTGCATTTTTTAATTGTAATAAATTAACAAGTGCAATATTTAAAACAACCACTGGGTGGTACGTAAGTACAACTGAAGGAAAACGAGAAACATTGCTTAGTAGCTCGGATTTGGCAAATCCTGTTACGGCAGTCAAATATCTAAATTCTTCACACTATAACAAGTACTGGATACGATAACATGATAAGAAAAGTCACACAACAAAGTGTGGCTTTTCTTTATGCCCTGCAATCATCATTCCATCAATTTATATAAGCATTATCAATTCATAATAAATACATAAAAATCAACAATAGTTTGATTGTCAAACAAATTAATTTTTAAAGAAAGAGAGGAGAGGGCAATGTGTAACAGAGCGTTCGAATTAATATTTAATGACAAAGGATATTTAGGGTTACAGAGTAAACAGGCAATAAAGCCAGCAAGTGGAAAAGGGAGGGCAAGGCAGGAAATCGTGCTTATGGCATGGCGTAGTCCTCATGCAACAAAAGAACAGAATATATGGTTAGAGAAAAAGATGCAGGAAGTGTATACAAAGTATTATCTGAAAGTCTTAGTAGGAAGTTTAGGGGAATTTTGGGATGGTTTGGCAACACAGAAAAGTTGCAGTAAAACACAATAGATTGAAACAATAAAAACAGCTATAAAAATGAAAAGCAATGAAAGCAGGAGGAAAGAACAATGTTAATGAACAACATGAATGTATTTCAGAGTAATGGACTGTATTATGTATTTAATGAGCAGGGAGAATTAAAGTCAATGATCTATTTACCGCATGATGGACAGTTACTGGCAGATTTCAAAACATTAGATCTTATGACAAAGGCAATGGCTTATCGTTGGGGAATCTTAAAACCTTCAAGGAAACGCAGTTAATTCAGATATATGTAGCGTATATAAAAAATTGAGACAAAGCAGGTGGTTTATCAGAGCAGTAGCAAAGAAAAAACACCTGCTATTTTTATGCCTACATATATTTTCTATCATTTCAAGGACTAGTTGAGAGGGTTTAACATCCAATCTGCACATCCTGCAAATGTACTGATAAAAGCATAGTAGAAAAATCAAGAGCAGTAGGTATCAAATCAAAGAAATTCAATAGTAAAAGACAGAGAAGAGAATATAAGGATAGCAGTGGAAAAAATAACAATTGAGCCAATTTAGAAAATGGAAGATAAAAAATTATAAATAAAATTAGAAAAATAAGGGTTCAAAATTATAAGTGGATAAAAAGATATAAAAAGGTTGAAAAAAGTGGTAAAAGTGGTAAAAAACAAAGGATTTTAGGGGAAAGAAGCAGGAAGAAGAGAAAGAAAAGGCAGTAGCCGGACTGGAAGAAAAGCAGAATAGTTTAAAAGCATAGAAAGCAGTTTAATAAGACCCATCCCATCAAAAATGACAATCAAAGCATATCCTATAAAAAAAATTCCCAAGAGCAAAACAAAATCTCTGAAAAAGCAATGAAGAATATACCCATAGCACCTACATCCCATGCAAACCAATTCATACAACAAAATCACAATCCTAAAAACCACACATGCATAAAAATACAAACAAACACCTCAAACAAAGCATAAAAATACAAAAAACATAAGAAGAGTACAATTTTCAATAAAAACCGAAAACACAAACCACATTATAAAGAAATGAAAGATAAAAATAGTTTAGTAAGAGATAAAAAATCGCATAGGCAGATAAATAAAAAATCCCCTTAAACACATGCAGATAAATGAAGAGAACATCCCCTTAAAAACCATATCATACTGACTCAACAACGTGTCCGTATGAAAGGCATCTTAATTTTAAGGAGGACAATAGGATGCATAAATATCTACGGATGAATATGTATAAAAATGCCTTGACACAGGCATTAGTCAGCGTTCCAATACATAAAATGTTTAAACTCCCTAGGAGGATAAGCATATGGAAAAAATAAGGAAAGAGGAAAGAAAAGGTTGCTTGCAGGTATCCGGTTTAAAAGCACCTGCAATTGCAAAGGCAGCAGAAACAGAGCTTATCACCAATATTTTATACATGCTTATGGAAGATAAGGTAATTACAGAGGCAGAGTATAAAAAGATCGTAAACAAAGATATGGGGAAACAGTATGGAACAGGTAAATAAATTTTTAGGATACAGGACAAAATTACTCTTATTTCCATCTGGAACAAGAGTAGCAATCTATAACAGAGTATCAACAGAGAAGCTGGCACAGTTAGAAGCCATAGAACATCAAGTTATAGAATCAAGACAGATAGTAGAAGAGAGTGGCTTGGAACTTGCTTTTCAATATATAGAAACAGAATCCGGTACATCCATTAAAAATAGGGAATACTATCAACAAATGTTGACAGACATGGCAAATGACAAGTTTGATATTTTAATGATAAAGAGCCAGGACAGAATGATGAGGGATCAGGCAGAGTGGCATTTATTAAAAAGGGCAATTAATAAATATCATAAGATTTTATATTTTTACATGGATGATGAGATTTTCAATCAAAAAGAAAATGGAATGAAGCATGATGTACAGGCTATGTTAGACGAGTATGAATCAGAGAAGAAATCAAGCAAAGCGATCCATAGTCATAACAGGCGTCAGACGACATATGAAGGACAGGATTGTTTAAATATCACCAGACCAGTCTATGGGTGGGATAGGAACGTGGAGTTAGACAGCAGGGGGCATAAGAAAATATGGTTTACTGTGAATGAGAAAGAAGCAGAGAATATAAGAGAGGTATGCAGGCTGGTAGAAGAAGGAAAAGGCTTTTATACAATCGCAAATATCATGTATGGGAATGGAGTATTGAGTAAGCCTACATATGGAACAAAACCACAGTTGCCGCATAAAATATCCGGCACTGCATGGAAGAAGGTCATAAGATCACCACTGCTTCATGGAGATGCAGTGTTTAATAAAGAAAAAACAGATTTTTATACAAAGGATAGGCAGAAAGTACCACAGGATCAGTGGATATACAGGGAAAATGTAATAACACCTATTTTATCAAAAGAGTATCATCAAAGAATTATAGACATCTTGGATTCAAGAAGTATATATTATGATAAGGACATATCCATGAAAGGAAAACATTTTTGGAGTGGTAAAATAATATGTTCAAAGTGTGGAAAAGCGTATTACAGATATCCTTGTAAATCATGTAAAACAAGAGTGCTTGAGAACTGGAAGTGTTCTACCGGGATTATGAGTGGAACAGAGGGTTGTCATAATATCATTATAGAAGAAAATGAACTTAGAAAACAGTTGAGAGATACAGTGTCAGAAAAATATCAGGACTTGTATGGAACAATAACAGACGGTTTAATAGAGAAGATAATAAAAAAGATAGAGCAGGGTTTATCTGGAAGCAGCTTAGAGAGGGATAGGGAGGAAGTTGAGAAAGAACTGAACCAGCAGTATCAGTTTAAAAACAACTTATTTGATAAATTATTAAAAAATGTAATATCTGATGCAGACTTTCAAATATATAACAAAAAGCTTACTGAAACAATCAATAGCCTTGAGGATAAAAAAGCTGAATTAGAGAAGCAGGTAGATATCTATAAAAATAAAGAAGAAAGGCTTATAGAAATCAGAGAAAGCATGAAAAAGAAAGCCTATGGGAAAGAGGCAATAAGTGATCTTATCATAGGCTGTATAGAAAAGATTTTAGTGTACCCATCCGGTAAATTAGAAGTCATGGTAAATAAGAAAGCAATGGCAGGAAAGTTTCCTATTGTACAGTATTTATACTCTGATGAACAGTATCAGTTTCGTCTGGTTTATTATAGAAAAAATATAGTAAAGCAAAGAAGAGAAAAGAACACATTGAGGATACTGGAAGAAATCAGTAAAAATGGACATAGAACGATTCCGGAGTTTGCAGAGATAATAGGACAAAAATATACATACACATGGTCAATTATCAAAGACTTAAGACAAAGTGGAAAAATAGAATATGTGAAAAAAGGATTCAGCCATGAAGATTGTTATTGGCAGATAAAAAGTTAAAAGTACCAAAAAACTAATAGAAAAAGCATATAAAACTAGTAAAAAAGGCAAGGAGACTTTATAAAGACTACTTAAAACGAACACTTGCAACCCGGTTTTTATGGAACTTGGCGAGCGGTTAGGCGCGGAGAACTTTGTCGGTTACTTCAAACAGTTCGGGCTGTTATCCAAAACGAATATTGATCTTCCGGGGGAAGCGGGAACAATCATGCATAAGACGGAAAATATTGGACCGGTGGAACTTGCGACAATCTCGTTTGGGCAGTCGTTTCAGATTACCCCCATCCAGCTTGTCACGACGGTATCTTCTATTATTAATGGGGGAACGCGCGTGACACCACATTTTGGCGTAAGCGTGCAGGATGCGGACGGAAATACAGTAAAAACGTTCTCCTATGAAACGCATGAGAATATCTGCACAGCAGAAACTTCGGAAACGATGCGCTATCTGCTGGAGAAAGTGGTGTCAGAGGGAACCGGAAAAAATGCCAAAATTGAGGGCTTTTCCATCGGCGGAAAGACAGCAACCTCACAGACACTTCCAAGAAGCGACCATAAATACATTTCATCGTTTCTCGGATTTGCGCCCGCTGACAATCCGCAGGTGCTTGTGCTTGTTGTTATTAACAATCCGCAGGGGATTTATTACGGCGGAACGATCGCTGCTCCTGTGGCGAAGGAAATATTCGAAAACATTTTGCCTTACCTTGATAAATGAGATGAAATAACGTATACTAGTTAGGCGAATTGAACGTTAGAAAAAATACAAGAGGTGTTTAGTCATGGATTATGAAATAGTGATACCAGTTTTGATTTCTTTTGCAATTAGTGCAATTTTAGGACCGATCGTGATCCCCTTTTTGAAACGGTTAAAGGTGGGGCAGACGGAGCGTAAAGAGTTGGAATCCCATTTGAAGAAAAATGGAACCCCGACTATGGGTGGACTTATGATACTGGCAAGTATTATCATTACCTCCCTGTTTTATGTCAAAGATTATCCGAGAATTATCCCAATCCTTTTTATGACCGTAGGATTCGGTGTGATCGGTTTTCTGGATGATTATCTGAAGGTAGTGCTCCGCAGATCAGACGGATTGCTCCCGTGGCAGAAGATGATCTTACAGTTTATTGTGACAACAGTATTTGCAGTTTACATGGTGCGTTATTCCGGAATTGAACTTACTATGTTGATCCCATTTTCCGGCGGAAAGTACTTAAATATCGGATGGCTTGCGATTCCATTACTTTATTTTGCAGTGATCGGAACCGTAAACGGTGTGAATTTTACCGATGGTGTGGATGGCCTTGTGTCAAGTGTTACCATTATGGTTGCAACCTTTTTCTCCGTTGTGGCAATCGGAACGAATGCAGGGATTGCACCAATCACCTGTGCAGTAGCAGGAGCCTTGCTTGGATTCTTATTATTTAATGTGTATCCGGCAAGTGTTTTCATGGGAGATACCGGTTCCCTGGCACTGGGCGGCTTTGTTGTGGCAACTGCCTATATGCTCCAGATGCCATTATATATCCTGATCGTTGGACTGATTTATCTGGCAGAAGTCATATCTGTTATGGTTCAGGTTACTTATTTTAAATACACTAAGAAAAAAACAGGTGTTGGAAAGCGGATTTTCAGAATGGCTCCGCTCCATCATCATTTTGAGCTTGGTGGATGGTCAGAGACGAGAGTTGTCGCAGTGTTTGCAATCGTGACAGCACTGCTTTGCATGCTTGCATTATTAGGCTTATAAATCGCATTGGAAAATTGCAAAATGACCTGCCGGATTCGGACAGGAGATTGGAAGGATAAGACGATGAATTTAGAAGGAAAAAGAGTGTTAGTAGTAGGTTCTGGAAAAAGCGGAGTTGCAGCCGCAGAACTGCTCAGAAAAAAAGGAATCACATTTGTACTTTTTGATGGAAATAAAGATTTAGATGTGACAGCATTGATCGAGAAAAATCCGGTATTTGCCGGAGCAGAGATCCTTTTGGGAGAACTTGCACCGGAAGATATGGCGCGCATTGATCTTGTTGTGTTAAGTCCGGGCGTGCCGACAGACCTTCCGATGGTCAATGAACTTCGAAACAGACAGATTCCAATCTGGGGCGAAATTGAACTTGCCTATCATTTTGCAAAAGGAAGAATTATTGCAATTACCGGAACAAACGGAAAAACTACGACAACTTCGCTTGTGGGTGAGATCATGGCGAATTATTTCGATGATGTGAAAGTGGTCGGCAATATTGGAATCCCATACACATCGGTAGCGGCAAACACGACAGAGGATACTGTGACAGTCGCAGAGATCAGCAGCTTCCAGTTAGAGACAACACATGAGTTTGCGCCGGAAGTGACAGCTATTTTAAATATCACACCGGATCATCTGAACCGTCATCATACGATGGAATGTTATATCGAGACAAAAGAGAGCATTACAAAGAATCAGACCGCCGGGGATACCTGTGTGTTGAATTATGAGGATGAAGTGCTGCGCAGGTTTGGCGAGACACTTCAGACAAAAGTTGTATTTTTCAGCAGCAAGCGCAGACTGGAAAAGGGACTTTATCTGGACGGAGAAGATATTTTTTATGCAGACGGCACAACGGACACAAAAGTGATCAACGTAAACGAGCTGAATATTTTAGGAAAACACAATTATGAGAATGTCATGGCGGCGGTCGGAATGTCGGTAAGCTTTGGCGTACCGATGGATAAAATTGTGGAAGTGCTGAAACGTTTCCAGGCAGTCGAGCATAGAATTGAGTATGTGACAGAAAAACGCGGCGTGAAGTTTTACAATGATTCCAAGGGAACAAACCCGGATGCGGCAATCCAGGGGATCCGCGCGATGAACCGTCCGACACTGTTGATCGGTGGAGGTTATGACAAACAGTCTGAATATGATGAGTGGATTGAGAGTTTTGACGGCAAGGTGAAGAAACTCGTGCTGATCGGTCAGACGAAGGAAAAGATTGCGGAATGTGCGAAGAAACATGGCTTTGAGGATGTCATACTCTGTGATACATTTGAGGAGGCAATTGACACCTGTTATGCAAACGCAGTGAGCGGGGATGCGGTATTGCTTTCCCCTGCATGTGCAAGCTGGGGCATGTTCGCAAACTATGAGGAGCGCGGACGCATTTTTAAGGAATACGTGCGCAATCTGGCAGAATAAAAAATGTCAGGCATAATGGCATGACGTGCAGTAAATAAGAAATGAGGAATTGGAATGGCAAGAGGTCAGCAGACGGAAAAGAAAAAAAAGCCAATTAAATATTTCGATTACAGTCTTTTGTTTCTGATCATTTTTCTTTTGTGTTTTGGATTGGTCATGTTGTACAGTACCAGTTCCTATGCAGGCTCCAATAAGTTTGGGGATGCTTCCTATTTTGTAAAAAAACAGTTGTTTGCAACAGGGCTCGGCATTGTAGGTATGTATATTGTATCGAAAATCCCATATCGGTTCTGGATGAAGGTGAGTTCCATGGCGTATCTGGCAGCTATCGTGCTCTGTACCGCCGTTATTTTTATTGGTACAGAGGCAAACGGTCAGGTGAGATGGTTAAAAATCGGGCCGTTATCTTTCCAGCCGTCAGAGTTTGCCAAGTTTGCGGTTATTATTTTTCTGGCAACGGTTATTTATAAGACACCACAGAAGATGGGAGAGTTCATGAGCCTTGTCAAGATAATGGCAATTGTGCTTCCAATCGTTGCAGTGGTCGCCTACAATAACTTAAGTACAGCGATCATTATACTTGGAATTGCAGTCTGTATGTTGTTTGTTGCCAGCCCGAAGTATTCCCACTTTGTGTTGATGGCAGCGGCAGTCGGTGTGGTAGGTGTTGTTTTCATCAGTTTTGAGGCATACCGGATGGATCGTATCAAGATCTGGCTGAATCCGGAAGCCTACGAGAAGGGTTATCAGACCTTACAGGGACTGTATGCGATCGGTTCCGGCGGTTTATTTGGAAAAGGGCTTGGCGAGAGTATGCAGAAGCTGGGATTTATTCCTGAGGCGCAGAATGATATGATTTTCTCTGTTATCTGTGAGGAACTTGGACTTTTTGGCGCGGTGTGCGTGATCTTATTGTTTCTGCTGATGATCTGGAGATTTATGATCATTGCCAATAATGCGTCAGACCTTTATGGGGCGCTGGTCGTGGTTGGTATTATGGCGCATTTGTCCATCCAGGTTATTTTAAATATTGCGGTTGTGACCAATACGATCCCGAATACCGGTATTTCACTGCCGTTTATCAGTTATGGAGGTACTTCGGTTTTATTCCTGCTTGCAGAGATGGGGCTTGCGCTTTCCGTGGCAAAGGGAATTAAATTTGAGGTTAATTAAATATGATAAAAGAAGAGAGAAGAAGAAAAAAGCGCAGAAAGATAGGATTGTACATCCTGTTGATATTGATTCTGCTTATCGCAGCGGGCGTTTTCATTGTCATGAATGTTTTTACCGTGGAAAACGTTGTCGTGGAGGGAAATGAACTGTACAGCTCCACACAGATTGAAAACATGGTGCTGAATGATGAATATTCCTGGAATTCCCTGTATGTAGATCTGAAATACAGATTTGTGGATATCGGGGAAGTTCCGTTTGTAGATACGATGGAGGTTTCACTGGACAATCCCCATACCGTACATATTAAAGTATACGAAAAAGGAATGCTCGGCTATCTTTATATTAATTCCATTGGTCAGAATGCTTATTTTGACAAAGATGGATTTGTAGTCGAGACATCTACGGAAGTGATTGACGGTGTGCCAAAGATCACAGGAATCTCCTGTGAGGAAGTGGTACTTTATGAGAAACTGCAATTAGAGAACAGTGATATTTTGCGGGATTTACTGAACCTGACACAGACTTTGAAAAAATATAATCTGCTCCCGGATGAGATCCAGTATGACAGTAACATGGAGCCGGTGCTTTACTATGGAACAATTCAGGTGAAAATTGGTTCTGAGGACAACCTGTCGCAGAAAGTTGTGAGGTTATCCATTATTTTGCCACAGCTTGACGGACTTAGCGGCACACTCCATTTAGAGACATGGACACCGGAGACCACCGACATTATCTGGGACAGGGCAGAAGAACAATCGGAAACAGAAGAGGAGACGACAGAAGAGCCTTCTGAGGAGCCGTCGGCAGATACACCAGCGGAAGAACAACCTGCACAGGATGTGCCGGCAGAGAATACACCGGCCGAAGAGCAGCAGCCAGCCGAAAATGCACCGGCGGAGGATATGCCGCCAGTGGAACAATAAAAACCGTAAAAAAACTTGATTTTTTTTGAAAAAGCGGTTGATTTGTTGTAGGAAAAATTATATTATAGATTATAAGAGTTAAAAAACGCAAAATATAGTATGATTTTGAGAGTAGATAACTAAACAAAGTAGAAATAAGTTTGTCTGGTTATCATATTTGACATAAATATAGGGAGATATGAAGGAGGAACTACCTTGCTGGAAATTAGAACAACAGAAGCAGATGCCAGTGCAAAAATTATCGTGATCGGAGTTGGAGGAGCTGGCAATAATGCTGTAAATAGAATGATCGATGAAAATATTGGCGGTGTTGAGTTTGTTGGTATCAACACAGATAAGCAGGCATTACAGTTATGTAAGGCACCGACATTGATCCAGATCGGCGAGAAGCTTACCAAAGGGCTTGGTGCAGGAGCACAGCCTGAGGTTGGACAGAAAGCAGCGGAAGAGAGTGCAGAGGAATTATCGGCTGCAGTGAAAGGTGCAGACATGGTTTTCGTTACCTGTGGTATGGGTGGCGGAACCGGTACAGGTGCAGCACCAGTCGTTGCCAAGATCGCAAAAGAGCAGGGAATCTTAACCGTAGGTGTTGTTACAAAACCTTTCAAATTCGAAGCAAAACAGCGTATGTTGAACGCAACCGGTGGTATTGAACGTTTAAAAGAGAGCGTAGATACACTGATTGTCATTCCAAATGATAAATTATTAGAGATCGTAGACAGACGTACTACAATGCCGGATGCATTGAAGAAGGCAGATGAAGTATTACAGCAGGCAGTACAGGGAATCACAGACCTTATCAATTTACCTGCACTCATTAACCTTGACTTTGCGGATGTTTCCACCGTTATGAAGGACAAGGGACTTGCACATATCGGTATTGGTTCTGCCAAGGGAGACGACAAGGCGATCGAAGCTGTAAAACTTGCAGTTGCCAGCCCATTGCTTGAGACAACCATTAACGGTGCAACACACGTTATTATTAATATTTCCGGAGATATCTCCTTAATGGATGCAAATGATGCAGCAAGCTATGTACAGGATCTTGCAGGAGATGATGCCAATATTATCTTCGGTGCGAAGTTTGATGAGTCTATGACAGATGAGGCAACCATTACGGTTATTGCAACAGGACTTGAGACTGCCGGTGCAAACGCAGCAAGCAAAATTGTTCCTAAGATGCAGTATCAGAACATGGGAACTGTTCCAAGACCAACAGCACCTGTAACACCAAGACCAGCAGCACAGGCTGGTTATACAACTCCGGTACAGCCAAACCCGGCACCAACTTTCTCTGGTATTCAGAAACCACGCCAGCCAGAAAGCTCTGTACAGCAGATGGATATCAAGATTCCGGATTTCCTTAAGAATTCCAGAAGATAATTACATAAGAAGATGACAGGATCGTTACATGAAGATCATAAGGTTTTCGTGTAACGGTCTTTTTTTGTCAGAAAAACTGGATGAACTTCTGAAAGTAGAGGGAGTGTTTTGACAAAAAAGATGGTTCTAAAAAAATATAATGTGACTATGGAGAAGGAAAAGGAGGGAGTGGTTCCAAATATATATTTTTTATGCAGATGTCTATCTGTTACAGAATCTGTGGATGGATTTTATTGCGCTTGCGGGCGCAAATTGTCTTTTGCGGCGCAGGGTAAAGGGAAGAAGACTGTGGTTTATTGCATTTCTGTCATCCATAGGAACTCTGATCATTACATTGACCGTTACGGAGCCTTTTTGCAGGGCGATTCTGATTCACTTCCTGCTCAATACAGGAATGGTTGTTCTGTGTTTTGGAAAAAGTTCGTGGCGTGAGTTTTTAGAAAACTGGGCAGTCATTTATCTGATGGTCATTTTCCTTGGCGGGGTTATGGAATTATTGAGAAGCAGTGCAACAGGAATGACATTTTTCTGGATTCAGGCGGTCATTGCGGCACTGGTTCTGTCGGTTGTTACATGGTATCTGGGACGTAGAAAACAGTTTGGAAATCAGCTTTTTCCAGTGACATTGGTGCATCGGGGGCATGCGATGGAGATTATGGGGTACTGGGACAGTGGAAATCAGTTGAGAGATCCATATAATCATAGACCAGTATGTATTTTAAGTAAAAAAGTGGCCGCAAAGATCTTAAATCCGAAAAAGGACAGGGTACATTTTATCCCTTATTGTTCCCTGGGGCAGAAGGAGGGGCTTTTGCCGGTGACAGAGATCACATGCATAAAAATTCAGAATGGAAGGCACGAAGTCGAGATAAGACCGGCAACGGTTGGAATTGCAAATGAAGGATTATTGGAAGGAAAAGAATATGATATGATTCTTCATGCATCTATGCTGGAGTGTCAGGAAAGAGGAACAAAACATGATCATGAGACTTGTACTGCCAAGATATGAAAAGGTTCATTTTCTGTCCGGGATTTGCAGCCTTTTTTTGCGAAAGGAAGATGAGGTGCACTATATTGGAGGCGCAGAGATTTTGCCGCCACCGTTGGAGGGAGAGCGGGAAGCATACTGTATCCGGATGCTCGATGGTGTGCATGCAGAGCGGGCGAGAAAGGAGCTGATCGAACACAACCTGCGGCTGGTTGTATACATAGCAAAAAAGTTTGATAACACAGGGGTCGGAGTGGAGGATCTTATCTCCATAGGAACGATCGGTCTCATCAAAGGGATCAATACCTTTAATCCGGACAAAAATATTAAATTGGCCACTTACGCATCGCGCTGCATTGAAAATGAGATTTTAATGTATCTGAGGAGAAACAGCAAGACAAAACTGGAGGTGTCCATCGATGAACCGTTAAATGTGGACTGGGATGGAAATGAACTGCTCTTATCGGATATTCTGGGGACGGATGAGGATGTCGTGGGGAAAGACATGGAAACGGATGTAGAGCGGAAACTGTTAAAGACTGCGATCGAAAAGCTGTCCGGAAGGGAACGGATGATCATCGAACTGAGGTTCGGACTGAATACTTCTGACGGGGAGGAGAAGACACAGAAAGAGGTGGCAGATATGCTTGGAATCTCCCAGTCCTATATCTCAAGACTTGAGAAAAAAATTATGGGAAGATTGAAAAAAGAAATTGTACGATTTGAATAACAGGAGTATAATTGTGTTATAAATTAAAGGAGAAGTCGAACTATTTGACAATGGGAACAGACAGTGGACAGATGAGACAACATGCAGCAGATGGCTGCATGGGGATCAGATGAAAACGGACTGGAATTTACAGACAGGGGGAAGGACAGATGCAGATAGAATTTTTGGGTGCAGCGCATGAGGTGACAGGAAGCTGTCATTATGTAACATTCGGGGATAAACATGTACTGGTGGATTGTGGTATGGAGCAGGGACCGGATCTGTATGTGAATCAGGAGATTCCGGTGAATGCAGCAGCGGTGGATTATGTGTTCGTGACACACGCACACATTGATCATTCCGGTCTGCTGCCGCTATTGTATAATCATGGATTCCGGGGACAGATTTTTGCGACAGAGGCAACAACGCAACTCTGTAATATCATGTTAAAAGACAGCGCACATATCCAGATGTTTGAGGCAGAATGGAGAAACCGGAAAGCAAAACGGGCCGGAAAACCGGAAGTGGTACCAATGTACGATATGAATGACGCAATGGGGGTGCTGACACACTTTGTGCCGTGTGAATATAACAGCATTGTGGAGATCTGTGACGGATTAAAGGTACGGTTTGTGGACGCAGGACATCTGCTTGGCTCGTCCAGCATTGAGATGTGGATCAGAGAGGACGATGAAGAAGTCAAAGTTGTATTTTCGGGGGATATCGGAAACGGCAATCGTCCACTGATCAAAGATCCACAGTATATCAAAGACGCGGATTATGTTGTAATGGAGTCCACGTACGGTGACAAAGAGCATGAGACACCGCCGGACTATGCAGTCGCACTTGCAGGGGTATTGAAGGATACCTTTACAAGAGGTGGAAATCTTGTGATCCCTGCATTTTCCGTAGGAAGAACGCAGGAGATGCTTTACTTTATCCGAAGGATCAAGACGGAACATCTGCTGCCGGAGTTTGAGAATTTCCCGGTGTTTGTCGATAGTCCGCTGGCAGTGGAGGCAACTACGATCTTTAATAAGAACGTGGAGGACTGTTTCAGCGAGGAAGCGTTGGATCTTGTGCATCAGGGAATTAACCCAATCGGTTTTCCGGGACTGCGCATGGCAATCACGAGTGATGAATCCAAGATGATCAATTTCGACGAGCAGCCGAAAGTTATTATTTCCGCATCCGGTATGTGTGAGGCAGGACGTATCCGCCACCATTTAAAACACAACCTCTGGCGAAAGGATTCCACGATTTTATTTGTTGGTTATCAGGTTCCCGGAACACTTGGAAATTCTCTTTTAAATGGGGCAAAGCAGGTAAAGCTTTTTGGTGAGACCATCGAGGTACATGCGAAGATTGAGAATCTTCCGGGAATCAGCGGTCACGCAGACCGGAATAATCTGACAAAGTGGATTGGGGCATTTGAGACACCACCGAAAAAAGTGTTTATTGTACATGGGGACGACAAAGTGACGGAGAATTTTGCGGCGCATGTGCATGAAGTATATGGGTATGACACGTATGCACCATATAGCGGCGATACGTTTGATCTTGTGACAGGAGAGCAGATTGCGGACGGAAGCAGAGAGATGATTGAGAAGAAGAAAAATGGATCATCAAAAGCTTCCAGCAACGTATTTGCAAGACTTCTTGCGGCAGGACAGAGGCTGCTTGAGGTTATTAATAAGTGCGAGGGTCTGCCGAACAAGGAACTTGCAAAATTTGCAGATCAGATTAATGCATTATGTGATAAATGGTCGAGATAATATTATAGGGTAAGATATTGGCGGATGGTTTTCAATGCAGACTTTTCCAGACGGCTGACCTGTGCCTGGGAAATATGGATCTCATCCGCCACTTCCATCTGTGTTTTTCCTTCAAAAAAGCGGAGGTTGATAATGAAGTTTTCGCGTTCTGACAGGTGGTTCATGGCATCACTTAGAGAGAGCTTTTCCACCCAGTTTTCTTCTTTATTTTTCTTATCACTGATCTGATCCATGACATAGAGGGTATCGCCCCCATCGGTGTAGACCGGATCATAGAGGCTTACCGGACTCTGGATCGCATCCAGTGCGTATAAAATGTCTTCTGCGGCAACCCCGGATTCCTCTGCGATTTCCTGCAGTGTAGGTTCCTTAAATGAATTTTTGGACAGAACTTCCTTGGCATGGATCGCTTTGTAGGCAGTGTCGCGGAGGGAGCGGCTCACACGGATACTGTTGTTGTCACGCAGATATCTGCGGATCTCCCCGATGATCATAGGTACCGCATAAGTGGAAAATTTTACCTGCAGATCTGGATTAAAGTTGTCAATGGATTTGATCAGTCCGATACAGCCGATCTGGAACAGGTCATCAAGATTTTCATGGCTGCCGGAGAAACGCTTGATCACACTTAACACAAGGCGCAGGTTGCCTTTGATATACATCTCTCTTGCTTCCTGATCGCCCTGCCGGATCCGTGCAAACAGGGCTTCTTTTTCGGTTTCTTTTAAAATTGGGAGTTTGGCGGTATTGACGCCACAGATTTCTACTTTATATGCAGGCATGTTGCTATCCTCCGGTCTTTTCTAAAATCAGGATCAGCTCCGAGGTCTGTCGATGTCGGATGCTATTAATGAGGATGTGGCATTTAAGAAAAAATTATACAGAAAGAAACTTTTTTTTATTGGAAAAAAATGCTATACTATACACGGTAAGAAAATCGTTTCAGTAGAGACGGATTGTTTAAAAAAAGCAGAATCAAATGGGATACGAAGAATACAACAAGAGGCTGGTGCATATATGAAAGATTTGATCGATGAGAAGAACAGACAGGAAAAAATGAAAAGAAGTATCATAAAATACTGGAATGTTTCCTATGGTTCCCCGGAAGCAATTGGCGGCGAAGAGGAAGAAAAAGAGCGGGAACATGCCGTCGGCATATATCCACAGGAAAATCATGTCTATGACGAAGAGTCAGAGTTAAAACAGGCAGAGATCGAGGCAATCGATGAAGTGTCACAGACAAAAATCCAACAGATCCTGCATGAGAAAGATGACAGATTACAGAACCTGATCGAACATGAGCAGCATGAGGGATAGGAATCCTGAAGCTGTTTTGGCAGGGTTGCGGGCAGATGCACATTTTGTAGTCTGCCACATAATGTAATAGTAAGAACAGGCGATGGTGGGATCGTTTTGGTTACATTAAAAAAGTATCACGGTCTTGGGAATGATTATCTGATCTATGATCCGAATCAGAACCGTGAATTATTACAGGAACGGCAGATACAGCTGTTGTGCAGGCGCAATACCGGAGTGGGAGCAGACGGTATTTTATCTGGGCCTGTGTTTGAAAATGAAAAAATAAAAGTACGTATTTTTAATCCGGATGGAAGTGAAGCTGAGAGAAGCGGCAACGGCATCCGGATTTTTTCAAAGTATTTGAAAGATGCCGGATATGTGAAAGAGAAGTGTTATGAGCTCTGGACAAAGGCAGGACCGGTACAGGTGGAGTTTTTAGACGAGGATGCATCGCATATGAAAGTCGATATGGGATACGCCGCGTTTGGGGCAGACAGTATCCATGCGGTAGGATTTGAGGGAGATATGATCAATGAATCCGTTTTCTTCTGTGATAATTTTTACAATATCACCTGTGTGTCTATGGGAAACCCAAACTGTGTCGTGATGATGGAAGAAATCAGCAAGAATAAAGCGTTGCATTTAGGACCATATGTGGAAAATTCAAAATATTTTCCAAACCGGATCAATATGCAGCTCTGTCACGTAGTTGACCGGGAAAATATTCAGATTGAAATCTATGAGCGGGGAGCCGGGTACACATATGCGTCAGGCACGGGAGCCTGTGCGGCGGCATCTGCAGCACATAAACTCGGACTGGTGGGAAACCGTGTGCAGGTTCATATGCAGGGCGGAGATCTGCTTGTGGAATTTGCAGAGGACGACCGCGTGTTTATGACAGGACCTGTGGTTTATATCGGAAGTATTACGCTGGCGGAAAATTTTTTTGCTTAAATTGGAAAATTTCTTGGTGTTGTGAATACTGCACAGCAGGGCATATGGGAACCATCATAAAAAAGTCTTGCAATTGCAGGCAGAATATGATAGTTTATAAATCGTTGTGTGAATAACACAACGATTTTTTCATGCAGAGGTACAATTCTGCAAAAACAAACGTCAGTTCGGAACCTTCCTGACGAAAAACAAAACTAAAGGAGAAAAACATATGAGAAACAAAAAGGTATTATTTCTTACCCAGGCTGCAGTGATCGCAGCGATCTACGTTGTGCTGACTATTTTTATCAGTGCATTTAACTTAGCTTCCGGTGCCATTCAGGTACGAATTTCCGAAGCACTTACCATTTTACCATTTTTTACACCGGCAGCGATTCCGGGACTGGCGATCGGGTGTCTGTTGAGCAATCTGCTGACAGGGGCAGCGGTTTATGATGTCGTGTTCGGAAGCCTTGCAACATTACTCGGTGCAGTCGGAACATATTTACTGCGGAAACATAAGTTTTTGTGCACGCTTCCTCCGGTGATCGCAAATATGGTGATCATTCCATTTGTATTGCGCTATGGATACGGACTTGCGATGGAAGTTGGTGGACATGATGTCGCAATTCCTTTTTACATGCTGACCGTCGGCGCGGGAGAAGTGATCTGCTGCTGTATTCTTGGCTCTATCTTATTGAATGCATTGGCAAAAATGAGAAATGTTATTTTTAAGAATGAATAAATGTGAAGGTTATAAAAATGCCATGTCAAAGAGATAAAACTCTCTTTCTCATGGCATTTTAATAATTTTTAAGAAAATATTGACGATTTCTGAAAACGCAAGTAAACTATATAGTTAGCAGTATCTATAAGAGAGAACGAAAGGAAAAAGTTATGAAGAAAATCTTGGATTTGATCACAGATGAAGTGACAAAAGCATTTACAGAATGCGGATATGATGCAAAATATGCAAAGGTTACTTTATCAAACAGACCTGATCTTTGTGAATACCAGTGTAACGGCGCCATGGCAGCCGCCAAGGAATACAAAAAAGCCCCATTTATGATCGCAGACGAAGTGGTGGAAAAACTTGCTGCAAACCCGATTTTTGCGATGGCAGAATCTGTAAAACCGGGCTTCCTCAATCTGAAAATTGATGAGGCATACCTTGCAGATTATGTTGCAAAAATGCAGGAAGATGAGGGACGTTTTGGATGTGAAAAGACAGAAGCACCAAAGACCATTATGATCGACTATGGCGGACCAAACGTTGCAAAACCACTCCATGTAGGACATCTGCGTTCTGCGATCATTGGTGAGAGTGTGAAGCGTATCGGCAAATTTATGGGACACAATGTGATCGGTGACGTGCATCTGGGCGACTGGGGACTTCAGATGGGACTGATCATCACAGAGTTAAAGTTAAGAAGACCGGAACTCGTTTATTTTGATGATGCTTACACCGGAGAGTATCCAGAAGAAGCACCATTTACAATCTCTGAGTTAGAGGAGATTTATCCGACTGCCAGCAAGAAATCCAAAGAGGATGAGGCGTATAAGGAAGCAGCCATGCAGGCAACTTTTGAACTGCAGCATGGGAAACGCGGTTATCAGGCACTTTTAAAACATATTTTAAATGTGTCCGTGACAGACTTAAAGAGAAACTATGCAAACTTGAATGTTTCCTTTGAGTTGTGGAAGGGCGAGTCTGATGCACAGCCATATATTCCGGACATGGTACAGAAGATGAAGGACGATGGCTTTGCCTATATCAGCGACGGTGCTCTTGTCGTGGATGTCAAAGAGGAGACTGACACGAAAGAGATCCCGCCATGCATGATCTTAAAATCAGACGGAGCTTCTCTTTATAATACGACAGATCTTGCCACAATGGTATGGAGAATGAAAGATTACAATCCGGATGAACTTATTTATGTTGTGGATAAACGTCAGGAATTGTATTTCACACAGGTATTCCGCTGTGCGAGAAAAACAGGTATTGTAAAACCGGAAACAGAACTGAAGTTTTTAGGTTTTGGTACGATGAATGGCAAGGACGGAAGACCATTTAAGACCCGCGATGGCGGTGTGATGCGTTTAGAGCATCTGATCTCCGGTATTAATGAGGAGATGCTTGCAAAAATCCAGGAGAACCAGAAAACAAAGGAGAACCTTGGAATCAGCACAGAGGAAGCAGAGAACACTGCAAAAATGGTCGCACTTGCAGCGATCAAATACGGTGATCTGAGCAATCAGGCAAGCAAAGATTACATCTTTGATATTGACCGCTTTACTTCTTTTGAAGGAAATACAGGTCCATACATCCTGTATACGATCGTCCGTATCAAATCGATCTTAAACAAATATCACGGTCTTGGAAAAGATGAGAGCGGTGCAGTCATCGGGGCGGCGCACTCTAAGAGCGAGAAAGATTTAATGTTAGAGCTCTCCAAGTTCAATGCAGTGATGGAGAGCGCTTTTGAGGAGACAGCACCTCATAAGATCTGTTCCTATATTTATGACCTCGCCAATGCATTCAACAGTTTCTATCATGGAACCAAGATCATGTCCGAGGAGAATGAGACAGTCCAGAAATCATACATCCGTCTGTTAGAGCTTACAAAGTCCGTTCTTGAGACCTGTATCGATGTATTAGGATTTTCTGCACCGGAGAGAATGTAAGAAAAGAATAGAATAACAGTCATAAAAAGAAAGACAAGTCATAGAATTAGTCATGGGAGAAAACAAACTCCCATGGCTTTTTTTTCTTAAAAAAGAATTCCGTGAGGATGGAACAGAAAGTGAGGTGCCGCCTTGTGTGAAATAAGATTGTTGTTTCCGGTACATATGAGAACATTTTTTCAGGACGATACATGGCAGAGCGGGTTGGAGGAGATCCGGGTGAGAGTCGGACAACCAATCGAGTTTTGCTATGGAAGCGATAACTGTTATCTGATCGGCAAAGAAAAAGAACAAATGTTCTGTAGCGAAAAGGACTACAGAAGATGGGAAAAAGATCTGTACCATGCGAGCGAGGCTGATCTGCGGGAAATGTTAAATTATATCAGCAATTATTCGCTGTATGCCTACAAAGAGGAGATTAAGCAGGGGTATATCACGATCGAGGGAGGACACCGGGTTGGCGTGGCAGGGCAGACCGTTCTGGTGGATGGAAAAATTGCAGGGATCAGTCCAATCACGTTCTTAAATATCCGGATTGCCCACGAAAAGTGTGGATGCGCAAAGAAAATATTGCCGCTGATCCGGCAGAAGAACAGCATTTATAACACGTTGATCCTGTCGATGCCGGGAGCCGGAAAAACAACACTTTTGCGGGATTCCATCCGTGCGTTGTCGAATGGGGAGGCATATGGGATCAGGCTGAAGGTGTGTGTGGTGGATGAACGCTCGGAGATTGCGGCAAGTTTTCACGGTGTGCCACAGAATGACATGGGACCGAGAACCGATGTGATGGACGGCTGTGGAAAGGCAGAGGGAATGCAGCTTCTGATCCGTTCCATGTCACCGCAGATCATTGCGGTGGATGAACTTGGAGCCGAGTCAGATTTTTATGCGGTAGAGCAGGCATTAAACTGTGGGAGCAGAGTGCTTGGCACGATCCATGCAGGGAATATGAAAGAACTGTCGGAAAAACCGTATCTGAAACGGTGGATGGAGCGAAGACTTTTTCAGCGGTTCATTTTTCTGGAAAAAGAGACCAACGGGAGGAGAAAAATGCAGGTTTATGACGAGCATATGGAGCGGATCACATGTTAAAAGTGCTGGGAAGTATGTTGATTCTTCTGGCAAGCGTTGGTTTTGGATTTCAAATCCAAATGGATCTGAGAAATCATCTGCGGCTGCTTTATGACATACGGAAACTGCTCTTAGACATTGTAAATGAAACAGCGTATACGATGGATCCCATGGAGGTAGTGCTGGAACATGCGATACACAGCAGAAACCCGTATCTGAATGAGATCTGCAAGGAGATGGGTGAGGGATTACAGAAGAAGGAAAGAGGATGCGGACAGGAACTCTGGCAGGAGCGGATCGAAGCGTGGCAGAAAAGGCTGGGGCTCTCTTTGGAGGAAAAAGAAATCTTTGCAGGGGCAGGATGCGCCTTTTTCGGAAAAAGCATGGGAGAAAATGAAAAAAGCCTCGAACATTATCTGGAACGTCTGGATTATGTGATCGATCAGGTGAGGGGAGAACAAAAGGAAAAACAGAAAGTGTATCAGACCGTCAGTGTGATGTGTGGGCTGATCGTCATTCTTCTGTTTTTGTAAAAGCTCCGAAAGCTGTGGAAAGGCAGGAACTTTATGAGTGTAAATTTGATTTTTAAAATTGCTGCGGTTGGGATTTTAGTGACCGTGCTGAGTCAGGTGTTAAAACACAGTGGACGGGAAGAACATGCTTTTTTGACCAGTCTGGCAGGACTTATCATCGTGCTGTTCTGGATCGTGCCTTATATTTATGAACTGTTTGAGACGATGCAGTCGCTTTTTACGTTATAGATCATATAGCAGTTACAATCTGGCAGGGAGTGAAAAAGACATGGATATCATAAAAGTGGGGATTTTAGGTGTCGCAGCGGTTTTGATGGCAATTCCGCTGCGCAAAGAGAAGCAGGAATACAGTATGTTTTTAAGCATGGCAGTCTGTATCTGCATTTTTATTTATATTATCACAAAGGTTCAGATCGTGTTGGAATTTGTGGAGAAGTTAGAGGGGATGATCGCCATTGACAGTACTTATATTGGTCTGGTGATCAAAATGGTGGGCATTACCTACGCAGCAGAATTTGCAGTAAATGTGTGCAGAGACTCCGGTTATGGTGCGATTGCAGGACAGATTGAAAATTTTGCAAAAATGTCGATCCTTGTGGTGAGTCTCCCGGTACTGATGGCATTTATTGATACGGTAGGAAGCCTTTTATGAGAAAAGAGAGATGGCGGTGGAGCGTTATTCTGTTTCTGATGCTTGCAGGGCTTTTTTGTCCGGTGAAGGTTCATGCAGAACAGACAGATAGTTATCTGGATGGACTTTCGGATGAGATGGACTATGGAAAATTGGATACATTTTTAGAAAACTATGGCGTGGAGCAGGTTTCTTTTTCCGGTCTGGTGGAAGAATTGATGCAGGATGGGGTGAGCACAGCGTGGGGAGAACATGTGTTTTCTGCGATAAAAACATCACTCGTTGGGGAGATAGCAGCTAACCGGAAGATGCTTTTGGAAATTGTACTGCTGGCGTTCTGTTTTTCGGTTCTGAAAAACTTTGCGGGTGCATTTCATGCGTCGTATATCTCGGAACTATGTTTTCTGCTGGTGTATTGTGTCATGGCAGTCATGCTTTTGCAGACATTTCTTCTCTTTCAGGAGGTCGTGTCGAAGTCGCTGGAAAGCTGTGTGGAATTTATGAAAGTCATGGTGCCGACGTTTTGTCTCAGCATGATGTTTGCCTCAAATGTGAGCAGTGCTGCGGGATTTTACCAGACCGCATTTCTGGTGATCTATCTGGTGGAGTGGCTGTTTTTAAATCTGCTGATGCCTCTGATCCATATTTATGTGCTGTTGGAAATGTTCGGTCATTTTGTGCCGGAGGAGCGCTTTTCAAATCTGACGGAACTGTTTTCTGAGGTGATCAGCTGGGGGATAAAAATCGCAGGAGTGCTCGTATTGGGGCTGAATGTAGTACAGAACCTGATTGGCCCGGCAAAAGACCGGATGGGGCATGGGATTTTTGCAAAAACGGCTTCTGTGATCCCGGGGCTTGGAAATGCGGTGGGCAGCGTGACCGAGCTGCTCCTTGGCGCAGGGATCGTCATGAAAAGCTGTGTGGGGACAGCGGGACTTGTGGTGCTTGTCCTGATCAGTCTTGTTCCCCTGCTCAAGGCGCTGTGCCTTGCATTCTTTTACAAACTGGCAGCGGCAGTGACTGAGCCTGTGTCGGATAAGCGGATCTCCGGCTGCTTAAAAGGTCTGGCAAACGGAGGTATGCTCTATGTAAAACTGCTGGGATACAGTGTGCTGTTGTTTTTTGTGACGATCGCACTGACGGCGGCAGCGTCGGGATTTATTTATTGAGGATAATGGGAAGGAGCCGATGAACGGGATTTTTAGTTATCTGAAAAGCTATGTCATTCTTTTTCTTGTGCTCACGATACTGCTTGAGATGGTTCCGAAGGCGGGCATGCAGAAGTATATCCGTTTTTTTTCGCAGATGATCCTGGCCTTTGGACTGCTCTATCCGGTTTTGGGATGGATGGGAGAGAGTGACGCTTTTCTGGAAAAAATTGAATATCAGTCTTTTTTACAGAAGATGGAGGAGGTCCAGACAGATGCAGAAAAAATCACTTATCTGGACAATAATCACTATGTGAAAAAGTATGAGGATGCCATTGCGCTTGATGTTACACAGATGGCACAGGAAGAAAATTTTGCAGTGAAGGAGATCGCAGTGGAGATGACAGAAAATTATGAGATCAAATGTATCCGCATGACGTTGACTAATCCGGTAAAGGAAGGGATTGTAATCGGAAAAGTTGTGCTGGAGGATGGACAGAAAAAACAGGCTTCTGAGGATAGCGCATATAAAAAATTAAAAGAAAAGCTGGTGAGTTATTATCAATTATCGGAAGAACAGTTGGATATCCTGTATGAATAGACTGCGGCAGCTCAAAAAAAGTGACTGGATCGCAATTGCACTTACAGGTGTGCTGATCCTGATCATTGCAATGCCGTTATCACCAAAGCAGTCAGATAGTGAGAGTACGGCGGAGCAGGAGACAGCTGCAGCGGTTCTGGATTCCGGGAGCACGCAGGACAGCCAGAATGTATATGCGGCTGCGATGGAAAAGAGGCTGAAGCATGTGCTTGGGCAGATGGAGGGGGTAGGAGAGACAGAGGTGATGATCACGCTATCAGATTCCGGTGAAACGATCGTGGAGAAAGATCAGAAAGAACAGAGAAACCGTATCGAGGAAAGTGATGCCGGTGGAGGAACCCGTACAACGACGGAGCAGGAGACGGAGGAGACAACGGTGTATGTGGAAAACGGAAGTGAAAAACAGCCTTATGTGACAAAAGAAGTGCTTCCCAAAGTGGAGGGCGTTCTGGTGGTGGCAGAGGGCGGGGATGATCCCAGGGTAATTTCTGATATTTCCGATACAGTAATGGCATTATTCCGGGTGGAGGCACATAAAATAAAAGTAGTGAAGATGAGTAGTTCCAGGGAGTAAACAAGGAGGAATCACATGAAGAAAATATTTCGAAAAAATCAGCTGGTGATCACGGCACTGGCACTTATGATCGCTGTTGCAGGGTATTTCAGTTACATGAATAACAATATGGATGACGGAAAACTTCAGACAGCGGCGGAGGCGGCAAACGCAGAGGTGAGTGCAGGGGAACTGGAAGAGGATTACGACATTTCGGATGAAGATGTTTTGCAGAATGAGATTTTTACGGCGGAGGAACCGGATGGGACGGAGACAGCGGCAGTAACGGATGGAAGCGCAGAGACAGCGGCGGGCACGGAGGGAGAACCTGCAGCGGAAGGAACAGGGCAGACAGTGGCAGATGGAACAGCAGGGGCAGAGGAAGTCGTCAATCCGGGAGAGGCGGTGCTCACCAGTACGACCGTTGCCAATATCGACTATGCTTCGGAAATGAAATTAAACCGTGAACAGATCCGCTCAAAAAATAAGGAGACTCTGCTGGAGATTGTAAACAATAATGCCATTTCCGATGAATTAAAACAGGATGCGATCAATAAAATGATCGCGATGACGGATATCGCGGAGCGCGAGAATGCGGCAGAAATGCTTTTGGAGGCAAAAGGATTCACAGATGTGGTGGTAAGTATCACCGAGGACAGCTGTGATGTTGTCTTAAATATGGGAGAAGTGACGGATGCAAAACGCGCACAGGTGGAGGATATTGTGAAACGCAAAACAAATGTTTCCGCGGAAAATGTGATCATTACGCCAATTGTAGTAGGCGAGGTGGACACGGAATAATATCAGATTTTCCTTGATTTTCTTCGGCTATCGTTATATCCTTATAAGGCGGCAGTCTGCAAAGCAGGCTGTGCGGTGTTACAATGAGACATGACAGCGGTCTCTTGGGACTTTATTTACACATTACAGGTTCTTTTTGAGAACCGCTGTGCTTTTTATATTTGGAGGATATATTTTGGCTGATTTAAGAAAAGAAATAGAAAAAAGACGTACCTTTGCGATCATTTCCCACCCGGATGCAGGTAAGACGACATTGACAGAGAAGTTCCTGCTTTACGGAGGTGCGATCAATCTTGCCGGATCTGTAAAGGGAAAGGCAACTGCCCGTCACGCTGTTTCTGACTGGATGGAGATTGAGAAGGAGAGAGGTATTTCCGTCACTTCCTCTGTATTGCAGTTTAATTATGGCGGTTACTGTATCAATATTCTGGATACGCCGGGACATCAGGATTTCTCGGAGGATACCTACCGTACTTTGATGGCAGCAGATTCCGCCGTCATGGTCATTGACGGATCAAAGGGTGTTGAGGCGCAGACAAGAAAACTGTTTAAGGTCTGTGTGATGCGCCATATCCCTATTTTTACGTTTATCAACAAAATGGACCGCGATGCGAACGACACGTTTGATCTGTTGGATGAGATCGAGAAAGAGCTTGGAATCGCAACCTGCCCGATCAACTGGCCGATCGGTTCCGGAAAAGGATTTAAAGGTGTTTATGACCGCAATACAAAAGAGGTTATGACGTTCTCTGATACGTTAAAAGGAACAAAAGAGGGAACGGAGAGACACATTCACATTGATGATCCGGCGCTTGTAGATGAAATCGGTGAGGCAGCAAAAGAAAAGCTGTTAGAGGAAATCGAGCTGCTTGACGGAGCAAGTGCAGAGTTTGATATGGATCTGGTGTCAAAAGGTGAGTTGTCCCCTGTATTTTTTGGTTCCGCGTTAACAAACTTTGGTGTGGAGACATTTTTACAGCACTTTTTGAAAATGACGTACTCTCCGCTTCCGAGAAAAGCAGATATCGGGGAGATCGATCCGTTTCAGGAAGATTTCTCTGCGTTTGTGTTCAAGATTCAGGCGAATATGAACAAAGCGCACCGTGACCGTATCGCGTTTATGCGTATCTGTTCCGGAAAATTTGAGGCGGGCATGGAAGTTACCCACGTACAGGGTGGCAATAAAAAGATCAAGCTTTCCCAGCCACAGCAGATGATGGCGCAGGAGCGCCACATCGTGGATGAGGCTTATGCCGGAGATATTATCGGTGTGTTCGATCCGGGTATTTTCTCCATCGGTGATACCTTGACAACAGCAAAACCTTTTAAGTTTGAGGGAATCCCGACTTTTGCGCCGGAGCATTTTGCGCGAGTGCGTCAGGTGGATACCATGAAGCGTAAACAGTTCATGAAGGGAATGCAGCAGATCGCACAGGAAGGTGCAATCCAGATTTTCCAGGAATATAACATGGGTATGGAGGAAGTCATCGTCGGCGTTGTCGGTGTCCTGCAGTTTGAGGTCCTGACCTACCGCTTAAAGAACGAGTACAATGTCGATGTCCGTCTGGAACAGCTTCCGTTCGAGTATATCCGCTGGGTTGAGAACCCGGAGGAAGTGGATGTGGCGAAGATCCAGGGCACATCCGATATGAAACGCATCTGCGACCTCAAGGGCAATCCGTTATTGTTATTCATCAACAGCTGGAGTGTCGGCATGGTCGAGGAGAGAAATCCGAACTTGAAACTCAGTGAGTTCGGAAAGAACTAATCAAGTTTACAAAATATATCATCACAGGAACATGTGGAACCAGTCGTTTTGACTGGGAATACTGCATAGACAGGAGGAATATAAGATGAGTAAGATCGATGTTGTAAGAGCAGCTATGGTCGAGGCGATGAAAGCAAAAGATAAAGAGAGAAAGGATTCCCTTTCCATGCTTCTCTCCGCATTAAAGAACGCGCAGATCGATAAGCGCGAAGCTCCGCTCACCGAGGATGAGGAGAACGCGATCGTAAAGAAAGAGATCAAGCAGGTCAAAGAGACGATCGATACCGCTCCGGCAGACCGCGCTGATATCATCGAAGAGGCAAAGAAGAGACTGGCTGTATATCAGGAGTTCGCTCCGGCAGATATGACCGAGGACCAGATCAGAGAGACGATCCAGAAAGTTCTCGCAGAGCTCGGAATCGAAGCTCCGACCGCAAAGGACAAAGGAAAGATCATGAAATCCCTGATGCCGCTCGTAAAGGGGAAGGCAGACGGCAAGATCGTAAATGAGATCTTAGCTGGATTCATGAAATAAGGTAAACGAACGAAACGCCTGCGAAGCA